>Ga0326727_10005241_pt1 | contig 37416 bp, 25 predicted proteins | sample MB2enrmetagenome_FD_207643 | JGI IMG/M metagenome (GOLD analysis project Ga0326727, IMG submission 207643) | Lab enriched peat soil microbial communities from McLean, Ithaca, NY, United States - MB29MY | ecosystem: Environmental > Terrestrial > Soil > Wetlands > Peat | place: USA: New York... | reverse complement strand
ACTTCTCTTTTTCTCTCCCGGCTGATAAACGTGGAGGGTCGTTATCGTTCATATCTGAGATAGAAGGGGCCATCGGGTCCGGCATTGTTCTTTCATTAACTCGGTTGGGTAGAGAGATCTCTTGCGCCGCCGCCCCTCCTGGGAGACCATCGGATTGACCCGGCGATGCAGGGAGAGTTCCCGCCCCAGTAACCTGTGAACCGGCGAGTGAGAGAGATGAAAGCTCACCCTGATGGGCCCTAAAGTAGGCGCGAACCATCTCGGCCTGCGAATGATCAAGAACGAATGAATGGCTGTTCTCTGCGTCGACGCCAACCAACTGAAGCGCCGTCAAGACAACGCTACCCTTGATCCCCAATTCCCGTGCCAACTCGTTTATTCGGATCCTCGGCATTCGACACCCTCAAAGGGTCGTGCCCGCCAGATGATGTAGTAACGTTTCCGCTAGGGCCTATCATACACCCGACTACGTGCACGGCAACCTCCCAGCGCACTTTTGTGTGCGACCGTCCCGCAACGCCGGCGATGCGACTCCGAAAGCCTCTGCCTATTTTGCACCTGAGGAATATTCCCCATCAAAGGAGACCGAGTTCCATGACCTCCATGTCTATTCCAGAACCATCCATGTCGTCGCGCGCAATGTTGTGCTCGCTTTCGATCAGCATGTGGTCGGCGCGAAAACACGACCGCGAAGCATCACAGGAAATCGCCCAACGCCACGGCGCCCAAGCCGATGCGGGCCGTTATAACAAGGTGCTGCTGTCCAAAGAGGCACTTGCGGAGGTCCAGAAAATCGCCAGCGATGCTCGCCAGGAGCATTACTTCATGACGTTGCCTTGGGATGACAACGGCTATCGGGTTCTTCCCAGCGCCACCTATATGGATCACACCGAGAGAATGCGGGAGCTGTCGAATCGCTTTACACCGGCTGTGGACGCTCTGGCTCGCGAGTTCGGAAACCTCGTGGAGCAGGCCAAGGTGCGACTTGGTGGCTTGTTCCGGCCCGAGGACTATCCCGCTCCCGATGAGCTTCGGCGGAAGTTCTCCTTCGAGACCAAGGTGATGCCCTTACCGGACGCTGGCGACTTCCGGGTCACACTGGGGGATGAGGAGAAAGAGCGAATCAAGCGCCAGATCACCGCCACAGTTGAGGCATCGCTTCAGGTCGCGAGCCGTGAACTCTGGCAGCGGCTGTACGAGGCAGTCAGCCACCTTGCCGAGCGCCTACAAGCCTACAAGGTGACCAATGAGGGAGTCGAACATCCGTTTCGCGACTCGGTTGTGACTAACCTAGTCAAACTCGTCGATGTTTTGCCCAAGCTGAACGTCACAGGGGACCCGGAACTGGAGCGGTTAGCTGCCCAGGTGCGCGCCTCGCTGCTCATCGATCCCCAAGAACTCCGGAAGTCCGAGTCAATTCGTAGCGAGACCGCGAAACGAGCGACAGCGATTTGTGACCGCATGGCGGCCTATATGGCCGGCTATTCAGTCCCTGTGCCCGATAACGGAGCCGGCGAGGGGCGGGCGGCGTGAAGCCCTCTCATGTTACTTGAGGGAAAAAAGCGCTGTACACCCACCCGACAATACTTCCTCGCTGGCCGTTATGAGCCTCGCGGTAACCAGCGCTTTCGAGCACGTTCAAGATAAGAAAGCCTCTGGGCAGGGCTCTGGCCAGCCACGAGCCGCTCGAATCCGGGCATGAATCCTACCTTGCGGTAATGCTCTCGGCAGACCTGCGCGACCACGGCTTCCCACTTCTTAGGCAGATTGGCGCGCGCGTAACAGTTCTTGACGTCCTCGAAGTTCTCAAGCGCCTCATGGTAGTACTTGCTCTTTTTGGCGCAGAGGATGCGCATACCCATCGCCCTGAACACCCTGGCGGCCAACTCGGGATGCGGGTCGGCCAGGAGTTCGGCAGCCGGCTCTGTTATGTAATGACTTAGGCTCTCAAGGGCGCTGTCGCTCGTTTCCTGAATGCAGCGAACGAGACGTTCTTTCTCTTGGGTTTCTAAGAGCAATTCAATGCGCGACCCGAGGTTGCCGCGCTCCGCGGCATCCAGCGCTTTTGCGTGCCACAGCGAGACTTCGGCCTTCGGGACGAAACGCATCAGCTCCTCGTAGCGATACTTGCTTGGAGCCTTCTGGAATTCAGCCCAAGCCTCCGCAAGGGCCACGTCCGCCCGACCGAGCCGAGCGAGCAACTCGCGCTTCAGTTTCGCGAGGTCGTCGCCGGCGTACGACTCGTTCGTTGTTTTCTTGTCGAGCAGCAGGCCCCGCTCGACCCAGGCAAGAGCCTCGTCGGGCTTGCGCTCCTGGTGCATGCCGGCAAGGACAAGACAATCCTCGGCCGAAAGCGCTGTCTTGTGGCAGACCGCGACGTAGGCGGGCACATCTTGCTGCCGGGCATAAATAGCGCGGAGTACCTCGCCCCAGCGGCGGCGTGCTTGCCCGGCCTTGTCCTTCGCCTCAAATAAAGTCCTCACCGCTCGTTCGAAGGCGGAGAGACCCGCCGTGTCCAGGACTTTCACGGCCTCACGTTCAAGTTCAAACGTATAGCCGTAGGGGTCATTCTCCATGCGATCGAGCAACAGGCTCACCGTTTTGTCGGGGTCCGCCCCGGCTGCTTGCCGGGCCTTCACCCAGCCGCAATAAAGGCCTTCGACGAAATCGCCGAAGTAGCCGTCATCATCGATCTCCTCAGCTTTCTCGTAGCAGCCGGCGAGTAAGCTCTCATAGAGACTTACGGCCCGCTCAGGGTCGGTGGATACAAACTGATGGATTTGTGCGGCGACCCTGTCGAGTTCCGAGGTGAACATTGATCCCATTCGCCAGTCAATAAACTGGCCGGGCCTGAGAGCTGTTTCAATCGCCGCCTCCAGAGGGTCTCGCTTGACTGGTTCGCGCCTTTTCATATTTTGCGCTCTCGCCATCGAGTTGGCATTCAGATTGATCACTGCATTTTACCGCGCCATACCCATGGCCGAAATACCAATGACTCCCACTTTATGCTTCGAATTTCAGTTCACACCAGGACAGCACAAAAGCTAACCCGCGTCCGCGTTCAGCTCATCTTGAAACAGCCTTTCTTTGGCACGCTAAGCTTGAGGCTGAAAATGATACCCGGAACTCTGCCAACGATGGCAACCGACGGCTCGCGTATTGTCTATAACCCCGCCTTCGTTGATGAACTCAAGCCAGCCGAACTCGAGGGGACGCTCGCCCATGAAGTCCTGCACTGTGCGCTGGGCCACCACTGCCGCCGCGGCGAGCGCGAACCGGAGCTTTGGAACGTAGCGGCGGACTTCGCCATCAACCCTCTTCTGATCGCAAACGGCTTCGTCCTTCCCGCCGGGGCGCTCGTCGACCCTGGGTTCAACAACCTGAGCGCGGAGGAGATCTACGCACGGTTGCTGCGGAAAAGAAGCGAGGAAAACGGAGGAACAAAGCCAAAGCAACAGACAAATGCTGGCGGGGGGACCGATACTGGTTCGCAAGGGACAGACGGCACGATGCCCTCCGCTCCGAAGCCAGACCCCTCGCATCAGCCGGCTTCAGATCAATGTGGGCGGACGAAGGGTGAGGCCGCGGGGCCAGCGTCGGTGCGGCCTGGAGGGTTCGGCGAGGTTCGGGACGCGACCGACGAGAACGGGCAAACCACTTCTCCAGCCGAGAAGCGTCGCCAGGAGCACGAGTGGGGCATCGCCGCTGAGCACGCCCTTCGGTCGGCCAAGGCGTGGGGGCACGAACCTGGCGGGATCGAAAGGCCGCTTAGCGAAAGCCGCCAATCCCAGCAGGACTGGCGCGCGATCCTGCGGGAATTTGTGGCCGCTACTATCCCGGCGGATTACTGCTGGACACCACCCAATCGCCGCCACATTGCATCGGGCTTGTACTTACCTTCAGTCGAACGCCGAGGGCTAGGTGAGATTGTGATCGCGGTCGACACCTCCGGCTCTATAGGAAGACATGAACTGGAACAATTTGCAGGTGAGATCTCGGCGATTTCCGGGGAGGCGCAGCCGGAAGCCATCCACGTGGTCTACTGCGACGCCGCGGTTCAATGCGCTCAACAGTTTGGCCCCTCAGAGCCCATGCATCTTGAGCCTCGAGGCGGTGGGGGCACTGATTTCTGCCCGCCGTTCAAGTGGGTGGCCGAGAACGATATCGCACCAGTCTGCTTTATCTATCTCACTGACCTGTGCTGCCATTCGTATCCCGAAGCACCTGAGTACCCTGTCCTTTGGGTGACCGATTCGCGCAGAACGGCGCCTTTCGGCGAGACGCTGCGGATTAGCCTTGCGTGAAGTCACGCGCTTTCAACTAGTCCTGGCGCATCATTTCCCAGCCGTTGGCTTTCATCTCTAGCACCGGGTGTCCGTGATTAAATCGCTTACCAGATTTTTTTCACGGGTCAACATTTGTGAGAACCGTACAACAACCAATGTGGTTTCTGTGGAGACATTGAAGCCGCGCAGACGCTCACATCGAGCTCAAGCACACCTGCCTGCAAGGCCAGAATTGGCAAATCCCATGTGCATTCGAGATGCTTGGGGGTTGCCGCACTTGAACACCGTTCCTAAAGTGGTAAGCGAGTGCGAGGCCCTTAACTTTCAAGTAGTTCGCAAAACTGTGCGACCTACACAGACAGGTGTCGGCATTACAGCGCGAGGCCATCCGTGGGAGCGTGTGTACCACCTCCAGTCCTCTTCAGCAACTATCTGCAAATTGCATCGATTCGACGAGCCCCGGGCGATATAGCCAACCAGCGTCGTGGGTTCCGCTCACTTTTCTGCCTGTTGCTCGAAGCGCGCCGTGTTTTCAATGGATTACAGAATGGCTGAGGTTTGTGAAGCATCGCAGTTGAAGGCTGTTTGACAGGAAAAGCAATCTGTTCTATTTAGATCGCAGGGGATTTCACGCCATACGCCGTTGTAAGCCCGCACCCAGATTTAACCACAGAGTTGGTTCCACGGGGACGATTCACCGGGTGTAGCCAGCTCGAAAAGCTACGTGAAGTAGGCCAATGCCATTTGACTCGGTAACCGATCAGATCGAAACCGCCACACCAGGACTGCCATCGGCGTCCTTCAGTGCCGAAGCGCTCCTTACCGTTCATGAAGTGGCCGAATTCCTCCGCGTGCCCTCCTCCTGGGTCTATGAACGCACGCGGCGACGCGGGAGGGACCGCCTGCCTCACGTCAAGGTCGGGAAGTACCTTCGATTCCGCCTGAGCGAGCTTGAGAGCTACTTGGAGGCTTTGCGCCGTGGGTGAGAATCGCGGTACACTGAAGTCGGACCGAAGAAAAAGCGGGCGAGTCAACGAGGGAAAGGAGTTCCCCGTGGCTCGTCGACGCTACCAGAAAGGCTGTCTATTAAAGAAAGGAAAGAACTGGGTGCTGCGCTATCGAGAAGACATTCTCAATCCGGACGGCACTGTGGGGCGCATCCACCGCTCCGTGGTGCTGGGTATTATGAGGACGAAAGGAGAAGCGGCGCGGGCGGCGGATGCTTGCCTTCGCAAGATTAACGATGGGAGACGCCAGCCACTAGCCGCCATCAACCTCACCGACTTCTGGGATAGTTATTTCGAACCGGAAATCCTGCCCACGTTGAAGTACTCAACTCAAAAACTCTACCGCATATTGGCGGCAAAGCACCTCTTGCCGATGCTCGGCACTCACAAGCTTTGCGACCTGTCTCGGATGCAGATACAGACGTTCATTGGGCAAAAGCAACGCGAAAAGTACGCACCGCAAACCCTCGCACACTTTCGCAACCTCCTGAGCAAGCTATTCAGCACGGCTATGAACTGGGGCTGGATGGAGTTCAATCCGGCCCAGAATATCGGCCTCCCTCCCATGGAACGTACCCGCTCGGCAAGGCTGCTCTCTCTTGAGGAGATCACCAAGTTGCCTGGAGTCTTGGCTGAGCCCGTGCGCACTATCTTTCTTCTTGGGGTCCTTACCGGGCTTCGTGTCGGAGAGATTCTGGCGCTCAAAGTTCAGGACGTGGACACGACAAATGCACTCGTCCGCGTCAGTCGCGACGTGTACTGTGGGCGGGTTGGGATCCCGAAGACGCCGGGTAGTGAACGGCAGATCCCCTTGGCCTCACCTCTTATTCCCATACTTTCACACTGGCTTTGCATGAGGCCAGCGCGTTCAGACTGGCTCTTTCCAAGCGCCGCAGGGACCCCGCTCCGTGACCGCAACCTCCTGCGGCGGCATATATGGCCAGCTTGTGCGCAGTTGCGAATCCCGAGGTTCAGTTGGCACTCGCTTCGTCATACCTTCAGCACGTTCAACGGGAATGCCGGCGTCGCCGTGCCGATCTTACAATCCCTGCTCGGGCATGCAAGTCCCGAGACTACGATGGTGTACACGCACCCTTTGGAAGACGTGAAGCGCCAAGCCGTCGAGGACTTGGCCCGCTTATTGTTCCCAAATGTTCCCTCGGAACGGAAGCTGGTAACAAAAGGAAGCAATCTAATTCAATGAGGCAACAGGAGATAAGTTGGTACGCCTGGCAGGATTCGAACCTGCGACCTGTTGCTCCGGAGGCAACCGCTCTATCCATCTGAGCTACAGGCGCACGTCATGGCAGCGAAACGACTTGTCGAAAGTGGCCGGCTTTTGAATTGCGGCCTTGCTTGAGGATTTTCCGGGAGCTCGGCTTCATTCTCGTAGATTGGGTTACCCGACTCATCCTCTTCCGGCGTCAATCCTCCGTGCCGCATGAACATCGATCATGGCAGTCTCGATGTTCGAGTGGCCCATCGGTTATGCCGGCACCGGCTATTCCGTCCTGCATGTGAGCGCCGGGTGTGGCATAAGTGCGCCTAAAAGTATATATCGTGAAGGGGCCATGTGGGAAGTCATCTTTGATGACTCGTTCAGGCGCTTCCTTGAGACTCGCAATGTGTTACGCTACCTTGTGCTTTGTCTTTGGTCCGCGCACCAGGGAGATCTAACCCTCAGGGGTCTCAGCCACAGATCTCTCCAGCACTTTCTTTGCATCACGTGCTAACGGCGCGATTCGCTTCGCTCACATTGCGGAAATTACTGTCTGGGCCTTTTGCGGTATTGTTCGTACAGCCTCAAATGTTTGTTATCCGTTGAAGTCAACTGGCCATTGATGAAGAGATAGCGAACTTGCGTCGGGATAGCGAGCGGGTCGCCATCGGTGACGATAAGGTCTGCTATTTTGCCGGTCTCGATTGTGCCCAACTCGTTCGCGAGGCCAAGGATCTGAGCCGGGTAGAGCGTGACGGCTTTCAAGGCCTCGTCGTAGGGAAGTCCATACGCGACCGCATTGGCGGCCTGGTAAGGCAGGCGGCGAGAAAACGAAGAGTCGTCGAAAGTCGCAAAGGCGATCTTGATGCCCGCAGCGCGCAGTTGGCCGGGTGTGGCGTAGGACTGGTCGTAGGGCGCGTCTTCGTCCTCGGGCAGAGCCTGCGTGGGCCCCAGAATCACCGGCACGTGCTTGGAGGCCAGCAACTCCTTGACCTTGTAGGATTCTGATCCGCCGCCCAAAATCATCTTGAGCTTTTGCTTCTCGCAGAACTCGACCGCCTCGCGAATGGCGCGCTTCTGCTCGGCCACCACCAGCACCGGCAGTTTGCCCTGCACGACGGGTACGAGCGCTTCGAGCTTGAGGTCACGATCGAAGTTCTGCCCGGAGCCCTTCTCCATGGCTTGGGCGTAATGGCGCGCTCGCTCCAGCAAGTCGGTCAGTTCGAAGATCCGCTTGTCGTATTCCTGCTTCGCTTCCGCGAACGGACGCTCTCGGACGCTGAAAGTGCTGAAGTCAAAAGACCGGGTCTGCATGGTTGGCCAATCCACCACCATGGCGACGGAGCGGCGAATGAGCATCTCCTCGACTGTCCAGCCCGCCAGATTGATGGCGGAAGCCTGGCCGGTTATCACCGAGCCTCCACCGCCGCGGAATCCGCCTCCGCCCAAGGGCGTGGCCAGAGCGTGCGTGATGCCGTTGGCGCGCGCCACCGGGATCAGTTCGCTGGCCGGATGAACTGCCGTCATAGCCACTAATTGCGGGTTGTACGTTCCTACGTCGCTGGTGTCCACCGAGGCGGCCACGGCTTCTATCTCGCGCAGGCTGAGAGTGGTAGCGGAGTCGAAGATGCCGGGATAAACTTCCAACCCCTTGGCATCAATCACCTCGGCATCGCTGGGAACCTCCACGCTCCGGCCTACGGCAGCGATCTTGCCGTCGCGAATCAACACTGTGGCGTTCTCGAGCGGCGGGCCGGCCAGCGTGTAAACCTTTGCGTCGCGCACGGCATAGACGTGCGGGACCGCAGCGGGCTCCGGCATGGCATTGGTGAGAAGCCACGATGTGACAAGAGGCACGGCCATCAGGGTGGCCGCGAAGGCCAACAGTATTCGTCGAAGGCTCATTTTCCGCAGTCTCCTTCAGGTTCTCGTAGCGCCGACCTTCAGGTCGGTACTTTGCGGTTAACTCCGATGCTGACCTGCAGGCCAGCGCTTCGGTCTGGTCTGTGCTACCTCACGCGCCGCTCGGCTTTGCGGCCGGTTTCGCGGTTCCCGCAGGCGGCGCCCCGGTCTTCGGAGCGGCATTGGGGCCTGCGCCTGGCCGCCCCGGCCTTCTGCGGGCCTCGGCCGCTTTCGACTCCTTCTCGAGTAGCGCTTTCTTTTCTTTCTCCAGGGTCGCGCGACGAGCAAGGTCTTGCTGGCGGTCGAAATAAACCTGGCCATCGATCAAGACCTTCTGAGCCACGGCGTAGACGCTGAGCGGGTCTTCGTTGTAAATGGCAAGGTCCGCATCCTTGCCGGCTTCGATCGAGCCCACGCGATCCGCGATATGCAATTGGATGGCCGGGTTGATGGTCACCAGCTTCAACGCCTCATCGTGTGAGAGCCCGCCCCATTTCATGCTCTTGGCCGCTTCCTGGTTGAGGTGCCGAGCTTCCTCGCCGCTGTCGGAGTTGATCGATACCACGATGCCGCGTTCGGTCATGAGGGCGGCATTGTACGGGATGGCGTCGTAGGCCTCCACTTTGTAAGCCCACCAGTCGGAAAACGTGGAAGCGCCTGAGCCGCTCTTGGCGATTTCGTCCGCCACTTTATAACCCTCGAGCACGTGCTGGAAAGTGGCGATCTTGACGTGAAACTCCTCGGCCACGCGGATCAACTGCAAGATCTCATCGGCGCGGTAGCAGTGCATATGCACCAATCGTTTGCCTTCGAGCACCTCCAACAGCGGCTCGAGTTTCAGGTCGCGCCGAGGCGGAATCAAGTTTGCTTCGCCGGCGGCCTTCCTGTGGTTATAGTCGTCCCAGGCTTTCTTGTAATCCAGCGCCTCTGAGAAAGCCTCGCGGAAAACGTCCACCACGCCCATGCGCGAGGCTGGATAGCGTTGCGATGTGCCGGGAAGCGAAAAACCGGAGCGCTTGACGTTCTCTCCCAGCGCCCATTTGATCCCCGGCAGCGCGCCTTCGAAAGGAAGGTCTTTGGCCGGCTTTCCCCAGCGCAGCTTGATCACCTGGGTTTGTCCCCCGATCGGGTTGGCGCTGCCGTGCAGGATGTTGGCGGTGGTCACGCCGCCCGCGAGGTCCCGATAGATATCGATGTCTTCGGGGTTCAGGACGTCGGCGATATTCACCATGGAGGAGACACTGACGCTGCCTTCGTTGACGCTGCCCGCCACCGCGATGTGCGAATGGCAATCGATGATGCCCGGCATCACAAACAGGCCTGTGGCGTCGATCACGTTCGCCCCTTCCGGCGCCTTCAGGCCCTTTCCCACTTCCGCGATTTTGCCGTCGCGGATCAGTACGTCGCCGTTTTCAATCGTCCCCTGGGTGACGGTAAGGATGGTGCCGGACTTGATTAAAGTGACCTCCGCAGCTTGCGCGCCAAGTACGCAAACCGTCAGGAGGCACAGCACGCTGATCAAACCAGATGTGCGTTTCATCTATTCAACCTCCTGGCCGGCGCTTCCAGCCGGAGCCGAGCCGCCGGCACGCGTGCCCGTAAAGTCCACCGACATACCGCCCCCGCTGGCTGTCCCTTTCATCTGCTCGCCCTCGAGCGTCCCGCTAAAGGTGACTTCGGTGGGGCTGCCTTCCAGAGTGAGGCTTAACGTAAAGCTGAACTGGCTGCCGCTTACCCAGCCTTCGCTGATTGAAACCGTACCCACGGAGCCGAGCGTCGAACCGGAGACGCCGGTGAGCGACCCGCTCAGCGTGCCGTCGGTTGCCATGCTGAGGTCGGCCGTGGCTTCCTCCGGCCCCTGCGGGCTCGTCAGGCTCATTTTCCATTTCCCGGTGAGTTTAACGGTCGGAGGCGCCGTCGGTCGTCCCGGCTCGAGCACTTCGTAGCGGCGGCCGTCTACGAAGGTCATCTTCACCTTGGTCTTTTCGTTGAACGCATCCCCATCCGTCACGACTAGATTGGCGATTTTGCCGGGCTCGATGGAACCCATCCGGTCGCCCACACCCAGAATCTCCGCCGCGTTCAGAGTGAAGGCGCGCAGGGCGGCATCGGCGGGCAGGCCCGCGTCGATCGCCTTCTTCGCGTTCTTGAGCGCGTCCTTGGGAACCCCTGTCCCTTCAAAATAGAAAGCGAAATTCACACCGGCCTTCTGGAGCGCGGCTGGGGCGGAAGGCGCGCGATCCCGGAGGCGGAGCACGCGCAGTGGTTCCTCCGCCTCCGGGTCGGCGTCTCTCTCCTTCTCCGGCCACTTCAGGTTCACCAGCACCGGGACCCTCGCGGCCGCCAGTTCATCGGCATTCTCGTAGGCTTGCTGGCCGCCGTAAATGATGGTATGTGCTCCCAACCGGTCCGCCATCATCAGCGCCCGGTGCATTTCCTGAGCGGTGTTCCCCGGCAACAGGACCGGACGGCCGGAGACCAGCGTATCGTTCACCACCATTTGCGTCCGGTCATAGGCGGGCCGCTCCAGACCTTGGGGATGCGAGCGGTAGACAGGCTCCGCCTGGTTGTACCAGTTGGCATCCAGAAAGACCTGACGGACGTAGGCGATCACGCCCATCAGGGAGTCGGGAAAACTTGCGAAGCCTCGCGCCGGCTGGAGGGTAATCAGAAGAGCGCTGGGAGCGGCCACCACCATTTCGCTGGGCCGATCCCCCGCAAGGTTGATCACCGCGCCCTGGCCCGGGAATATCCCGGTCATCGGCGCGGCCAGCGCGGAAGTGAAGCCGCCATCGCGCCAGGTTTCAATCCGCTTGTCGTCCACCTTGAGTTCGTCCGCGGCGTCTATCCAGGGCGTGCTCGCCGGGCGATCCTGCGGGCCGCGCGAGACTTGCTGCGCCTGCTGCGGTTGACCCCTCCCGGCGCCTCCGCCGCCTCCTCCGGGTCCCGCCGGGGCAGGCGGGCCAAGTCCCAGGTCGCTCAGCGCATTGATGAAGCCGGGGTAAACTCTCAGGCCCTTGCCTTCAATTACCCAGGCTTCCGGCGGAATGCTCACGTTCTCGCCCACCGACACGATCAGGCCTTTGGCGATCACCACGGTCCCGTTCTTGATCTCAGGCCCGGAAACCGGCACGATGCGCGCATGGCGAATGGCGAAGTAGCGTGGCTCTTCCGCCCCAGCGCTAAGTGCCATGCCAAGCGCCAATGCCACCAGCACCCACTTCCCTGTCGCCCTTAAGACCCTGTCCGCCGATTTCGCCATGACGCACTCCCCCCGTGTCGCTCTGCGCCGCTCCTATAGCCAGTGCTTCCTGTCTCGCGAAGACGGGCATCTTACGTCAGGCGTTCTGCCGATTCAAGGGGTTTGTTGGCTTGGAAGTGAGAATCACGTTGTAGGGGCGGCCCTTGCAGCCGCCCAGGGGCAACCACAAGTGTTGTCCCTGGCGCATCTCGAGTGAATGCGGTTAAGCCCAATCCCGGTCGCGCGCGATGCCGCCGGCCAGCATGCCCTGAACATGCGCAACGTCGTCGCGAATCTGCCAATCGAACATGCCGACAGCGAGAAAATCCCCGCCATGCTCGAACGCCATGCGAAAGCCTTCCTGGGGTTTCACGCGGCCCGCGCCCAACACCTTAAAGGCAATCCACGGCTTCTTGATCGAGCGCATGAAGATCCCGACTTCAGCGGCTTCGCTGCAATAGTAATTCACGCGGTTGATGGTGACCATGTAGAAGTCCGGATCGATTCTCGACTGAACGCAGGCGCGCGCGGTATCGAGTTGGTGCGCGCCGACACCCGCCATGAGTCCAAGTTTCTTGAAGCCCTCGACGATCTCGCCGACTTCGCCGGCCTTCCCATGTTTAACCAGATCGTCCGCGACTCCGCCATGCAGGTAAACGGCTATCGCACCGTTGTCGCGAGCGCGCTTGGCGTTTTCCACCGGATCGCCCTGCTCCGGCGCAGAGGTGGCAATCCACTGCAGCGTGCCGCCTCGTTCTTTCTTATACGTATTGTAATGGCTGATAATTCGATCGTCGGCACGCATCAGTAGCGTGTTGATACCATTCTGTTCCGCGAGTGTCAGCGTCTCCAGAATTTTCTGGGTGTTGAAATACTGCTTCATGAAATCAGCTTGATAGACAAGTTCGCCTGCGTGAGCGATTCCCGAGACCGGGTCCCCGCCGATGATCAGCCGCGAAACCTCGTACTTGCCGAACTTTCCCCGCTGCAACCCCTTTACAGGCTCCTTCGGCGTCGATTCCTGCGCGGGAGCGCCCATATGCGCCATGAGCGCCCGATGCTCATAACTGACTCCCGCCATCAGAGCGGCGGACGCTCCAAGGGAATTCTTCAGCAGTTCGCGGCGGCAGAATTTCTGCATAGCTTTACTCCATTCCCCTACTCCCGCTGAGCAGAGGGATCACACTTTCGGCGTCTCGTACGGCTTGCGGTGCTCGCGGGTCAGAAACGCGTTGGCTTCCTTATCGTGCCCAAACGTTTCCGTCTTGGGATCGAACGTCACATCCCTCCGGAGGTGAGTCACGATATTTCCCAGGTGGCAGACCGTGGTGGAGATCCGGCCGATCTCAATATCGGCGTTCGGCGCCTGGCGGCTGCGCACACAGTCCAGAAAGTTCTTCTCGTGCAAACCGCTCTCCCGTTCGTCGTTGGCCGTTTCGCTAGGCCCGGGGCTGCCATCCTGGAAGAATACCTCCCAGCCGTCGTGGGTAACCACCAGCGTGGCGTCGCTTCCTATAAACGCTATGCCCTCGCGATGTCCGTAAACAGGGTGTTGCTTGGCGAAACTGCGAAGCTCCCAGGTCAGCATGAAGTCGCCGTATTCGTAGGTCAGCATTTGGGTGTCGGGGACTTCCTTCGCATCTTTAAGCCAGTAAATTCCGGAATTGCCGCTCACCCGGGTGGGCAGCGCATTGTTAAGGCCGCCGCGCAGCGCCTCGATTCCCCAGAGCGCCACGTCCAGCATGTGCACGCCCTGGTTGCCCAGTTCGCTGTTCCCGTAGTCCCAGAAGAACCGCCAGTTGTAGTGGAAGCGATTAATATTGAACGGCCGCTTCGGCGCCGGGCCTAGCCAGACATCGTAGTCTACGGTCGAGGGCGGATCGCTATCGGGTGGGGTGCCGATGCTGGGTCGCAACTGGCACTCCCACGTATTGATTTCGCAGAGTTTGCCCAGTTTGCCCGTCTTCAGGTATTCGATGGCGCTTTGGAAGTGCGGCGCGCTTCGGTTCTGGGTGCCCACCTGGCCGATGCGCTTGTATTTTCGCACCGCGTTGCGAACCTCGTGCCCATCGTGGATCGTCTGGGTCAGCGGCTTTTCGATGTAGATGTCTTTTCCCGCCTGGCAGGCCAAAATGCCGATCCGGGCGTGCCAATGGTCCGGCACGGCAATAATCACGCCATCAATTTCTTTGTCATCCAGAACCTGTCGGAACTCCCGGGTGGTGCCGGGCGCCTTGCCCTGCGCCTTCTCGAACTCCGGGTTGACTTTATCGAGGATTGCCTGGTCGATGTCACAGAAAGTCTTTAGCTCGGCTCCGGCGCCGATCGCCCGCAGAGCGTCTCCGCGCCCTTGGTTCCGACCCCCAAGGAGACCGAGGATCACTTTGTCGTTAGCGCCCAGGGCGCGCGGGTTCAAATTCAAAAACCCACCCGCCGCCAGTGCAGACGCCACGCCTATTTTCTTAACAAACTGCCTGCGTGTTTCCTCTGCCATGATTACTCCTGTGTATTCCTCACCACCTTACACGGATTCCCAAGACTCTGAGCATTCAAGCGGCCATCCGGTCGTGCTCGATTCTACACCATCTCTCCAATTTTGGCGTCGCAGTGCGTTTTCAGGCACTTCCGCGGATCGGCATGTCCTTCCTGGGCTGAGGGGAATCCAGCGGCCTCTACATCCAGCATGGGCTCCGACTCTCGCGGGGGCTACAAAGCTCACTTCAGAAACTGCTCAATGTAAGCGTCGTCTTGGGCGTCGGCCAGTTCGGTGGTATCACCGAGAATGTACCGATACATGTAGGGTCCGCGCAGGTCGGCGATCCGGTTCATCCAATTCGCGGGGTCGGTCCACATCACGGGACGATTCCCCATAGCCTTCACCAGATCGTCGAGATCCCAGTGGAGCGCAAAGCCGGGGATGACCACATCGAACAAATCCATATTCAGAGTGTTCTCGAGAGCGGCGCGCAGACTGGTGGGGGTGCGATCAAGCCAGACCTTCTTGATTCTGGGGTCCGCCGCCGCAGCCAGCAAGAGCCAAATTCCTTTGACGCCGCGCCCCACGGCGCGAATCGATGCGGGGTCCACGTCACTGCGCGCCGTCAGAAGATCAACTCCGGCCAGAATATCGTGTGCCCGCATCGCCGGCAAATTCATCCCAATCTGGTTGGCGCGCGAATTGGTGATGAAGTTTCCAATGAAGGGCTCGTGTCTGTTTTCTCCGGGAGAGTCGCGCGGCTCGAGCGTCAAAACCACCCGCCCCTTCGCCGCCATCCTGTTCGCCCAGGAGTCAATCGAGGCGGCCTGGAAATAAGGCCCGCTGTCCTCAAGCATCAGCACCGCCGGCCTTCGGCCCGACGGCGAAGAAGCAACATAGAGATGGCCCTCAATCTCGATTCCAGGCTCGGTTTCGAGCCGGATGTGCTGCCGGCGGGTTTCCCCGGCATTCGATTCATCGAGTACGGTCGATTGCGGGGACGCGCCGCTGGCAGGAACTCCCAACCGCCGCAGTTCCGCCTCAAGTTCGGGAATGCCTCGCGGCTGCAGCTTGGCGTGAAAATCGTCGAGAATCAGTTGATAGACTTTGCGGCTGCCGGGAAGGTCGTCCACGTGGCCCGTGGGCGTGACCAGCAGTTCGAAATTGTTAAACATCTTGACGGGCTGCTCATGAAAATCTCCCTTGCCGTCTTTGAGCCAGCGGATCATCCACTGATAAACCGCTTCCCTGCTCACCAGGGGAGTCCCGTGAGGGCCCGGCCCGACGAAGAATCCCACCTTGTCCTCGGCGCCATAAATGCTGTACCAATGCCGCGCTTCCTCGTAAACCATGCGAGCGCCGGCGGGTGTGAAATAGTCATCCTGCGTCTCTTGAATCAGCCAGGGCGTGGGCGCAGTCACTTCCACAAAATCCGCCACGTCCAGGCCGTTCACCAGAAACTCGGGGAAAGTCATTTCCGTATCGGGGTCCGGACCGGCGAAGAGCAATTGGTACGAATTGGGATAACAGGCAGGCACGACTGCTTTAAGCCTTGGGTCGAGAGCGCCGATCATGGTGGTCAGCGCACCGCCCCCCGAGCAGCCTGCCGCGCCCAGACGCGCGGCGTCCACATCCGGGCGGCTGACGAGGTAATCGATTGCACGCTTCGCATCCCAGATGAAGAAGCGCGCGGCGCTCTCGCCGATCAGGATGCACTGCGCGCCGGACTGAATGTGCTCAGGGACCGACCAACCCGCGAGCGCTCCTGAAAGGTGCGGCTCGTACGTTTGTTCCCGCTCGCCCTGGCCGATGGGATCGGTGGCGAATACCACGAAGCCTTTCAGGGCCAGGTTGGCGGCCGCACGCTGCGGCTCAGGCTTTCCTTCTTGTGTGTGGCCGGATTGATAGAGAATGGCCGGGTAGCGGCCCGGCTGGTTGGGCCGGTAAAGGTCGCCCGTCACATAGAAATTGGGCAGACTCTGGAAGAGGACCTTCTCAATCGTGTAACCATCAGCTTGGATCTCACCCGTGACCCTGGCGTTCAGCGGGCCGCTGTAATCTGGCAGGCCACCCAAAAGTTTCAGCAGCTTCTCGTGCACCACGTGTTTCCGCTGCTCCGCTTGGGCCACCGTGTGGATCTGGTCGATCTCCCGCTGCCGCTGCTGAAGTTGCTGCTGCGCGATGTGATTCATCCAGCGCAGGAGCGGGTCGTGAATGGCTTCCTGGGCGAGGAGACAGCAGGGAGTCAGGAGAAATGCAAAGAGGAGTACGAGTTTGTTTGGTCTCATGATTCGATCACCACGGGCGCGATGCCGCCCATCCAACGATGTGGCGCGGGCGTCTCGCCCGCGGTCGCGCAGGCATTCCTTCGCTCCGCTCAGGACAAGCTCTGCCTGCGCGCGGGAGCAGGACGCTCCCGCGACAGCGGGCGGGACGCCCGCGTTACACAGATGTCATCAGCCGGCACGCGTTCTCCACGCAGATGGCCTTTTGCGATGCCTCATCCAGGCCGGATTCCTGCACTTTCAGGACGGCAGACTCGAAATAGAAGAACGGGTAGTAAGAGCCGAAGAGCACGCGCCCAAGCGGAACCTTCCGCCCCAGCCGAGCGAGACCGGCCACTCCCTCCACCATGCTGATATCCATCGACACATTGCCGGCGGAAAGCGCTGCCGCGTATTCCTCTCTCGCAATGTGCGATGTGCAATTGAGAAGCTCAAGGCGCAGCCCTGGCGTCGCTTTCACCACATCAGCCAGGGGAGCGAGTTCTACAGCGGGGACCCGCATGAGCGGCGACTGGGTGCGCGGATCTTCCATCGAGAGCGCCAACTGTACAATCAACCCGCGCTCCGTTGCCAATTTCAAAGACTCCGCGAAAACCGGATCGTTCAGGCCGTACCCATGATAATTGGGGTGAAGACGGATTCCCGGCATCTTGTGCTCTTCGTGGCACCGCCGCACGTCTTCCTGCCAATCGGGGAGTTTGGGGTTCACCGTTCCAAATGGAATCAGCACGCCCTCGCCGAAACTGCGGCAGATCTCGGCCAGGCGGTTATTCACTGCGGCAACATCTCGCTCGAGAATACCTTCGAAGCTGCCTGCCCAGGCTTGCGCAACTTTTCCCTCGTGGAGCTTCGCCAAGAGCCGCGCCGGCTCATCGCCCTCGAGGCGGCGGAATGCCCACCGGAAAAGATACACGTTGGTATCGATGATCAAATCTTGAAGCCTTTTTTCCGCAGCACAGGCTCTAATAATCGACGAAGATTGCCGCCCAGGATCAGCTTCTTGTCGGCGTCAGAGATCGCGGCGCCTTCCACCTTGGCAATCTGCGAAGCAAAGCTTCGTCCGCCGACATCGCTGCCAAAGATCACCCTTTCCGCGCTCAACTCGCGCACGGCCATTTCGACATATCCGTTTGTGGGGTCCGAGCCGGCCAGCCCGCAATAGACGTTCGTAGTGGAACGGATCGCACGAATTCCCAGCTCCCAGTTTCCACCGGTGTGAGCGCAGACGATCTGGAGCTTGGGGTGGCGCCGGGCAAGTTCGACAACATCAAAGGGTGTGGATTCGGTTGGCTGGTTGCCCAGTGCGTTCAACCATTCATGCTGAAGAATGACGACGTCGTTGGCGATGGCCCATTCGGCAATCGGATCCATCCCCGGTACATTGCAGCGCGCGTCGGCTTCAATTTCACCAATCATCACCATTGGGCCGTCGCGCACGGAGCGATTGAGTTCCTGAAGACTGAACTCGGGCAGGGCCGGCGAGATGTACGCCGAACCGTAGGCACGATCAGAAAACGCCTTCACGGCGCGCATCACCCGGTCATTCTCCAGGCGGAACTGTTCGGGCGGGTTCGGGTGCCGATCGTCGGAATAACCTTGCGAGAGAATCAGGCGCTCCACGCCGACACGGTCCATGCACTTCACCAGGAATCCCATTCGTTCTTCGGGGGTGTCGCCCGGAACCGAGCCGAGGTGGGCATGCTGGTCCCAGATTCGCATGCCTTCGCCGAGACCGTGATTATCCCACGCGTCAGCCTTGGCAAACGCCAATGCTCCGCTCGCGGCAAGCGTCTTCACGAATGTCCGGCGGTTCAGCATCTTCTGGTTGTACCGAAGGCACCTTGTAACCATGAATCATACCTGTCATTCCGGGCGAAGCGGGGAATCTCGCCCTGCTTCGGGAAGAATCGACGAACAATGAACAGAGTGAGATTCCCCGCTTGGCTCGGAATGACAGGATATTGTCAAAATCGCGAACCTTTCTGCTTTCCGCTTTCTGCCCACTCCACTGCCGCCTCCCCGAACTCGGGCCCGGCGTCAGTGTCCGATATTGTGGCACAAATCGCAATTCACCGGCGCGTTGCGCAACTTGTGGCAATTCACGCAAGTCACCATGGATACTGCTTTCTCCTGCCAAAGCTGATCGCGCTCCTTGACGTCGCCGTGGCACACTGCGCATTCCACATGCGCGTCGAGGTGTTTTGAGTGGCTGAAATAGACAAAGTCAGGAAGCTTGTATATCGGCTTCCAGGCGAGCAGGCGGTCGTTGGCCCGGAGCTCGGACAGTCTTTGGATTGCCGGGCTTTCGCGCTTGATTGTCTCGTGGCAGGTCATGCACTCGGCCGCCCCGGGAACCTGCATCTTACCGCTGGTTGCCAGGGGTTGGTGGCACGTCTCGCATTGGAATCCTGCCTGAACATGCCTGCGGTGACTGAACGGAATCGGTTGAACAATAGGACTCGCTGGCGCAGGAAGCTCCTGCGGCTCACGCGCAGGACTCGCAGAGAGCGTTCGCGGGTAGGCGTCTGCCCGCAGCCGCGCCGGCCCTTGGCCTTTGGGGTAGAGAGCGTACGCGGCCAGCACGGTTGGTGCAGAATTGTCGGGATTGAAATAACCACCAGGACCCACCGCAACCACGACAAATTGCTTTCCGGATTTCTCACCCAGATATGTCATAGGCGTGGCGTGCGCGTTCGATTCAAGCTGATCCACCCAGAGTTCCTTGCCGGTCTTCACGTCAAACGCCCGGAAACGGTGATCGACGGTCGCGCCAATAAAGATCAGCCCGCCCGCCGTGGCAATGGATCCTCCGAGGTTGTAAGTTCCCGTTTTGGGAACGCCGCGCGCCTCGAGATCATCCATCACCCCCAGCGGAACTTTCCAGGCCAGTTTGCCGGTCGCAAGGTCGATGGCATTCAGGTCACCCCAGGGTGGTATCTGGCACGGATAATGATGATCGTCCCAAAAGCGCGCGTAGTTTCCCCACTTGCTGCTGCGGAGGTAGGCCTCCGGCGAACCCGGCGGCTGAGGCTGCATGTAACCCACGGCCCCCACTTCGCTGACGTTCACAAACAGGTAATCGAGCGCGGGGTCGAAGGAGACGCCGGACCAGTTGCCTCCCCCCAGTGTCCCGGGGAGTTCGACCGTCAGCGTCTCGAGTCTCCAGGGATTGAAGATCCCACCGGGCAGTGACTTCGCAAAGTTGTCAAGGCAATACTTTCGAGACTCCGGCGTGACGTTCGTAATGTCGTTCAGCGTGACGGAGGTGCGGGCCAGTTGCATGGACTCCATCGGAAATGGCTGTGTCGGCCACGTCGCTTCTCCCGGCACTTGGGATTGCGCAACACGACGCTCCTCGACAGGGAAGAGCGGCTTGCCGGTCAGCCGATCGAGCACATAAACAAATCCCATTTTGGTGACTTCCGCTACGGCCGGAATCTCTTTGCCATCGCGGTGCACCGTGATCAAGTTCGGCGGCGCGCAGGCATCGTAATCCCAGATGTCGTGGTGCACCATCTGGAAGTACCAACGAAGCTTTCCGGTCGCGGCGTCAAGCGCCACAAGGGAGTTGCCAAACAGGCCCGCCCCCTTGCGGTCCGCGCCGTAGAAATCGTAAGACGGCGAGCCAATGGGCAAGAACACCATTCCGCGCTCGGCGTCCACGCTCATGACGGACCAGACATTCGTGCCGGAGCGGTCTTGCCGGGATTCGTCTGTCCACGTCTCGTGCCCCACCTCGCTTACTCGAGGAACCGTGTGGAAGCGCCACACTAAATTTCCGGTGCGGACGTCAAACGCGCGAACATCACCGCTCGGCCCCTTTGAGGGGTATTCCTGAACCTGCGATCCGGTGATGACCAGATCCTTGTAAATCGCGGGCGGCGATGTCGAGTTGTACTGAGCGCGCGGGAATTTGTCCGCCACACCCACACGCAGGTTGATCGAGCCTGCGTCACCGAAGCCCGCGCAGGGCCGGCCGGATTGGGCATCGAGAGCAAACAGGCGCGCGTCCTCGGTGATGTAGAAAAGACGCTTATCAAGTTCGGATTTCTCCGGCCCGCAGGAAACGCCCGACTGCCCCTCCCAATAGGCGGCGCCGCGGCTGGGGTTCGGCCGCCTCGTGCCGCTCTCCTTGGGATCAGGATCGAACACCCAAATCTGCTTTCCGGTTTCGGCGTCCACCGCCACGGCCTGACTGACAGAAGTTGTAAAGTAAAGGACGCCGTGCACCATTATCGGTGTGGCCTCGAACGCCGCAATTCCGCTGTTGGGAGTTGGCGGGAGCACGTACGTCCAAGCCCTTTGCAGGAGCTGAACGTTCGAGGTGTTGATTTGACTCAGGGGAGAGAAGCGCATACCGCCGGGATCGTGGCCGTAATTCCGCCACTCGGCATCCGCGGAGGCGGGTGAGCGCTGCGCGAAAGCGGTGCTCGAAATGAGGAGCGTTATTGCCAGCACAGATTTCATGATCAATGAATCGCCTGTCCTCTGAACGTGTGGACAAATCGACTCGTGGCGGCACACCGTTGGGCCATCCCTTGTTGAATTGCGGCTCCGCCGCGCTGCATTCATTCGTCCGTGGCCATGAAACTCGAAAAGCCGAAGTCGCGATTCACGCCCATGGCGCCGTCGAGAAAGAATCCCATGCCCGGATTGCCGCTGGGAAATTTGTCGTCGGTGAGCTGGAAGATCTGCTCGCCGTTGATGTAGACCGTGAGGGTGTTCCCGATCATGCTAGCCTTCACCACGTCGCCGGTTTTGACCCCGTACTTCGAGCCTCCCGTTTGTTTGAGGTAAGTGAACTTTCCCAGCGGCCCCTCCCAGCGCGCCACATTGCAATAAGCCTGGGGAATTTTTGAGCAGCGGAACATGACTTCGTAGCCCGTGCAACTGTGGGGAGTGATGGAACTTCGCAGGCGCAATTCGACTTCCTCCCAGACCTTGTCGTCCTGGTTGGGATGCACGGAGTAGACCGTCGCCTGAACCGTTTGGTTTGGCCCCCAAGTCCCTTTCAGCAGGGCCGTCGAGTCGTCGTATTTCTGCGGATCCGGCCTGCTGCCGCCGATTTCGGTGCCAAAGGCCAGGCCAGGAGTAGTCTGGACATCCGCCCAATCTAGGCCGTCCGCATGGCCGTTCAACCACTTGCCTCCTTCGGAAAGTGGATTTTCGGCGTGACGGATCGTGGTGCTGTAGGGGCCATGCAACGCCGTTGGGACGGGGGCGGCAGTCAAATCTTTGCCGCTGCGAGCCGCTAGCCACGCCCACGCCATGGAAGCCGAGGCGAGGATGCAGAGTCCCGCCACGATTCTGCGTTTCGAATTGTCAGCATAGGTCGGTGAGTGAACTGGCATCCTTATCTCCTTTTACTAGCCGGCGCTTGGAGCAAGAATCACGCGGGAATTGCGACCAAGGATAACGGAGACGAGTATTGTAGCAGGAAAACAAGTGGTTCTCCGTAGTCTCGCGTTGCCGAGGGTGCCGCATTCCCAGCCGCGTGCCTGTGTTATGCTACCCTCCCAAGTAATAGGCCGCAGATTCGAAACGTGCCACGAGCGGCCGGAATTCAAAGGAAGTCGGCGGACTCCTACATGAAAAACTCAAACACGAAGTGCTCTTCTGTTTTGGTTCGAATTGCCGTCGGCATGCTTCTCTCCGGCGGCTGCTTCCAGATGGTCTGCTTGTCTCGCGAAATGACGACGGTGCGCGGCGGTCGATCTGCGGCTGGCGTCGCGCAAGCGAAGGAGGAGGTTCTATACGTTTCAGTGCAAGGCAACGACGCCTGGTCGGGACGGTCGCCTGAACCCAACGCCGCGAAGACCGACGGCCCCTTTGCGACGCTCGAGCGCGCCCGCAACGCCATCCGGGCGATGCGCGCGGGCACGGCGCTTCGCACAGCGGTCGGCATCTACGTGCGCGGCGGGGTTTACGCACTGAGCGCGCCGCTCGTTCTCCTGCCGGAGGATTCCGGAACTCCGGAGGCTCCCATCACCTACGCCTCCTATCCGGGCGAGAAGGTGATCCTAAGCGGGGGTCGCGCTATCACGGGATGGAAGAAGGCTCCTTCGCCTGCGGCCGGCCAGAACAGCCGCCCGGAACTCTGGACCGCGGAAGTTCCCGGCGTGAAAGAAGGCGAGTGGTACTTCCACCAGCTTTTTGTAAACGGAGAGCGCCGCCAGCGGGCGCGCGCCCCCAACTCAGGCTTCTTTCGCGCCGACGGGCAATTCCTGCCCGGCAACCCTTCCCGTTTCAAGTTTCGCCCGGGCGATATTCACGCCGCCTGGGCAGAGGAGGGCGACGTGGAAGTGGTGGGCCTGGAGAAATGGGCGGAATTCCGCCTGCCGCTCACGGCGGTTGACGCTGCCACGAACACCGCCACGCTTGCTGCCGCGCGCCAGGAGTTCGGTGATGACAAGGATGCGCGTTACTGGGTGGAGAACGCCGCCGATGCGCTGGACGCTCCGGGTGAGTGGCGGCTCGACCGGCGCGCCGGCACGCTCTCCTATCTCGCCATGCCCGGTGAAGACATGAGCCACGCTCAGTTCACCGCGTCTTTTCTTCCGCAGTTGGTTCGCCTGGAAGGCAATGAGGGAAGCAACGATCCGGTGCACGACGTTATTCTGAGCGACTTAACTTTTGCGTACGCCGATTGGCAACTCCCCGCGAAAGGGTATACGGACATGCAAGCCGCCTTTGACATTCCTGCCGCCGTGGAACTCCGCTGCGCCCGGCACTGCCGCATCGAGCGTTGCACGCTCACGCATCTCGGCCAATACGCGCTGGAGATTCATCAAGGCTCAAAGGACGTTAAAGTTCTCGAAAGTGAAATGACGGACCTCGGCGCGGGAGGCGTAAAGATTGGCGATCCTGAGATCCCCAAGGAGGCGGCGCAAACCACGAGCGGAATTGTAGTTTCCTCCAACTACATTCATAACATCGGCATTGTTTATCCAGCGGCGGTCGGTGTGTGGATCGGCCAAAGCAGCGGCAACACGGTGGAGCACAACGAAATCGCTGACACTTACTACACGGCGATTTCGCTCGGCTGGACGTGGGGCTACGGGCCGACCGCGGCGCACCACAACCGGATCGAGTTCAACAACCTCCACGACCTCGGGCGCGGCCTGTTGAGCGACATGGGTTGCATCTATTCACTGGGCGTCCAGCCCGGCACGGTGGAGCGGTATAACCTGTGTCACGACGTGACACGCTATGCGTACGGCGGTTGGGGACTCTATACCGACGAAGGCAGCAGCCAAATCCTACTCGAGAACAACATTGTTTACCGCACCCAGGACGGCGGCTTCCATCAGCACTACGGGCGCGAGAATATCGTTCGCAACAACATTTTCGCTCTGGGCGAAGAGGCGCAGCTCCGGCGCACGCGGGAAGAGGCTCACCGCAGCTTCACCTTCGAACGCAACATCGTGTATTGGGAAAAAGGCAAACTCCTTGACGGTGCGTGGACGAACGGCCAGTTCCTGTTCGACCACAACCTTTACTGGCAGGTCGGCGGGCAGCCGATCGAATTTGGCAAAGACTCGATGGCGGAATGGCAACAGCGCGGGCAGGACGCGCATTCGTTGGTGGCGGACCCGCTTTTCGCCGACCCCGCGCACGGCGACTTCACTCTCAAACCCGGTTCGCCGGCGGCGAAAATCGGTTTCCAGCCTCTCGACAGGGGCCAGTTCGGGAGAACGGCTCGGAGGAGCTTGCCGCAGACCTAAGATCCTTAGCACCGCCGAGGCGGAGAGACGCGGAGGAATGAAAGCAGATAGAGCTTACTCCGCTTCTCATTAACTCTGCGGTCCACAACTCGATGATTCGCACGCTTCGATGCTGTAAAGCTGCTGCTGCGCCATCTCACTACTTGTTGCACGCATAACCACAAAATCCGCTATCATCTATCTTTGCCTTAGGCAACCGTATGAATGCGAGTTCAACATGCAGCATATCAGACGCCGCGCATTTCTGAAAACCGCCGCCGCTGGGTTGGCGTGCGCTCCCGCAATCCTGAAGGCGAGCGCGCCTCGGAGCACCGACATCCAAATTGAAACCGTCGGTATTGAATTCAAGGAGTACCAGTATCGCGTTCCCATCAAGTTTGGGGGTGTCGTTTCAACGCGCGTCGTTCTCTTGAATGTGAACTGTGCGGTGCGATCGCGGGGCGGCAAGAGTTCTCAAGGCTTCGGTTCGATGCCGCTCGCGAACACCTGGTCGTTTCCTTCCCGCGTGCTTCCTTTCCGCGCTACGCAGAACGCGATGAACACCCTGGCGGGACGCATTTCCAAGCTTACCGGTGACTTTAAAGAGTACGGACACCCCATCGAACTCAATGGGTCGCTCGAGCCCCAATACTTGAAGGCTGCCGAGGCAGTCACCGAGGAGCAGAAGCTGGCCGAACCCATTCCCAAGCTTTGCACCTTGGTGACGGCGAGCGCCTTCGACGCGGCGGTCCATGATGCGTACGGCAAACTGCACGGGCTGAACTGCTACCACACCTATGGCCCTGAATTCATGAATCGTGATCTTTCGTATTATCTGGGTGAGGATTACAAAGGAGAGTATCCGGAAAAATACGTTTTGAAGGAACCCAAGCCCCGGATGCCGATGTACCACCTCGTTTCGGCGATTGATCCCCTGGTGGAGGCGGATATCAAGCAGCGTGTGAACGACGGCCTGCCGGAGACGCTTCCCGAGTGGATCAACTACAACGGCCTGACGCATTTCAAAATCAAATTGGACGGCGACGATTTGAAATGGGACTCCGAGCGCGTACTCAGCATTGACCGGGTGGTCACGGAGACCGAGCAAAAGCGCCGGGTCACGGACTGGGTTTACTCGCTGGACTTCAACGAGCGCTGCCCTAACGTGCAGTATCTCGTTGATTTTCTGCATCGGGTTAAAGACAAGTCGCCGGGAGGCTTTGCGCGGATTCAGTACGTTGAGCAGCCCACCGCGCGCGATCTCGACACGCATCGCCAGAACGTGATGTTTGAGGCTGCCAAGCTGAAACCGGTGGTCATTGATGAATCCTTGACCGACCTCCACGCGCTGAAACTTTCCCGTGAGATGGGGTACACCGGCGCCGCGCTCAAAGCCTGCAAAGGCCAGAGCAACATGATGATCCTCGCTCCCTATATGGTAAGAAACAAAATGTTCCTCTGCGTGCAGGACCTTACCTGTCCCGGCGCCGCGCTGATTCAATCCGCGAGTTTGGCTGCGCACGTTCCCGGCGTGAAAGCCATTGAGGCCAATTCGCGGCAGTTTGTGCCTGCCGCCAACCAAGGCTGGGAAAAGCGCTTTCCCGGCATTTTTCACATCACCGACGGCACCATGGACACTTCGCACTTGAATGGCCTAGGAATCGGGGCGGTTTAGGGCCGGGACACGCAGAAGAATCAACTGCTGTCGCCCTGAGCGCAGCTCGAAACCAACCAGAAAGGTGATTTTATGAGTGAATTATCGCGGAGAGAGTTCGGCAAGCAGGCAATCGCAGCGGGCCTTGCGACAGCGCTCAGTGCCACGCGCGTTCATGGCGCGAATGATCGCATCCGCGTGGGCTTTATCGGACTCGGGAATCGCGGGGACCAGGTGCTCGACGGATTTCTCGAGCATCGGGACGCGGAAGTGGTGGCGATTTGCGACTTGCACCAGCCCTACCTGGATTTCGCAGCCCGGAAGATCGGAAACAGCCCACAGCAGTTTAAGGATTATCGCCGCCTGCTTGAATTGAAGGATATCGATGCCGTGGCGATCTGCACGCCTGACCACTGGCATACCCTGATGGGTATTCAGGCCTGCGAAGCCGGCAAGGATATCTATATCGAGAAGCCGCTTTCCCTGGTGGTTGTGGAAGGGCGCAAGATCGTGGAAGCTGCGCGCCGCCACCAGCGCGTGACTCAGGTCGGCCTTATGCGCCGCTCGAGCCCCGTCATGAAGGAAGCTGTCGACCTCCTGCGCAGTGGCGGGATCGGGAAGATCACGGCCATCCGTTCCTTCCACATCCAGAATGAGTGGCCGAACGGCATCGGGAATCCACCTGACTCCGAGCCGCCGGCGGGATTGGATTGGGACGCCTGGCTGGGACCGGCGCCCAAAGTTCCTTACAATCGCAACCGCGCCTTCTACCGCTTTCGCTGGTTTTACGACTACTCGGGTGGACAAATCACCAACTTCGGCACGCACTATCTTGACTTCAGCCAGTGGGCGCTCGGCGCCGACGCGCCGCTGGCCGTGACCGCAATGGGGGGAAAACTGGCGGTGCAGGACAACCGCGAGATTCCAGACACCGCGGAGGTGATCTGGACCTATCCCGGGGGCACGCTCGTGATCTTTTCGCAATACAACACCAACGCCTCGCCCGCCGACCGCCGCAACAGCACCATCGAAGTGCGCGGCACCGAGGGGACGATGTTTCTCGATTGGAACGGATACGAGGTAATGCCTGAAAAAGTATGCGAAGTGGACTTCCCCGCTTCCACGCCGCTCGACCGGACGGTCGATGAGCCGTGGACGAACCGCCGGCACACTATGATACAAGCCAAAAACGTGGGGGGAAAGGACGGCACACCCCTCCACGCGCGCAACTTTCTCGACTGCGTGCGCAGCCGCAAGGCGTGCCATTGCGATATCGAAACCGGCCATCGCAGCACTTGCGCAACCCTGATTGCCGACGTCGCGCTTAAGACCAAATCGTATTTGGAATGGGATGCAAAGGAGGAGTGTTTCACGAATAACTCGGCGGCGAACAAGTATCTCCGCTACGAATACCGTCCGCCCTTCCACTTCCCGAGCTAGCGTTCCGAGTCAGCAGATCATTGAAGGTGCGAATTATTCGATAAACGGAGAAACCGGTTTCACGCCAAGGCGCAAAGCACGCAAAGGTCGCAAAGCAAAGAAAGCATTTCGGCTTTGCGTCTCTTTGCGCCTTCGCGCCTTTGCGTGAGATGTTTTGACTCCTTCGCGCCCTCTAACGCCGTGGGCTGGGCTTCTGCGCCCGTACCGCGGGCCTTGTGCTCCGCTGCAAGAACCAACGGTAGTGACATGTTGAAGACAATAAAATATCTGAATGTCGTATTACTTCTCTTGGCAGCGGTCGCCGCCGGCGAGCCGATTAAAGTCCATCCTGCCAATCCGCATTATTACCTGTTTAACGGCCAACCCACCGTCCTGATCACCTCCGCCGAGCACTACGGCGCCGTGGTCAACCTGGACTTCGACTACGTGAAGTACCTGGACGCGCTAAAAGCCTACGGCATGAACTACACGCGAATCTATCCCGGCGCGGTGCTCGAGCTGATGGACGAGTATGTGAAGGGCAACCCGCTGGGGCCGAAGCCGGCGAGAACGATTGTGCCCTGGGCGCGCAGCGGCCGGCCCGGCCATGTCTATGGCGGGAACAAATATGATCTCGACAAGTGGGATCCGGGGTACTTTGCGCGCCTGAAAGACTTCATTGCCAAGGCGGCGGAGCGCGGCATCGTGGTCGAGATCTGTTTTTTCAACTCGGAATATGTCGTGAACTGGCCGATCTCTCCGCTCTATTATGAGAACAACGTCCAGGGCGTGGGCAAGTGCGATTACGAGGATTACCAGAGGCTGACACAGCCGGAACTGGTGAAGCGCCAGAGCGACTACGTCAGCAAAATCACGCAGGAAGTGAACGCCTATGACAACGTCATTCTCGAGGTTTGCGATGAGCCGTCCAACTTCACTTCCCATGCGGAGGCCGGTCCGTGGGTAGCCCACCTGTTGCAGGTGGTGCATGACACGGAAGCGAGCCTCCCCCAAAAGCATTTGGTGGCTCAGGAAGTGGAGGGGCCGCTGGGAGGTCCGGTTGATTTCTCGGCGAGTCCGCTGCTCTCGATTATTGTCGGCCAGTACGTGTGGGGCGGGGACGCCGACAGCGACCAGATGGGCGGAATGAAAGGACTTGACTATCAGTATCGCTACAACAAACCGATTGAACTTAATGAAACCGCCTACTTCCCCATGTGGTATTCCCAGCCTGACCCCGTCGCGGCTTCACGCGTCGAAGCCTGGGAGTTCATGGTGGGCGGCGGAGCAAGCTTCAACCATTTGAACTCGCGGTTCACGGCGGAAAACCCGGCCGGCAACACGCCCGACTCCGTTCAGGTCCTGACCGAGCTGGGCAAACTGAGAGCCTTCATGTACAGCCTCGATTTCGTCAAGATGCGCGCGGATACGAGTTTCGTGGTCAGCGGAGTGCCGTCCGGCGCCTACTGCCGGGGTTTGAGCCAGGCGGGAGAACAGTATGCCCTGTACCATCACCACAGCGAGCTCGGGGAAAGCCAGATGTACTACGTCGTGAAACCGGGGCATTACTACGAAATGCTGGTCGTAAATCTTCCCGGAGGAACCTACCAGGCGGACTGGGTTGATCCTGCCTCGAACACGGTAATCAGCAGCGTCACGTTCACACACCAAGGCGGCAACAAAAACCTGAACACCCCCGAGCATACCGTCGACATCGCCCTGCGCATCAAACGCGTGCGCTGAGCTCCGAAAGGCAGCGGCCCGTGCCCGTCTGCCAACCCCGGCATCCGTTTTTGATGGCTGCGAGGTTCGCGGCAGCGAACCGTGATTCTTCATCAGCCGTCGCCTGCGACTCTTTCGCTACGCGAAATCGCAGACTTCACAAGACGAAGTGCGCCAGCCCGGCGAATCCCCTCTTTTGGCGAAGGGCTTTTTGTCTCTAGCGATTTTTCTCTTGACAAACGGGACGACATAGGCTAGACTTGTTTTGTGGGGTTGGGCAGGGGGTCAGGCCCTGTCAGCCAGGTTATGCCAGAAAGTCCTCTTTTGTTCCCGTCCGTAGTCCCTACCTGTGGTTTCTGCCTCCAAGTGCAGTCGAGAGGTCGAGGAGTCAAAGAGTCAGGGAGTTGGGAAGCCAACCGTCGACCGCATCTTTCGGTTCGCAGCTTGGGGAGACGGTGGGCCATTCCCGGACTTCCCGACTCGTCGATTTCCCGGCCCCGGCACTTAGCGAGCGAGCCAGGGAGAAACGACTCCGAAAAACACAAGAATAATACGAACGAAGCCAGTATGTTGTTGAAAACACGGGGAGCGTTTGGAAAACGAACCCAAAACGAACTCAACTTTGAGCGCCAAATGCACAGGTTGAACGCAAATAGTGAGCTTTCCCAGGCACGCGTCCGAGCGGGAGGGTTGCGCCTCGAAATGCGGAAGGGCACAGAAGCCGTCCGGTCTCGAAAGCCCGGAGCATTCCGAGAAAAACGCAAAAATAATACGAAGGAAGCCAGTATGTTATTGAAAACACAGGGAGCGTTTGGAAAACGAACTCAAAACGAACTCAATTTTGAGCATCGGAGATGCGGGCTAAGGCCAAGAAGTGAGCTTGCCGGCCTCTCACGCGTCGCGCCGGTCCGGCCACATCTGAGGAAAGAGGCGGGCTTTGGAATTGACCCAGGGACAGAAACCGGAGAACTCTGGGAAAGTACAGAAATCGGGGGAACAAAGCCAAGAAGTTATTGAAAACAAAGGAAGAAGGATTTACTAGAGTGTCGAAAGGGACCAAGAAAGACGCAAAACCGGCCAAACCGACCCCGCACTCCTACGTCTAAGTGGGGTATAAGCCAAATCTGTGGGGGTGCTACCTATGGGTGCTTTGGTCGGAGACATCCGCTATGCCGTGCGCGTGCTGGTGAAAAACCCGCTGTTTGCCGCGGTCGCAGTACTGACCTTGGCGCTCGGCATCGGGGCCAATACCGCCATATTCACGCTGCTCGATCAGGTTCTGCTGCGCTTGCTTCCCGTGAAGAATCCGCAACAGTTGGTGCTGCTGACCATGCGCGGCCGGCATTACGGAAGCAATTGGGGAGGCAACGCCATCTCCTACCCGATGTACCGGGACTTCCAATCCCACAACGAGGTCTTTTCGGGCATGTTCTGCCGCTTTCCGACATCGGTCAGCCTGACTGCGGGGGAGCGAGCGGAGCGCGTGGACGCGGAACTGGTCTCAGGAACTTACTTCAGCGTTCTGGGCGTGCGTATGGCCCTGGGCCGCCCGTTCACACCGGATGAAGATCGTACGCCCGATGGCGCTCCCCTGGTAATTCTGAACTACAGCTACTGGAAGCAGCGGTTCGGCGGCGATGCCGGGATTCTGGGAAAAAAGCTCACGGTGAACAAGCACGACATGACGGTCATCGGCGTAGCAGAATCCGGCTTTGACGGCGTCGAGCTCGGATACTTGCCCAAACTTTTCATCCCGGTGATGATGCAGCACGAAGTGATGATTGTCCCCAACGACTTTCTCACCGACCGCCGCCAGCGCTGGGTGAACGCCTTTGGACGCTTGAAGCCGGGTGTGACCAAGACGCAGGCGAAGGCGTCGCTCCAGCCCTTCATGCATTCGATGCTCGAGAATGAGGTTCGCGAAGCGGCTTTCGCACACGCCTCGGCTTACGATCGCGAGCAATTCCTCAAATGCTTCATCGACGTGCTACCCGGGTCACAAGGGAGGTCATACATCCGGCCCGGACTCTCCACCCCGCTCTGGGTGCTGATGGCGATTACGGGGGCGGTATTGCTGATCACTTGCGCCAATCTTGCCAACCTCCTGCTGGCGCGGGCCAGCGGCCGGCAGAGGGAAATCGCGGTAAGACTGGCGATCGGCGCGGGCCGGGGCCGAATCGTCCGGCAGCTCTTGGCGGAAACCATCTGTCTTTCCATTCTGGGCGCCGTTGCCGGGCTGGCGCTGGCGTTTGCGGCGGACAGAGCGCTGATGGCTATCTATTTACCGTCCGATTCGGCGGGCCTGAGTATTTCTGCTGCGCCCGACCTTCGCATACTCGTCTTCACGCTGGCGGTCACGCTTCTGACGGGAATTATGTTTGGGCTGGCGCCGGCGCTCAAGACCACCCGCCCGGACATCGCACGAACGCTGAAAGACGAAGGCGGGGCGGTGGTAGGCGGGGGACACGGAAAACTGCGCAACGCGCTGGTGGTGGCGCAAGTCTCGCTCTCCTTGTTGCTCCTGATCGGCGCCGGACTGTTCCTGCGGACGTTGAACAATCTCAGCAGCCTCGGTCCAGGCTTCCCGGCGGAACGGCTGGTGGGGTTTCGAATCGACCCCTCGCTGAGCGGCTACACACCGGAGCGAGCCAAAGTCTTTTATCAGCAATTAACGGGTAGCCTCGGCTCGATTCCCGGCGTCCAATCGGTGGGACTGGCGGCGATGCGTATTCTCCAGGGTGGCGAGTGGGACAGCAGCGTGACGGTGGAGGGCTATAATCCCGCGACGCCCAAAGATCGCCCCGAACCTTACATGAACATGATCAGCCCAAACTATTTCGCGACGCTCGGCGTTCCCATCGTGTTGGGACGCGACTTCACCGTCAATGACAACCGCGAGGTCAAGAACGGTCCCCAGCCGGATGACTGGACTCAGACGGCCGTAATGATCAACGAGAAGTTCGCGCGGCTCTATTTCCAGGGGCAGAATCCCCTCGGCCGCCACATGGGCTTCGGGGAAGATCCCGGAACGCACACCGACATGGAGGTTATCGGGGTGGTGAAGGACATCAAGTACACCAGCCTGCGCGACGAAATCCCGGCCCAGGCCTACGTTCCGTACCTCGGCAGCCATTTCCTCGGGAGCATGACCGTCTACCTGCGAACTGCCGCCGACCCTAAACAGGTGATGCCGGCCGTGCGCGCCAAAGTCCGCGAGCTCGACGCGAACCTGCCGATTTACGATATGCGCAGCACGGAAGCGCAGATCAGCAACTCGCTTGCTACCGAACGGATGATCGCCAGCCTGTCTTCCGTCTTCGGCGCGCTCGCGACCCTGCTCGCGGCTCTCGGGCTGTATGGCGTGATGGCCTACTCGGTCGCGCAGCGAAAACGTGAGATCGGCATTCGCATGGCGCTGGGCGCGAAGCCCGCGACGGTTGTCTGGATGGTGATGCGGGACGTGCTGCTGCTGGTGGCGGTCGGAATCGCGATTGGCGTGCCCGCGGCCATCGCGCTGTCGCGGGTGGTGGCCGCTCAACTCTACGGCCTGTCGGCGCACGACCCCTCAACGCTGGCCTTGGCTGTGGCTGCACTCGCGCTGGTCGCTTGCGCGGCCGGGTACCTGCCTGCCCGACGCGCCAGCCGCCTCGACCCTATGGTCGCCTTACGGTATGAATAACGGCCATTGACTTATGGGGGGCGAGATTGTATTGTCTGGCGAGTCAGCGAGAGACGAAACGCGCGAGGGAGAATACTTATGGCCCAGAACCTATCATCCGATCCGAAGGAGACCGCGAATTCCCTGAAATCCGAAACCAGCCGCCGGGATTTCCTCAAAGGGGCTACAACAGTAGCCGCCAGCCTGGTGGCTCCGGCCGCGCTGCGCGCCGAACCCGCGGATCTGCTGCCCCAAGTGAGCCTGGGATCGCACCGCGTGTCGAGGCTGATTGTGGGCAGCAACCCCATGTTCGGCTACTCGCACGTCAATCGGCAATACGATATGCATATGAAGGAGTGGTTCACCGACGAGCGCATCGTGGCGCTCCTCCAGGACTGCGAGAAAGCAGGCATCAACACCTGGCAGTTCAGCTTCAATTGGGGCCTTAAGCGGATATTCCCGAAACTTCGCGGGGCCGGCTGCAACATTCAATTCATCTGTCTCGCCGCCTCCTGGCACTACGACGAAAAGATGGGCCGCACGCCGGAAGAAGTCTTGGACGGCACCATCAAATGCGCGCAGGCCGCCATGGAATTCAAGCCCATCGGCATTGCCTTCCACGGCGGTGCCACGGACCTTCTCTTTCGCGCCGGCAAGATCGACATGCTCAAGACCTACGTCGACAAGGTTCACGACATGGGCGCCGCCGCCGGAATTTCCACCCACAATCCCAAAATCCTCGCCACACTTCATGAAAAGGGTTTTGGCAACGAGTTCTACATGGCGGGGCTGCATTACCTCACCCGCCATCCCGAGGACTGGATCGCGGAGATCGGCACGGTTCCCGTGGATGAAGGTTGGATTGCTTCCGACCCGCCGAAGATGGCCGCCGCCATTCGCCAGGTCGATAAGCCGGCGTTGGTCTATAAGGTCCTGAGCGCAGGCCGCAAGTGCAGCTCCGAGGACCAGAAACGTAAGGCGATTGCCTGGGCCTATCAGAATATCAAGCCGATTGACGCCACGATCATCGGGCTCTATCCGCGGTACTCAAACCAGGTGGCGGAGACCACTCAGATGGTGCGCGAAGCTCTCTCGTGACGAGGGAAATTGATCCGCTTAGACAACAGAGTCGCGATCGTCACCGGGGCCGCGTCAGGGATTGGAGCCGGGATTGCGGAGCTGTTTTCAACGGCGGGCGCGGCGGTGGTCCTATTTGACATCAACGGCGAAGGGGCGCTCGGCATGGAGCGCAAGCTTCGCCAGACCGGGCAGGCGCTCGCGATCACGGGGGATGTAAGCAGCGAAGAGGACGTCAAGGGCGCGGTCGAGCAAGCGGTGCGCAGCTTCGGGGGCCTTGATATTCTGGTCAACAACGCGGGCATTGAGCTGCCCGGCACAGTCGTTGAAATGTCTTCGAACGACTGGGACCGCCAGCTCAACGTGAATCTGAAAGGTGTTTTCCTGTTTTCGAAGTTTGCGATTCCCCATCTGCGCGGGCGTCAAGGGTCAATCGTGAATATCTCCTCCGTGCACGCCTTCGCATCCTACGAGGGGACCGCCGCCTACGATGCGTCGAAGGCCGGTATGTTGGGATTAACCCGCGCCATGGCCCTCGACCACGGCCGGGAGGGAATCCGCGTCAACGCCATCTGCCCCGGGTATATCGACACCCCCATGCTGATCTCACCCGGTCACGCCCAACTCGACACTGCTGCGGCCATGCGGCAGATTCTCGGTGTTCATCCTCTGGGACGCATTGGCACGCCTCGCGACGTGGCCGATGCAGCGCTGTTTCTCGCTTCAGACGCGGCCTCCTTCATATCGGGATCCGTCCTTGTAGTAGACGGCGCGATGACCGCCGCCGGGCACTAGTACTTGCTGACGAAACTCCGCGTCACATTGTTGAGCGGCGGGAAGGGCGGGGCTTCAGCCCCGCCACGGAAAACGGCTCGTCATTGGGGGCTTTAGCCCCTGAAGGAACGTGGCTTCAGGGCCTAAAGGCCCAACTCGTTGGGCTCCCGGAGGCGGCGGGGCTGAAGCCCCGCCCTTCCAAAGCGCCACGTTATCACGGCAACTTCCGTCATTACGTACTAGCTATGTCCGTAGCCGAAGGTCAAGGCAAGGGCTTAATGGACCGCCGGGGCTTTCTGAGAAGCTGTGGAGCATCAGCCTGCTTCGCAAGCGGGCTTCACCTTCCCAGGGCTGGTCCGCCCGATCACGCGGTAAGCCAGGGGGCTGGAGCTGCCGCAGGCGGCCGCGAAACAGTGCTGGACTTGAGCCGCGCGGTCATCGTCCAACCGCCAAGCCTTTCTAGTCGCGAACAAAAAGCGGTCTCAGTACTCAACGAAGAGGTCGAGAAACGAACCGGGATCGAATGGCAGGCCGTCAAGTCCTGGCCGGGCTCCGCCCCTGCCATCATGGTCGGACAAGCCGGGGCTCTTCAAAGCCTTCAGCCGCAGTTTTTCGAAAGCCTATTTCCGCATCCGCCGGCCTTGCGCGCCGAGGGCTATGCGCTGCGGGCTCAGGCCGAGGCCGGCGCGCCGGGCGTGGCGGTTTTGGGAGCCGATGAGCGCGGCGTTCTGTTCGGCGTGGGGGGTCTGCTGCGCGCGCTGCGCATGGCAAAGGGGAAGGTCACGATCCCGAGCCAGTTGAACGTTGCCACCAGCCCGAGATATCCGCTGCGCGGGCACCAGTTGGGATACCGGCCCAAGACCAATTCCTACGACGGCTGGACCGTTTCCGTCTGGGACCAATACATTCGCGACCTGGCCGTCTTCGGGACAAACGCCATCGAGTTGATTCCTCCGCGCTCCGACGACGCGCCTGACAGTCCTCATTTCCCTCTCCCGCCCATGCCGATGATGATCGAGATGTCCCGCCTAGCGGACGAGTACGGGTTGGACGTCTGGGTCTGGTATCCCGCCATGGACGAGAACTACTCTGATCCAAAAACCATCGAGTTTGCGCTGAACGAATGGGGGCAGGTCTTCCGCGCGCTGCCGCGCATCGACGCGGTATTCGTCCCAGGCGGCGATCCGGGCCACACGCGGCCCAAATACTTGCTGGCGCTCTTGCAGAAACAGGCAGAAAACCTGCACCAATATCATCCCAAGGGAAAAGTCTGGATTTCTCCTCAGTCGTTTAATCGGGAATGGACGAACGAGTTTTACCAGATCCTCGAGAGAGACCAGCCCTCCTGGCTCAGCGGAGTCGTGTACGGACCGCAGAACTGCGATGACCTGCTGGCGTTGCGCAAGCAGATTCCCCGGCAATACCCCATCCGGCTCTATCCGGACATTACCCATAGCGTCGAGTGCCAGTTTCCCGTTCCGGACTGGGACACGGCGTATGCTTACACGGAGGGCCGCGAGGTCATCAACCCCCGGCCCGAGGGCTCGGCGAACATTCTGCGCCGCTATGCCCCTTATTCCATCGGCTTTCTCAGTTACTCCGAGGGCTGCAACGACGACGTCAACAAGCTCGTTTGGAGCGCCCTGGCTTGGGATCCGGACGCAAAAGTCGTCGATGTGTTGCGTGAGTATAGCCGTTATTTCGTTGGCGAGAAGTGTGCCGAGGGCTTTGCGCAAGGCCTGCTCAGCCTGGAGCGGAATTGGCAGGGACCCTTGCTCACGAACCAGGATGTCGACGTCACCTTGCGGCAGTTTCAGACGATGGAGGACTCTGCCTCGCCTGAGGACCTGTCGAATTGGCGATTCCAGCAAGCGCTCTACCGGGCGTACTACGATGCCTACGTCCGGCGGCGGTTGCTGCATGAAACCGAGCTCGAAAACCGGGTTACCAGCAAACTGGAAGAAATTCGGCGCGTCGGCATTCGCCCCGTTCCTCTCGATATCGACCCTGGAGAACCCAGTCGCCGCACGAGTGAACACGATGTTTCTGCCATCCTGTTGGAAGCTGAAGGTATCGTAGAAACGGGGTTGTCCAATTCGCCTGCCGAGGAATTGAGAACCAGGATTCTGGAGCTGGGCGAGGCCCTCTTTCAGAGCATCCGCATGCAGCTATCGGTGGAGCGTTACCAGGCGGAGGCTGTCTCGCGAGGCGCCAATCTCGATACGCTCGATGCGCCCATCACCAACCTCCTCTGGCTGCGGCGGAAGATCAAGCAGATTCGCGCGCTCGCCTCTGAACAAGCGCAATTGACGGCCATCGAGGAAATCCTGAATTGGTCGAATCCGGGGCCGGGCGGGTTCTACGACGACTTGGGCGATCTCGCACGCCAGCCTCACTTGGTGCGAGGCCCGGGTGGGGTCGAAGACCCGGAGTTTCGCGCCTCGTCGCTCGTCGGGTTTGATTACCCCGATGAGTTTGGAGATCAGGTGCCCGTTTCCTCGAAGCGATGGGCGGAGTCGCTGTTTGATGCACCTTTGGAGCTTCGCTACACCGGCCTCGATCCGCGCGGGCGATATAGGGTCAGGGTCGTCTACTCAGGCGACGAACGCGCGGCGGTCATCCGCATTAGTTGCAATGGAAACCGGGAAATTCATCCTTTCATGCACAAGCCCTGGCCGCCTCGCCCGATCGAATTCGACATTCCCCCCGAAGCCACCTCGAGCCGCGAGTTGAGCCTGACCTGGAACCGTGAACCGGGTTTGGGCGGCAATGGCCGCGGCTGCCAGGTGGCGGAAGTCTGGCTTCTCAAGACTGGGTAGCGCTGACCTGCTTCTTGGGTCTGCGGCCCTTCGGCGAGTCGCCTGCCCAAAAGCCGCAGGGTCGAAAAACCTGTCTCAGGCCGGCACCCCCGCTGCGAGCTTAAGCAGTTCGACGCGATAACCGAGGTCGGGGAGTTGGCGGATCATTCGGGCGGTGCGCTTTTGCTTTGACTT
>Ga0326727_10005240_pt1 | contig 37427 bp, 32 predicted proteins | sample MB2enrmetagenome_FD_207643 | JGI IMG/M metagenome (GOLD analysis project Ga0326727, IMG submission 207643) | Lab enriched peat soil microbial communities from McLean, Ithaca, NY, United States - MB29MY | ecosystem: Environmental > Terrestrial > Soil > Wetlands > Peat | place: USA: New York... | reverse complement strand
GCCTGTCCAGTTCGATAAGCGGGGGTGTGGAAACGTGGCAGGGTGATGCTATTGAGGCACCGGCAAACGAAAGGGCCGGACTCGGCTAGGCCGCACCTAAACCGTCGCGCCACCCCTCGACTTCACCGCATTATAAAAAGGCGCCCATTTGCGGTAGGGGTGATCGTTCGGAATCACCACCTACTCAAAGGACTCCCGTGACACGCTTCGGTTCGTTGCCGAGATCGAACCGTGGAGCGTTGTTGTTGGTTTTGCCTTTTTCTGCCTAGGTTCTGCTTCTGGCGACCGGGACTTGCCACCATGCCAGCGATCGCCAGCACCGGAGCCATGCTTCTTACCGGGCACAAAGGCACCAGTGGAGGTCGGTTGAGAATTGGCCGCCCCTGGTCAACGAGCGGAATAGCGATTTATCGCCACGCGCCTCGCTTGCGAGTCATGCCCTAGAATCTGGTGGCTGTATGCAGGTGTAACTCTGAGCTGGTTTGGGCTTCCTGCAACAACGGACGGAGAGATTCGATGGAAACACCGATGCTGCCACCAGAGAATCCGTCAATGTACGCAGAGTTAACGCCGATGACTTCGCCGTTTGAGTTGAACACCGGACCGCCGCTACCGCCGTGCGCTGTAGGCGCATCATAGATCAGCCTGCCACCGATCACATCGCCGAGATGTCCGCACGTGCTCAAGGGACGAATCAGAGATCGTGCGGCTAACTCATTGGCCATACTGATGTCGCGGGGCCGGTATGCGAGATGCTCGTTAATTGCGGCGGGGGACTTGGCGATCATCCCGGCGATGCCCATGGGATAGCCAATAACGTCGATGAACTGTCCGGCAGAAGCGGGTGATTTCGCGAGAGGCAGGACAGGGAGTCGACGGAGGGCTTCGGAGTCTTCTGCACGGAGGACAGCGAGGTCGGTACTCTTCGAAACGGACGGATGCGACAACCGGACTGGAATCGACCAACCGGGAAAAAAGACCACGAGAGTTTCAACCATGGGGGTGGCGCCGCGCCGGATCAGTTTTTCGGCCTCGGAGTCTCCGTACCAGGGTTCGGCTATGTGGCGGTTCGTAGCCACCAAATGGTTGCCGACCAGGAAACCTGTCCCTGAAAATCGTACCCGAATTTCCGGACGGTGATTAGCGAAGCCCACATGATAGACGCCATAAAGGTAACCGATCGAATCACGGTAGCGGTTGAGCACGAGGGCGGGCATTGACTGGTCTTGCCTGAGCTGTTCGATTTGCGCAGTCAATTCATGAACCTGGGTTTGCAGATCTTCGCGAGATGTTCCCTTCGCAGCCATCGGGGCATAGTGAGCCATGGCCATCGCTCCCACGAGCATCAGAACTCCAATGACCACCTGCAACGTGCGATATCGGCTGCCGTAAACGACGGTGTTTGACTTTTTGGTCTGGCTTTCAATCATGGAAGAGTTCGATGGACCAGTTCCAGCCGCAACCAACCCCGCTCGAAGCATGAGATGTTGCGCCCTCGGAGACTCGCGCCGGTGCATCCGACTCGCCGATGAAATCATGGCCAGAAAACCTCCTACCGACAAACCGCTCGCCCCGAAGAACGGTGTTCACACCCTTCAGTAGATCGCCTCCGGCATCAGTCTTGACGACGTAGCCACGTGCGCCGGTGCCAAGGGCTTCCCGCACCACATCATCAGAAGATTCCTGGCTCATAAAGAGTATTTTGGATTCTGGGGAGAGTTTGCGGATTCGACGAGCGGCTTCGATTCCACTCAGCGTTGGAAGCCCGATGTCAAGCACAATCACGTCCGGTTGCAGTTCTTCAGCTTTCTGAACCGCTTGTAGTCCGTCTGAGACCTCGCCGACGATCTGCAATTCTGGTCTTTTCTCCAGCGTCGAACAGATAAATCGCCGAAACGGTTCATGATCCTCAACCACAAGAACCCGGCTTGATGATGATATTTCCACGGCAGCCTCCTTGAACAAGGTCCGAACCCGACTCTGAGAGTCCAGTTGCTGGTTGTTATTCAGAATCCCATGTTTCGCAATTCAGGTCGTTGCGCACGCGCATGGATAGACATAAACAATTCTGGCTGGAGGACTGATGTAAAGAAGTGATTTAATACTACACTTTTACTTGTCGTTTGATATCGCGAGTTTTCAACAGTCATCAGCGCCGCCTGTGGAAAAAGTTGGAGGGCTTGCTTCCCCCGGACAATACGCCTTAGCCGCGTACCGCCAAACTTCGACCTCGCTAACCTCGCATAATCAAGGTGGGCCCCAATAATTCTGCTAGTTCCCTAACCGGCGATTTCTCCTCTACTATTGCTTTCGATCCACAGAGGAGGGCAGATTCATGCTGAAAAGCAAAGCTTACGAAGAATTCGCCAAGTGGTGGGATTATTGGATGTCCAAGATCCCACAGATTCCCCCCATTGCCGTCCAGCAGTCACCAACTAAGAAAGACAACAATGTACAGTTCAGTGAGAAACGAGCCCGTCTCCTCCGGCAAGCAAAAGGAACTACACCAGATCGGAATTTGACGGACCCCGACCGCGTTTCTGTCCCTGACTAGCTAGATCGCCACCGCAGTAGTGCGTTTCCCGGCGGGGAAGCTATGCAAAGATCATGGGTTCGATTGCTCGTGCTTGTATCCATTATTCTCATCTTCATTGTTATTTGCGCAGCGGCGATGGCTGCTACAGGACCCCAGATCGCGTGGAACGTATTTACGCTGCCCAATCCTCAGATCACGCCGAACTGGCGAACCTATGCACCGCCGGCCTGCCAATCCGATCCGGATGCTTGTGCGACAGACCATCGCTTCTGGTCGAGGTGGGACTTCAGCAATTTCCAAACGGCAATCGACTCCTCGTTTGCCGCGGTTCAGTCGATGGGCAAGTATCAAGGAGTCATGTTGATTCTGCCTTTGAGCGACACCGCGACCTACTGGAACAATATCCAGCTTATGTATAAGTCGGCTGTCAGCCACGCAGTCCAATTGCAGGTGGACGTGTTCCCCAAATGGAAGTACGGTCCGGAATATTGCTATTTGTACAAAACCGGAGCTCCGTCCGGTTGCCAACTCGTGACGGGCACTACCAACGCGGTGGCATATCAGAAGCTCTTCAACCTGACGAAGTTCGTACAGACACTGAGTGGTTCTTGTACAGCCGGCTCCTACAATCGCCAAGTCGCGGTCTGGTATGGCTGGAGCGATTTTTCTCCAGGTTACAGCGCTCTGAAGAACTTCTGGCAGTCGTTGTCCACCAAGGACTCATCGAGCGGATGTAACCTGCAGGCTTCCTATATCACTTGGCTGGATACGGGTTATTCAGGGACGCCGGAAGTACAACAACTGCAGAACTACGTAGTGACAAAGCTCAAACGTGCCTACTGGGTCAACACGGAACTCTATAGCCAGGCACAACTTCAACAGTACGACACGATCTACGCCCCGTATCAAACCATCATTACTGGGTATTGGGGCGCGAGCGACATTACGAGCTGGGCGCAAGGCATGTGCACGCAGTGGAACACTGGATTGCAGCCCGCTCGACTCGGTGTCTGGACGTTCTACGACCCTGACCTGGCGAACTCGGAGTCGTATCGTTCGTACATCAACGGCTCCATGGCGACAATCGGCTCGATTTGTACATATTAAGATTGAGCGTGCGAACCGCGACTTCCGAACGATTAGGTTCTGGAGCGCGGCTAAATATCCCCACTATCGCTCTCTAACTTTTGACCGTTCCGGGCAAACAGCCAATCGGTGTGAAAAAGTCTTTCGCCGTACAGTCTTTGGAGCGTAGGCTCGCTAGGGGGGCTCCCCGACGGCCCCTTTCCCTTTTGTACAACCGGGCCGCTTATTGCTCTGCCACCTTCCTGTGGTCGTCCCCAATCACGTGCGTATAGCCCATGGTTGTTCGTGCTTCGTCGTGTCCCAACCGATACTGCCACACATCGGTGTCTGCAGGTGATCGAGCGACATGCGTTCCCATATCGGAACGCATGCGTGGCGCCATCCAAGCCGAGCTTCTACAAGATGGGTTGCAACTGCCTGGATGAAGTTGTCGGGGTGCAGGCGACGACCTTCCCTACTCCAAGCGAACTGTAAATTTTGTCAGTTTTGTCCGTGAGTTCCTTAGTCTACGTTGCAGTTGTTCCGAGTAACGCAGCAGGACGCCAGCAATCCTATCCGAGAGCAAGGGCCGTCCAGAGCTGCGCCACCTTGCGTTCAGTGGTGCTGGGGCTAGCGAAAACGGAGGCTGTTGCCATGAACAGACATTCTTGGGTTTACGGGTTCGTCGTCCTGGCTGCAATGTTACTTAACGCCCAGGACTCACCCCCGCTGGCCCCTGAGAATGTGGGGTATGCGGTAGCGAATCGATCCGTGCCATTCGTCGACCTTCTACGACAGGCTGAAGCAGGCGATAAACACGCGCAATACAGCGTGGCTTGGGTCTACGCTACTGGCAGTGATGTGCCCCAGAACGATGCGGAAGCGGTGAGGTGGTGGCTGCAAGCGGCGCAGAACGGGTTCGCTGAGGCGCAGAATCGCATGGGGTATCTGTACGAGCACGGAATCGCAGTGCCACAGGATTACGGTGAGGCGTTGCGATGGTTTAGCAGTGCGGCAGAGCAGAAACTGCCAGCAGCACAGTACAACCTTGCTTATATGTATAAATCCGGTAACGGCGTGCCGCGTGACTATGCTCGGGCGGCAGATTTATACGGCCAAGCTGCCGCCCAAGGTCTGCCCGAAGCTCGGAACAACTTAGGATCGGCATATGAGCGTGGCGCTGGCGTCCCGAAAGATGCGACTAAAGCCTTTAACCTCTACAGTCTCGCCGCGGAGCAGGGAAATCCCGCCGCGCAGCATAACCTGGGATTGATGTATATGGAAGGCGAAGGCACGACGCGGAATTATCGTGAGGCATTGAAATGGTTTAGCCTGGCGGCAAGCCAAGGAATCATTGAGGCTTATCGCGGCTTAGGGCGCCTATATGAGGAAGGAAAGGGTGTCAACCGAGATCCCGTGAAGGCGGCGGGATTCTATCGTAAGGCGGCAGAGCATGGCCTTGCGACCGCACAACTCGAATTGGCCCACTTGTATAGGATTGGGAAGGGCGTGCAGCAGGACTATTCAGAAGCTGCAAAGTGGTTCCGGCTAGCGGCTGAACAGGGGAACCCAATCGCAGAGAATACTCTCGGTTATATGTACTTTCGTGGCGAAGGCGTCAGCCGTGATTATCGACAAGCAGCCGACTGGTTACAGAAATCGGCAGAGCAGAACAATGCGCCGGCGCAGGGGAATCTAGGATTTCTTTACCAGAATGGTTTCGGTGTTTTGTTGAATTACAGCGAGGCTTATAAGTGGTTCAGGTTAGCTGCAAACAACGGCAATACTGACGCCAATCGTGCCCTGCATGCACTAACGCAAATCATGACAAAACCCCAGGTGCACGACGGCCAGGCCAGAGCCTCAGATTGGGTATCCCGCCACAACAATCTTGAAGTCGCAGCCCAGAACGCTGAAGTGAAGGAACTGGATAGCTACGCGACTGCCACACAGCCATAGCCAGGCGAATGAACAACCACGCGTCTAGCGGAACGAAGCGACAATCACCACGATTGCCGGCGCAAGGCAGAGATGCGCCCTGACTGCACGTTTGCCCATTCCCGTTGTCCCCTGTAACTTTTGACAGTTTTCAATACACCGAACAGCCCCTAGCTTGGTTCAAGACACAATATCCGACGCGATATCCTCGCCCCGTCCACAGTCCTTTTTGGGCGGGGCTTTTTTCAGTCACCGAAAGCGTTCTTGTGGGATTATCTACGCTAATAATCACAGGCTGACGTATGCCTGATGTTGGGCACAGCATGAGCAGCACAGAGTCGCCATGACCAAAATGAACATCACAAAAATTGCCGGGGATCGCTATCACGTCGAGGTCAAAGACCCTTTTATCCACGGAGAGGTCAGCGCATCACAATTCCTCGCTATTGCAAGCGAGCGGACCAGTCCAATGCCTGCCGTCGCAATTCTCCGGCTACTAAATGCTCAGTTCGTCGGCTACACAATAACCGTTGATTACCACTGATCGAATCGAAACGCACCAGCCCCCTTACGAGTTGTGGGTGTCCCGCTGATCCTGGAGCGTGTGGTGGGAACGCCACAGGTGATAGTGGCAAAAAACCCTCTCTAACAATGTCGGCAGTGTCAAGCACCATTAGGGCGGCGAATATGCGGTCGAAATATCGCCATTCCACTCTTTAACGAATGTTGTGCGTGTGTGTGAAGTGGTTGGAGTCGGGCCTCGGCTTCTTCGGCGGAATGGGAAGCGGAACCATCTTTGTCCGAGAACATTCTTTTCCCGCCGGCCCATGCGAGATAGACAACTATGCCAGAACCACAACAGACGATTAGTACGCACTTCGCGATGGCGATTGCAAATATGATTTCATCAGAGTCAGCCATCTCATCACCTCGGGTGTACGCTGTTGCGGAACGAAAGTCCCTTGCGCTCTCTCTACAAAGACACACTAGATGTCGATTTTGACTGAAGGGAACTGTCATCATTGGCAGGGGAGAGTGTGTCCACTAGCATTACTCTAGCCGGCTCCTTCAGGCTGTTCTCCGCTGTGAAGGCAGTGCTCGAACCAATGGCCTACCGCCCATTTACGTGCCCACTCGCGCCTTGTCCCACCAGCCTGGCATGGAGCATTTCCTCTTCTTCCTGGTGCTGGTTGCAAGCCAGGCCGCAGAGTGGAGTCACTTGTCCCCAGGGGGTCGCAATTCAGATTGAAGTTGAAAATTCCGTGAGGCCCTCAGGTTGAGGGGTTGAGGGAGCCGACATTGTTATGGAATCAACAATGCGGGGATCCACTTCTCGGTGAGAATCTCACTCGTTGTCCGGAGTTCTTGGGTTTCGGTAGGCAGGATGCCTTTGCCGGTCCGCGCTGGCCGTCTTCCCGGGTGGTATCTGCACATCCCAAACGTGACTTTGCTGGATTCCTGTGGTCCATTGTTCTAACCATTTGGCAAACTCATCGTTTCCTTCAACTTCCGGTGCCATGGGTCCGATTGGCGTCTTCATCATTATTAATATGCTATCGGTTGGCCGGGGAGGAGGAGACTGGCGAATCTGCCAGTTCGATGGCAACAATGTTTCAGGTGGTGGTCGTCGCGGAAAAGCTCAGAGTTCCCCTCTGACCTTTAGCTCTGACAGAACTGCTAGTTCGGCAGCAAACAGACTCTCGCTATTGTCGGAAGAAGATGGCCATTTTTCGGGGCACAATTCCACATCACGGATGCCAATCCGAAAGAAACATTCGTGATCGCATCCACCCCCGGGATTGAACTGCCATACGGAGCGCTGAAGGAATCAGGTTTGCGGGCGCACGAGTTGATTTGGCCGAGAACGATCCTGGCTTATCTTAGCGGCGCGCCACAGACGCAGGAACTGTGATTACTGACAGAAGAATGACGCTGTCTCTGCCTAGATGTTCGTGCATCACTGCCAAGTCAGACTTATGAACCCAGACTTACCCGAATGATGGGACATTGCGTTCATCATAGTGCGCGTCAGCTCCAGGTTCTCTGCTGTAAGCGAGAGTCAGTCGAGCTAATTTGTCTGACGAGTGGGCAGACAAGTACATGGTCTGCGAAGGGAACGCAATCTCAGTCCCCGCTTTCTGCACAATATCCATCGCACCTAAAAGCAACTCCTCCTGGATCTGAAGAAACCCATCCCAATCACGGGCAGACACGTAAGCGATAACATCCACGTCAAGTGAAAAGGTGCCGAACCGGACGAGTCGCACGCGCACGGAAAGCGAATCGACGTTGGAGTGCTCAGTCAGCAGTTTGCGAATGCCAGTTATGACTGCGCGGAGCTGAACGGGTGTGGTTTCGTAACGCAAGCTCAGCAACGGATGGAACCAGAATTTGTCACGTAGGGAAAGGGCTTCGAGGCTCATATTCGCGATTTGACCGTTTGGCAGACTGACGACAGTACGATCCGGGGTGCGGATACGGGTTGAGCGGAGGCCGACCTCCTCGACTGTGCCAACGATGTCGCCGAGCTTCAGAGTATCCCCCGCACGCACAGCCTGGTCGGCAATCAGGGAGATGCCCGCAATGACGTTTTCGAGTGTCTTCTGCGCGGCAAGCGCAATTGCAATTCCGCCAACCCCAAGTCCAGCTAATGCAGCAGTGGGGTTTATCCCAAAGCGATACAGAGTGAATAGCAAACCGGCGAAGAGGGCTAGCCCGTCAATCAACCTGCGAAAGAGACGCAATACGGAAGCCGATCCGCTGAGGCCGGGACGGCGGCCAACCAGGTAATGTTCGCCCCAGCGGCTCAGGAGCATTAGCAGCCACACGCAGCCGCCTATGGTAATAATCTGGGCAGTGGTGGACCAGAATTGCCGTGCCAATAGTGGAAGGCCAACCCTCGATAGCAGCCAGCGAATAGTGATGGCGAGAAGCAGGAGTCGAATCGGTGGTGGCAAGACTTGCGGATTCTGCAGATCAAGATTTCGCCGCAGGCGACGACGCAACGTACCGACACCTAAGCTAATGATGCGATTCAATAATCCCGCCAGCAAGTAGAGGACCGGCAGGCCCACAAAAAACGCCAGCAACTCGAAGAGTGGAACGGTTGCCACGCGAGTCTTGACCAGGAATTCCGGAAGAAGCTTCTCCACGGCCGGCGTATTCAGTTCCTGAAAGACATTTGGAATCGAGTTGAGAGTTGTCCGCGAAAAAAGCCAGATTTTCCCTGCTTTTCCGCGATCGACCCGTTCCACCAGAATGTCGAGATCGCCATTCGCAGTGGTGATTGTTCCGACGATGTCTTCGTCAGGCCTGAGCGGATCTGGGAGTGAACCCTCAGGCTCATCGCTGAGCAGGTTGAGCCGGGCAGGAAGGCGTCGATCGAGGACAACGGCAAGTTGGCGTGCCAAATCCTCTGCACTGGCGCCGCGCAGAGGCGTATTCAGATACAGGGCAGCGATCTGAGCGTTGCCTTTCCGTGCGGCACTGAGAAAGCCCAAAACTGTCCCTCTAGGTGTGTTCCGGCCGAGAGTGTCCTTGGGCGCCTCGGGCTGCGCTTCCGTGGTCGCAGGTTTGCGAGTGGATGCCTGGGGCCAAACAGCTGGACAAAACAGCAAGAACAGAGTGAGTACGGCGGCTCTCTCCAGATGGTTCACGCACTTATGCTGCGCGGCCATAGCAACACGTTTTTCAGACACACGTTGGTGTGCGTACGCCGTCATCGCCTCGCAGACTGTACCACCAGAATCTTCCTCGCGGATGCAACGTCGGAGAACTGACAGAAATGCCAGTTCCTCTAACCTCGCCAGAATCAGCAAACTACGCGCATCGCCTGGATTTCTCTGGCCCGCGGTAATCATTTGAGAGGTGCTAGTGCCGAACAAGAAGAGAAATGGAAAACAGTCCATGCAGGAAAAAACCAAGCTCACGAACAAACAATACGAGAGTGAGCTACGGAAACTCCAAACCAAGCTCGTCGGAATGCAGGAATGGGTGAGAGTCAGCGGGGCGAAAGTTGTAGTCGTGTTCGAGGGGAGAGACGCGGCAGGCAAAGGTGGAGTGATTCATCGCATCATGGAGCGCGTCAGTCCCCGCGTCTTCCGCCATGTAGCCCTGCCAGCTCCCACTGACCGGGAGAAGTCGCAGATCTACGCACAGCGCTACCTTAAGGAGATGCCGGCGGCCGGCGAAGTGATTCTATTCGACCGCAGCTGGTACAACCGTGCGCTGGTGGAGCACGTGATGGGTTTTTGCACGAACAAGCAATATGCGGAGTTTCTCCGTTTGTGTCCAGCATTTGAATCGCTACTCAAGAGCAATGGCATAATCCTCGTCAAGTATTGGTTTGAGGTCAGCGAGCAGGAACAGCACAATCGGTTCCTCAGGCGTATTGAAGATCCCATGCGGCAATGGAAACTCAGCCCCATGGACTTGGAATCGCATCGCCGCTGGTACGACTATTCGCGCGCCCGAGACGCAATGTTCGCAGCTACCGACACCCCGCAGTCGCCCTGGTATCTGGTGCAAACCGACGACAAGGAGCGGGCTCGACTGAACTGTATTTCCCATTTCCTGAGCGCGGTGCCGTGGAAAAAAATCCCGCGGGCCAAGGTTAAACTGCCCAAACGACAGAAACCGAAGGGCTACAAACGTCCCGATTGGAACTATCGCTGGATTCCTGAGAAGTATTGAAGCAGATTCCGTTGTAGTGTTTCCCCCTGTTGGTTTTGGCAGATGCAGACAGCGGCTTTCTGATGTTAGAAAATTGTGGCGCCAATGCGCTGGTGACGAGCCCAAAGGCAAGCGGCGTATGCAAGTGCAACGACCGCAGTAAGGCTTCTTCTCCTCTTACGTAGCCACGGTCCAGCCTTGCAAGCAGCTCTTGCCTGCAGCTGTGTGAGGAACTGCCGTGGCAGACAAGACATCCTCGACTCTGGCACCTCGACTTCGGAGCTATATAGGGCCGCTTCTGGCAGTTACATTGTTGACAATCCAGGCAGGCTTCTTGCTTTTCGTTAGGCCGGGCGCCAGCCTGAGCACCTACAGCAACGTCGTCAGTGTCGTCTGTTTCCTTGTTCTTCTCCTGGCCACTGGAATCGTTGTGTTGAATGCAGTTCAAAGCCGGCAAATTATCCGGCTGTTCTGGTCCTTAGACGAAGCCCTGCGCGAGAGTGAAGAACGCTACCGTTATCTGGTGAACTCTTCGAATGACTGGGTTTGGGAAACAAATGCGGATGGAGTTTACACGTATGCAGGGCCGCAGTGCCGGGAGATCTTGGGGTACGAGCCGTCGGAACTCATAGGTAAGAAGCGTTTCGATCTCATGCCGCCGGAGGAGGCACATCGGGTAGCGGCAATATTTGACGCGATTACCGCTGACCGCAAGGTTTTTCGAGGATTGGAAAACACTAATCTGCGCAGAGACGGCCGTTTGGTTGTACTGGAGACCAATGGGTCGCCTGTCATCGATAACCAAGGAAGACTCGTCGGCTATCGAGGTATGGACCGCGATATCACCGACCGGAAGCATGCGGAGAATGTTATACGGGAGAGCGAACAGCGCTTCCTCCTGGTTGCAAACACTGCGCCGGTGCTGATATGGATGTCGGGAACCGACAAGCTGCGCAACTACTTCAACCGGCCTTGGCTGGAGTTCACCGGGCGGTCACTTGAGGCGGAGCTGGGCAACGGCTGGGCAAATGGAGTGCACCAGGAAGATTTGAAACGGTGCCTGGATACTTACAGCCAGGCGTCCGATCGCCGGGAGCCTTTTCGGATGGAGTACCGGCTCCGGGCGCGGGACGGAAAATATCGCTGGTTAGTGGACATCGGCGTGCCAAGATTCAACCCGAACGGTTCCTTTGCCGGTTACATAGGATCTTGTATAGACATCACCGATCAAAAACGCACCGAGGAAGCTCTTGCCAGTATGGGTCGCAGACTGATCGAGGCCCACGAGGAGGAGCGGACCTGGATCGCGAGAGAGCTTCACGACGATATCAATCAACAGATTGCATTGCTGGCGATCGAATTGGAACGGTGGAGCCAGCATCCGTCCAAGTCAGCGGTTGACCTGCGCGATCACATCCACCACGCACGAGAGCGCCTTTCAGATATAGCGAGGGACATCCAGGCCCTATCGCACCGTTTGCATTCCTCGAAGCTCGAATACCTGGGCATTGTGGCGGCAGCTAACAGCTTCTGCAGGGAATTATCCGGGCAGCAGAAAGTACAGGTGGAATTCAATTCTGCGGATATGCCGCGCAACGTTCCGAAGGAAATCTCGCTTTGTTTGTTCCGAGTCTTACAGGAAGCCTTGCAGAATGCCGTGAAGCATAGCGGTGCTCGACACTTCCATGTGGAACTGCGCGGTACATCAGAGGAGATCTGCCTGACTGTGAGCGATCCCGGAGTTGGTTTTGACTGGCACGGCGCCATGAACCGTCAAGGACTGGGGCTCATCAGCATGAGAGAGAGGCTGCAATTGGTGAACGGCGAGTTTTCCATTGATTCGAACCCCGGCCGGGGCACTACCATCTGTGCTCGCGTGCCCCTGGGGACGGAAGAGATCCGTTTAAGGATGGCAGGATGAGGTGAGAAGGAGAAGATTGCCTCCGCAACGAGAGTCTTAGAACATGTCGTACAGGAAAAGAGAGAGAACCGCTTGAATAGCCAATCGGAGGACGAGTGCAGCTGGAGCATGCGCCTCCGTTCGGCGTTCCCCATCCTTGGGTGGCTGCCACGATATCGGAGAAGCTGGCTAAGACCAGACATAATGGCGGGACTAACCCTGGCAGCCTATGCGGTTCCAGTCTCGGTGGCCTATGCTTCCCTTGCGGGGTTGCCTCCACAAGCTGGTCTATATTGCTATCTGGTGGGAGGAGTCGCATACGCAGTTTTCGGAACCTCACGACAGGTAGCCGTTGGCCCCACTTCCGCAATTTCCATTTTGATCGGGTCGGCCCTCGGTACGTTGGCCACTACTGATGCGCTGCGCCAGACCCAACTGGCGGCGGCGGTGGCCGTGCTGGCGGGATTTATCGGCATTATTGCCTGGACCCTTCGTTTGGGCAATATCGCCAACTTTGTCTCCGAGACCGTGCTTAGCGGCTTCAAGGTGGGGGCAGGCCTAGTAATCGCTTCGACCCAGCTGCCGAAGTTGTTTGGCATCAGCAGTGGCGGCACCAATTTCTTCAGTCGGACGGTAGAAATGTTCCGGCACCTTGGGGATACCAATCTCGCGACTCTAAGCATGGGACTCGGCGCACTCACACTTCTTATTTTGGGCGAGCGGCTGTTGCCCCGGCGCCCGATCGCACTTACTGTGGTGGCGCTCTCGATTGTGGTGATGTCGTATTCTGCCTTGGCCAGCCGAGGTGTAAGAACCGTGGGCGCGATTCCCCAGGGGTTTCCTCACGTCGGCTGGCCGGTGGTGCATTGGAGCGAAGTGGATGATCTGCTCGGGGTGGCATTGGCGTGTTTTCTGTTGTCGTATGTAGAAAGCATCTCGGTGGCCCGGACGTTTTCCCTCAAGCATGGTTATTCCATCAGCGCGGACCAGGAGCTGCTGGCGCTGGGAGCCGCCAACTTTGCAGCCGGGATCGGACAGGGGTATCCGCTGGCGGGAGGAATGTCGCAATCAGCGGTGAACGAAAAGGGGGGTGCGCAAACGCCGATCTCGCTGCTGGTTGCCTCGACTGGCATCGGCGTCGTCCTGTTGTTTCTGACGGGATTGATGCAAAAGTTGCCGGAGCCGGTCCTGGCGGCGGTTGTGTTGATCGCAGTCGGGGGGCTGATCCAACCCCGCGAACTCCGCCAGTTGTACCGGGTCAGCAAGATGGAATTTCGCGTGGCCATGGTGGCCACAGTAGGTGTGTTCGCATTCGGGATCCTGAAGGGTGTGCTGTTGGCCGCCATCTTTTCCATCCTCCTCCTGCTGAAACGCGCCTCCCGCCCCAGAATCACCTTCTTGGGGCGCCTGCCGGGAACTGACCGGTTTGCCGACTCATCGCGCTATCTGGAAACTGAAGCGACTCCGCAAGTACTGGTGCTGCGGGTGGAAGCCGGACTGTTTTATTTCAATGCCCAGAACGTAAAGAACCAAGTGCTGGAAGGCGTGCGTCAACACGGCGCTGTGGAACTGTTGGTTATCGACCTTTCCACTTCGGCCAACATTGACCTGGCGGGAGTGCGGATGATCCGCGAACTGGAAGAACAAGTGGCGCGGGCGGGAGCGGCGCTCGCACTCGCCGAGGTTCACGGGGACGTGCGCGATCTGATGCGGGCGGAGGGACTCGAAACACGGATTCCTGGGATTGCACAGCGAATGAAAATCGCGGCACTGATCGAGCAGAGGAAGCAAACACTCCGCGCAGCGTGAACGAGCGACGTCAGCTTTTGACCAGTGAGTGAACTCGATTACCAACGGCTGTTCAGAGAATTGCTCGAACACTGTATGCCGCGAAGCACAGATGCGCCAAAGCTCTTGGTGAGAAACCAGTCGTCGCTGAACGGGCTGCCGCCGATACTACAAGTTTTTTCTCCACCCGAGCTCCGCGACTATCTGCGGAAATCCTGCTGGGTCCTACATCTGCCTACCAAAGGTCAAGAAGGCGGAAAAGGAACCAAGAGATCATGGGAATGAACGGAAAAAGAATGAACAGAAAAACCAGCCAAGGCGACCAGCGTTTTGCTTCGGAGCTTCGCGGAGATGCATGAGACTCCAATACGACTAAATCATTGCAAGGAATGTTACGGGGGCGGGCACAGTTTTTCGGGAGGTACTCGCGGTACTCTGTTGGTGAATCCAAATAGTTGATCTCTACCCAAACGTGACAATCGCCAATCCGAACGTTTTCTCCGCCAATTGGCTGGTGATCTGCCAGGTTGTCCATAGTCGTGAGCTCGGCACGAGAAAGTTTCTCGCCTACCTTCAGCCATGTTCATTAGAATTCGAGAGATTTCCAACTGACAGTGTTGACAGATAAATAGCCCTGCAACTGGTTTGTTGGTAAGCCCTTTTCCAATGCGGCTGCATCTCGCGGTTCTTGGGCATCCTTGTCGGGACTGTCACTAGTGACAGTTAATAACCGGTCGCTTTTTGCTTAGACTTCGTTCGTGCCAGTGTTGATGCCCTAGCCATGCGCAACGTTGCTATTTCCAGATGCTCGGAACCATTCCGATATGCGGTGTTCGCCCACACCGGATGGAAAGGGACAGAGCCGAAATGAGATTCTTCGGCAGTATTGAGCGCCTGCTATTGATCTTCGGATTGCTCCTGATTGCAATCTATGGGGCAGCACGTATGTACCGGACGGTCTCGTCCAGCGCGGAATTGCAACGCTTTCAAGATCTGCAAGCGGAGCAATCTGTTGACAAGGCCAAGCGTTTTCCTCTCGACGCCAGATTTAAGTTGGATTTCAGCCTCTGGTCGAAAAAGCGAATCGCAGGGTACGAGCACAGCTTGGCGCAGTACATCGACCCGCCGATGGCCGTGTTACGCATCTCCAAGGTCCGTCTTGAGGCACCAGTTCTCGAGGGAACCGATGATCTGGTCCTCGACCGAGGGCTGGGCCACATCGCGGGCACAGTCCGTCCGGGAGAATTCGGGAACATCGGAATTGCCGGGCACCGGGATGGTTTCTTTCGGGTGCTGAAAGATGTGCGCCCCGGCGACACCATTGAACTAGAGACTCCAAACCGCGCCGATACCTTCGTCGTGCAGCAAATTGTGCTCGTAGATCCAAAGGATGTTTCCGTGCTACAGCCACAATCGGTTACGTCCCTCACGTTGGTGACGTGTTATCCGTTCTATTACGTCGGCAGCGCCCCGCAGCGGTACATCGTTCAGGCCTCGGCCACCAATCCCTGACTCGCACCACCGAGGCGTCAATGAACAGGCAAGTTCCGAACGCGGGGACAAAGGACTCGAACAAAGCACACGATGAACTGAATTCAGCGCAGCGAAGGGGCACAGGACTCAATTCATGACTCGGAAAGCTAGACAAGGAGAAAACACGATGAACTCAAAAGCCGGATGGGCACGAGTATGGGCAGTGTTCGGGGTAGGGGCGCTGAGCTTAGCCTTTGCCGTGAGCATGAGCGCACAAGTGAAGACAGAAACCACCGAGACGCGCGGCGAGGCCGTTCATGAAGTGACGGTCGAGCAAGGCGAAGTGGTGCTGGTGAAGGGCAATGACCTGGTGATCAAAATGCAGGACGGCACAATCCGACATTTTGCGAATGTGCCGGAAAGCGTCAGGGTTACGGTCGATGGCCAGCAACTTGGTATCCATGACCTGAAACCGGGAATGAAGTTGCAGCGCACCCTCACCGTTATTACAACCCCCAAGACTATCACCACGGTGCAAACGGTGACCGGCAAGGTTTGGCACATCAATCCGCCAAACTCTGTCATCCTTACCCTGCAGGACGGAACCAACCAGAAGTTCAACATTCCCAAGGGCCAGAAATTTACAGTGGATGGACAGGAAACAGACGCTTGGGGCCTCAAGAAGGGGATGAACGTTTCAGCTACCAAGATCGTGGAAGTTCCCGAGACCGAGGTCGAGCACCAGCGGCAGATCACTGGCTCGATGCCGCCGCCTCCTCCTACTCCGCCAGCCGATCAGCCGATCCTGATCGCTAGTGCGGCGCCCGAAGCTACTCTGGCCGCGCCGGCTCCGGCCGCGCCGACAGAACTGCCGAAGACAGGAAGCCCGATACCGCTAATCGGATTGCTGGGCGGCCTTGCTCTCTTCTGTTCGTTTGCCCTGAGAGTAATTCGCAGTGCGTTTTGACCGATACGGGTTCGAGAGCTCCGCTAGTCTCTCGAGCCCGTTTTTGCCATTTTTTCACGGGACAAGACCTTGGGATGGGGCGCAACCGCGATTGTAAGCCAACTGAGATGAGAAGGCTGGCGGCCAACCCCTCACATGCAGAGACGCCCGGTAATCTGAGAATTGCGCACCAAATGAGCGGGTCGGGCAAAGAGTGCCGGCTCGGGCCGCCGGGCTTAGACGTGGGGTGACTGCTCTTAAGCAGCTATCAAGTGGTTCCTCATCGCATACTGAACCAGTTCGGCGCTGCTCTTGGCGCTGAGCACCTCCATAATGCGGTATTTATGAAAGGCGACGGTCCGAGTTGTGATGTTCAGCACAGCGGCTACTTCCTTCATACACTTTCCCTCAGCCAACAGCTGTAGCACCTCGCGTTGCCTCTCCGTTAGCCGATCTTCCTCATCAATCAGCTTCTTGTCTTGTCGTAACAGGAAATCGACGGTGTCTTTGGCGATCATTGGGGATAGGTAGGACTTGTTCCTGAGGACCTCTCGCACAGCAATCAGGAGTTCAGAGGCGGCACAGGTCTTAAGTAAGTATCCTGACGCTCCCCGACGGAATGCTTCAACCGCCAGACCAGTATCGTGATTCATCGTCAGGTACACTAATTTGACAGCTGGCAGGAATTCCTTCACTTGCTGTCCTGCATCCAGGCCGTTCAAGAGAGGCATTGCGACATCAACAATGATGAGATGGGGCTTTAGTTCAGCGGCGGCTCGCACGAGGGCCCGGCCATCGCTGACCGTGGCTACGACTTCATATTCGGACTCAAGAAGCTTCTTGCATGCCTCAGCCACTAGTGTGTGATCATCGGCAATCAAGATTCGAGGGAGATTTCTTCGCATGTGCTCGTCTTCCTTCGGGCAACCAGTCTTGCCGGCGTTGATTTGACACTCGGAGATCGATTTGTTCCTGGGGCGAAAAAAATACCTCACGCACGAATCACGTACCAAGTCCAGGAATCAAGTACATTACTACCATCCTCGACATCTGACCACTGGTATTTTTGCCCGGTGGACAAACCTGCAATTTCTGACAGGGAGCAGCATCACCGCTTGTCGTGCCAATCCTTGGACTTTTTCATTTTCGATAAAGCGCTAGCCAGGTCTCAAAGGCGAAATCAGGCTAGCAAAGCTAACTGCCGGCATCTCGGCGCGTCAGTCCCGTTCGAGCAGGTCCGGGTATACACATTTGCATAGCACCCTGGTGCGTGATCCGTCGATGAGCCTGCATGCGCGAACCCTTTAGAGTGTCACGCAGCTCCCGACGTGCTGTGAACTGCCCCAAACTTTGAGATTGGGAAGTTCGTCAGTATTTCAGCATGCATGCAACAGGGAGTGAACTGGCAATACTAACAGGGTGGAAAACTAAAGCAGTTCTCAGGGACCAGTCGACTGCCGCGCGGAGCACTTATCTGAATCCATGCCAATAGAAGCCAAGGGCGGCCGGTCGGAGCATCACCGATTGCATCAATCGATATCGATTGGGACGTACTGAAACTGGCGCCGCCGCTCGATCTGCAATACTGCGCTGTCTCCAGGCGCCAGGTTATCCATAATGGAACGCAGAGCCTCAACACTTGGCACCGCTGTCGCGTTTACCGAGCGAATGACGTCACCGGATCTCAAGTCGCTCTTGACGTCACTACCCGCCAGCTTGGCCACCACCATTACGCCAGAGGTGGATCGGAGTCGTGTGGCCACCGAAGGATCTTGATGGTCGAGTGGAACACCAACGACGCCGAGTTTGACAATGACCCCTTTTTCCACTCCGGCGGTGTCCGGAGGCTTGTCCGGGTACTCAACAACTGGCACCGTCAGGCTAAGACGTCGCGGTCCGCGAAGGAGTTCGAGTTGGACATGGTCTCCCGCTCGCTTGCCATAGAACGAAGCCGTGAATTGCGGAACGCTGGCGATGGGGTGTCCGTCTAAAGAGAGGATCAGATCTTGTACCTGGACACCAGCGTTCTCAGCTGCGCTACCTGAACCCACGTCAGAAACAATAGTTCCCCAATCCTGTGAGATTCGAAGACCTCGAGCTAGAGTCGGGGTAATGTTCTGAACCTTGATGCCAATGCCACCGTAGGCCACGTGGCCAGTGTTTTTCAGGTCCAGGAAAATTGACTGGACGAGTTTACTGGGCAGTGCAAACCCCAGCCCTTCGTTCCCTCCGCCCTCGGTTAATATGAAAGTGGTTATGCCTATCAGATCGCCATTTGAATCCACGAGTGCGCCTCCACTACTACCTGCGTTCAAGGCCGCATCGGTCTGAATAAAGTTTGCTCCTCCATCACTCTCACTATCGCGGCCCACCGCGCTGACTACGCCCATGGATACCGAATTCTTGAGCCCCTCCGGACTGCCCACCGCAAATACCAACTGTCCCGGTTGTGGGGTCTCGGAGCTTGCGATGGAAACTGTTGGCAAACCGGTGGCATCTATCTTCACAAGAGCAAGGTCCGCCTCTTCGAAAACGCCGATGATGCGCCCTTCGAACACGACGCTGGTCAAACCGCCAACGACATGAGCGTGCGAGCGACGAAGCTTCTCATCGAGCGTAATGCGCAACCGCCTTGCACCGTCGATCACGTGCGCATTAGTGATGATGTAACCGTTAGCATCCAGAATCACTCCTGAGCCAAGGCCGTGGGCTTTGCTTACTTTGGAATTGTCATGCTGCACCGGATCCGAATCGTCGTCGTCATCATGCGATCGGGTATAACCTGCAACTTCCACGGTAACAATGGCCGGCGTCACTCGTGTGATGACCCGTTGCAGAGCCTCACTTAACTCCGCCAATGGATTGTGACACTGGCCCGATGGCTCTTGTGCACGGCCGTTAGTCAGAAGCAGGACGATAGTTATACCTGAAAAGAAGGTTGTCAAGAGCCGCATAAACATTTCATCCTCCTACAATCAACAATGCCCCAGCATTGCGGAGAAAGACGGACACGATGACCGCTGAGATGAAGTCTACGGCCGCGAGATATGCGGCTAACTGTCAATCCTGACAGATCTCCGCAGGAAAAAAGCTGGCCCGCCGGGCAAATCTCCGCACACACAAGAAAGCCGCATAGGGATCGCAAAATGTCAATTGTGCAGGGGTCGATGGCGGGTTCGTTCGTGCGCTTGGTCTAGTGTTTGCCTAACATGAGCGTCGTCTGGCTACCATTCTCCAGGGGGTGTGTGTACCTTCACCTTGTTCCGCGAGGTTCAGAAACGTTGGTTTCTCGAATCTCAAATACGGGGCTCTTGTAGTCGTCGGACAAGTAGTTCTCCGGAATAGTGGTCTGATTGCCGTTCCGCAACGAGGTGTAGTGGGGCGAGTTGATTTCTACTCCAGCCTCATTGAATTTGTCTTGGATATTCTGATGCAATACCGAGTATGTGTTCTGCATGTTTGCGGGCTTAGCCGTATAGGCGTTCAGTTCATAAGCGACATAGAAGTCATTCAGCGCCGTTTGCAGCACGAACGGCGCGGGATCGTGCAGGACATCATCGGTAGAGAGAGCAGCCGATATCAGCAGTTCATGAACCTGCCGCCAGGCTGCGTTGTAGCCAATCGTCACGGTCGTATGGAAGATTACTCCCTTGCTTTTGGCCTCACCGCTGTAGTTCACTACAACCCCGCCCAGCACCGTACCGTTTGGAATCGTAACTATCTCGTTCTTCTGGGTACGAATGCGAGTCACGAGCAGTGTCTTTTCAACTACCTCGCCCACGTCGTTCCCAATCCTCACGAAGTCTCCGGCTTGAAAAGCTCGCATGTAGGTGAGAATGGTTCCTGCCACCCCGTGCGCCACCGCGGAAGTGGAACCAAGTGACAACAGAACACCCAAGAACACGGAAATGCCCTTAAACGCAGTGCTATCCGACCCGGGGAGGTAGGGGAAGACGACGATGGCACCCGCGGCTATGATCAATACTCTTATCAACTTGGCCGTTGGTTCTGCCCAATCCGGGTAAAAGCCGCGGATGGCGAGCTTCTGGTCGCGGATTTCTCCAAAAATATATTCGTTTAGCTTGATGAGGCAGGAGGTGGCCAGGCAGGTAAATGCAACTAGGATCAAGTTCGGAAGGTAGGCGATCACCACCTTCCCGAAGCTGGCCAGCTCAGAGAACAGCCAGTTCGTAATCTGATAGGAGGTGTACTTGGTGGCTGGGAAGAAACGCAGTACCAGGGTACCGTATGCTTGCACCAGACCTAGGACTAAGATCCAGAATGCAGCTCGACTAAGTACAACCAATGGTTGGCCGAGATAGCGCCGGAGTGGCAGTCCACGTGACTGGACTCGAGTTCCAGTCTCGACTTGACCCAGCCACTTTTCCACTTTGGAGCGTGCGCGACGCCGGATCAAGAAGACGACGACGAGTACACCTGCAAGCCCAAGCGTGGCCATAAACGCATCGAGTGTTCCCAAGAGAACGCGACGCCAGGTATGGTCTTCCCGGTACTCCTTTACGACCTGGCGGATGATTTCTGTGTACTCTGCAGCCAGTGCTGGTCGCGTTTTTTCTGCAGCCTTCGCATCGGCCTCCGTTATCCCCATGATCCGCTCGGCACCGGCAAGAATTTCTGTCCACGCCCCACGGTCTTCCGCATGAATCGCTTCCAGCGAAATATCGCTTCTCTTGCCCAGCGCTACGATGCGCTGCTGGATGGCTTCGGCACGTTGTTGGGGAGTGAAACCACCAATCTGTGCATAAACGACAACGACCGGCCTGCCATCTACCTCAACCGGTGTCCCGGCATTCTCGATGGCGATGGAATCAGTCTCCTCTTGGGAGCCGCTTGCACTGTCGCGGTGAGTTTGTGCGAGCGCCAGCGAACAGACAATGCACACCAGCCCGCAAGTCACAATGATTCGCCACAAGGCTAAGGCTAACGACCGCACACCGAATAATCTAAGGATGGTTCGTGCCGGGAAGTGCTGATGGCCAGGCGCCAAGCCAAGTGTCGAAGTCATCATGGTGCACCACGAACGTCACCGTGCAGTCTATGACCACTTTGTCTCAGTGCGCACTGGCAGTTTTTCTAGTTCGAAAAACGGCACTGGCAACTTGACGCCCCGGCCCGGACTCAGGACTAGTGCTCTGCCCTATCCAAGTGTGATGCGAGATCTAGTGTGGCCCCGGATCTCATCGACGGTGCAGCAGTGGTGAGGGACGCGTCTTGTTGGCAGATCAATCTCGGCTTTAGGGTAAGCCAGATATAGTAATTCTTCTCGTCGTAACAGAGAAGAGGGTTCGAAACATGGGCCTCGTCACAACGTCCGCCGGCATTCGCGCCGTTCGCATCGCCATCCTTGAGGTACGCTGCTGGTTAATCAATTTTGGCGTTCTGCTGGACCGTCGATTCACTCTTAACACCACGTCAGCCAATCATATGATGCTTTATCGCGTATTGGAGCAGTTCCGCGTTGGTTCTGAGGCCGAGGAGGTCCATGATTCTGTACTTGTGGAAAGCGACGGTACCAGGCTTGACGTTCAGGACGCTGGCAATTTCCTTCATTGACATGCCTTCCGCAAGCAGCTGTAGGACCTCACTCTGACGGCGAGTGATTTGTCTTTCTTCAGAATAGGGATGCCTGCTTCTCAAGAGGAAATCCACTGTCTCCTTGGTGATGAGCGGAGAGAGGTACGACTCCGACTTCAGGGCCCGTCGAACGGCCGTAATCAACTCTGCAGCCGTGGCACTCTTTACTACGTATGCCGAGGCGCCACGTCGAAAAGCTTCGGCTGCCACTTCGGGTGACATGTTCATCGTCAAGTAAACCAGCTTCGTCGTGGGCAGCAAATGTTTAATCTGGCCGCCTGCGTCAAGCCCATTCAGTTGTGGCATGGCAATGTCGAGAACCACAACTTCGGGCTTTGTCTCGGACACCAGACTGAGTAGGGCCCGTCCGTTATCGACGATGCCCAGGACTTCGAACTCGGGTTCGAGGAGGTTCTTGCAAGCTTCGGCTACCAGCGTGTGGTCATCGGCAATCAGCAGTCGAGCCCGGTGACGATGTTGCATTTTGAAGTCTCTGGGCTAAGTTGAAATAGCTTCTCTGTCACACACCAGCGCCACAAGGGCGCCACATGGCGCTCAGACGGCGGAGGTATTGCACGTCTAATGCTAACCACCGTAAAGCCATCGCCATAACTGTCAGTTCTCTCAGTAAATGTATCGGCGACATGTCAGCGGGAGCGGCAACGACAACACGGCCGAAGGATAGGCGGAGAATCGTCGCGTTGTAGTGCGTGTTTTGCAAAACAAAGCCATCGCCGGCCTATAGAGGCTTTACGTCTTTTCCTGGCGTGCCTGCCGGACTGCTGGTGATGGAGAGCAAGCGCCTACACGCCGGCAACCCACGGATACCTACTCTGAGGGCCAATGGCTATCCTAGGTAAATTGATGGTGAGACGAAAGTATTGCCTTCCAGGGCTTTCCAAATGGCTGGGACCAAGTCAGTGTCAAGACGCACTTTGAGAACATAGCCCAGAGCCCCTGCGGACATCGCGGCCTCAACAAAATCGGTGTCTTCATGTACCGTCAGGAAAACCACCTTTGCCTTTGAATCCTGGTTCCTCAGACGCAAAGCAACTTCGATTCCATCCATCACTGGCATGGAGATGTCTAGTACGAGGACGTCCGGAGAAAGGGTAGGGGCCAACTCAAAGACACGCTCGCCGTCTTCAGCGGTACCGACGACCTTAAATTGGCCTTCGAGCACTTGTGCGACGGTTTGCAGCATCTCTTCTTGATCGTCTGCCAAGAAAACCCGAGGTGTGGTCACCGCAGTGTTCTTCCTGGCCAAGACTCGTGTTTTTCTTTGAGGAATTGGATGCCGCTGGTCGGCTTTGACGCCACATGCCACGATCACAAAATATCCAACAAACACCTGTGTGTCTGCTAGCAAGGTGTGCAGTATTTCCTCTTTTTTTCTTAGTCCTGCACCCGTTATGCAATGAGGTAACAGCATCGCACATCGCCAGGTTGACGAGCCGTGCTTATAGTAGCTATTGAAACGTCATATTGCTGCCGCCGGATTCGGATCGGAACCCGAGCTCGTGCCTCCTGAAACTGATCTCAGCGTTCCGTGATGGGTGTTCAAGGCCAACTGTAACATCTGCCAGTTTTCTGTGCACCATACGGCCTCTACTCTTTTCTCGATTCATAGTGGAAGCCTGAGTACCGTCGCGTCTCGCGAATCAGATCTCGCGAATCAGAGCGACCACTGATCTTTGCGACGTCAAATGGTCATTCTGGATGCTGTTTAATCAACTGATTCAGACCGAGATCCTAATGGTTTTACCTAGTCCCGCCTGCAGGAGTTCTCCATGCGAATCGAACCTGAGCTGCGTCGTTCCGGAGTTCAATTTGAAAATGCAACGTCCTGGCAAACGCCAACCGCGCTCTATCGGCGAACCTCTGGATGGGTAGCGATCCTGGCTTTTGTGCTCGCAGTGTCGCCGACCGGGTGCACAAAGAAAGGAGCGGCCACAGCGGCAGCGCCTCCCGAGGTGGAGGTCGCGAGGGTCATTCAACAGGACGTTCCGATTTATACCGAATGCATCTCGTCTCTCGACGGGTACGTAAACGCGGACATCCGGCCGCAGGTGACGGGCTACCTGATGAAGCAGAATTACCAGGAAGGTACAGTGGTTCACAAGGATCAGGTACTTTTCGAGATCGATCCGCGTCCGTTCGAAGCTGCACTGCAACAGGCCCAGGCACAGCAAGCCCAAAGCGAAGCGCAGCTGGGCAAGACCAGACTCGATGTGGCACGGGATACGCCTCTGGCCAAAGAGAGTGCCATCCCGCAAGCCCAACTGGATAACGACATTCAGGCGAATGAGTCAGCGCAAGCTATGGTGGCCGCCGCAAAAGCGCAGGTTGAGCAGGCGCAGCTGAATCTGAGCTTCACCAAGGTGCGCTCACTGGTAGAGGGAATCGCAGGCCTGGCGAAAGGGCAAATAGGTGACCTGGTCGGGCCTACCACCAATCTCACAACGGTTTCGCAGGTGGATCCTATCAAAGCTTACTTTGGTATCAGCGAACAGGAATACCTGAAGTTCGCCGAGAGAATTAGCGGCATTACCGAGGGCAAAAGACGGGCGGGAGAACGAAAGGTCCTTGAACTCGTTCTGTCGGATGGCAGCGTCTACCCGCGAAAGGGATGGCTGGTGCTTGCCGACCGCCAGGTGGATGTGAAGACGGGAACCATTCGGATGGCTGGCGCGTTTGAAAATCCTGGCAGCGTCCTACGTCCTGGAATGTTTGGGCGGGTACGCGCGGTTACCGGGACGGACAAGAATGCTTTACTGGTACCACAACGTTCTGTTGTTGAAACACAGGGCAGTTACAGCGTGGTTGTTATTGACGCGGACAGCAAAGCCAGCATCCGCCCGGTGAAGACCGGCGAACGCGTGGGCCAAATGTGGGTCATTACAGAGGGGGTGAAGCCGGGTGAACAGGTAGTTGCTGAAGGCATCCAAAAGGCGAGGGAAGGCAGCCTGGTCCGCACCAAGCAATTCAATCCCGCCGGACAAGGGGAATGAGCTATGGCTAACTTCTTCATCAGGCGTCCGATCGTGGCCATGGTGATCGCCATTCTCATGGTTATTGTCGGTGGCGTGGCAATGCTGAGCCTGCCTACAGCCCAGTTCCCAAACATTGCGCCGCCCGAGATTCAGGTGAAAGCCACCTACCCCGGAGCGGATGCGCAGACGGTCGAGCAATCCGTGGCCACGCCCATCGAGCAGCAGATGAGCGGCGTGGACAACATGAACTACATGTTCTCCAACAACGCCAACAACGGCCAGATGACCCTCACGGTTAATTTCGACATCAAGACAGATCCGAATACCGATCAGATCCTGGCACAAATGCGCACCAATCAGGCGAATTCGCAGTTGCCTGTCGACGTAGTGAATTACGGGGTTACGGTTCAGAAGTCCACGATGGCCCCCTTGATGCTCGTTAACCTCTTCTCGCCGAAAGGGACCTACGACAACATCTTCCTGGCGAACTATTCCTATATCAATCTGAACGACCAGTTGACGCGCGTGCCAGGTATCGCCAGTGTGACGGTGTTCGGGGCTGGGCAGTACGCAATGCGTTGCTGGGTGAAACCGGACCGATTGGCAAAAATGAGTGTCACGGTTCCCGAGATTATCAAGGCAATCCAGGCGCAGAACACCGTGAACCCCGCCGGACAGATCGGCGGTGAGCCAGTCCCGAAGGGACAGGAGTTTACCTACGCAGTTTTGGCCCAGGGCCGTTTGCCGTCGGCCGAGGAGTTCGGCCAGATTGTGATCCGGGCCAATCCCGACGGCTCCATCCTGCGGTTGAAGGATGTGGCACGGCTGCAACTGGGAGCACAAACCTATAACCTGGTGGGCCGCTACAGCGGCAAGCCCGCCGCGATCGTCGCCGTGTACCAACTCCCCGGTTCCAATGCGGTGAAGGCTGCCGCCGGAGTACGCCAGTTGATGCAAGAGGCCAAGCAGCGGTTCCCGCAGGACCTTGAATACGACATCGCGCTCGATACGACCCTGGCAGTCACGGAAGGATTGAAAGAGATCCAGCATACGCTCTTCGAAGCCCTCATCCTAGTGATCCTGGTCGTTTACATCTTCCTGCAAGGTTGGCGGGCGACATTGATTCCCCTGCTGGCGGTCCCGGTGTCTCTCATCGGGACGTTTGTGGTGTTTCCATTTCTTGGCTTTTCCATTAACACTCTCTCACTCTTCGGACTGGTGCTGGCGATAGGACTTGTCGTGGACGACGCCATTGTCGTAGTAGAGGCAGTGGAACATCATATCGAGCATGGCATGTCTCCCAAGGATGCCGCGTTCAAAGCGATGGAAGAAGTTTCTGGCCCGGTCATCGCAATCGCTCTGATTCTGGCGGCGGTTTTCGTTCCCACGGCGTTCATTCCAGGCATTACAGGACGCTTGTACCAGCAGTTCGCGATCACCATCGCCATCTCCGTACTCTTCTCTGCTTTCAATGCGTTGTCGCTGAGCCCAGCTCTCGCGGCGTTGTTGCTGCGGCCTCGCAAGGAAAGTCGTGGGCCCCTCGGAGCATTCTTCCGCTGGTTCAACCGAGTATTCGGCAGAGCTACAGATGGTTACGTCAGCCTCTGTGGAAGCTTGATTCGCAAGGCCGGCCTGAGCATGCTCTTGCTCTTGGGTATGGCCATACTGGCCGGATGGTTCGGATCGCGTCTACCTCAGGGCTTCCTACCGGACGAAGATCAGGGGTACGTCTTCGCCGGCCTGCAGTTGCCCAATGCAGCGTCGCTGCAACGTAATGATGACGCATCTCGGAAGATCGAAGAGATGATCCTGAAGACGCCGGGCGTCCATTCGGTGACGGCGGTGCTCGGCTACAGCATGTTGAGCGGTGCCCAGAATACATATAGTTCGTTTTACTGGATCACACTCAAGGAGTGGGCAAAACGCAAAGCGCCCGAGGAACAGTATGAGGCCATCAAGCAGCACTTGAACCGGGAGCTCTCGCTGGTCACTGAAGGCGTTGCCTTTTCCTTCCCGCCACCAGCGATTCCGGGGGTGGGAACCGCGGGAGGCTTCACATTCATGCTGGAAGATCGTGCAGGCAAGGACCCACAATTCCTGAGTCAGAACCTGGGGAAATTTCTTGCGACATTGCGCAAGCGCCCTGAACTGGCCGCGATCTACACAACTGCTTTGCCGTCAGTTCCGCAAGTGTACGTGGACGTCGATCGTCCCAAAGTCATCGCGCAAGGTGTCCAACTCTCCGACGTGTATAAGACGATGCAGACTTTCATGGGTGGCGTGTTGGTCAACTACTTCAACCGTTTCGGACGGCAGTGGCAGGTGTATGTCCAGGCCGAGGGCGACTACCGGACTCGGGCAGAGAATGTGGGTCAGTTTTACGTGGCCAATGATGCCGGGCAACCGGTGCCGATGAGCGCGCTGACTACGATCAAACCCAGAATTGGGCCAGAATTCACGCTGCGCTACAACCTCTACCGGTGCGTGCAGATCAACGGCGGTGCGGCACCTGGCTACAGCTCGGCTCAGGCGATAAAGGCACTCGAAGAGACTTTCGCACAGACTATGCCTTCAGAGATGGGTTACGACTACATGGGCATGTCATACCAGGAAAAGAAGGCTGCGGAAGGCGTGTCACCGGCGGTGATCTTCGGCATGTCGCTGCTCTTTGTCTTCTTGATTTTGGCCGCGCAATACGAGAGTTGGTCGTTGCCTTTTAGCGTACTACTGGGAACTCCCGTCGCGGTGTTCGGCGCGTTCTGGTTTCTCTGGATGCGGGGCCTGGAGAACAACGTGTACGCGCAGATTGGGTTGGTCATGCTGATTGGCCTGGCAGCGAAGAATGCCATTCTGATCGTTGAGTTCGCGAAGATGGAATTTGACAAAGGCAAGTCCGCGGAAGAGGCCGCGCTGGTCGCGGCCAGATTGCGCTTGCGGCCGATCCTCATGACCGCATTTGCATTCATTCTCGGCTGCGTGCCGCTATGGACAGCATCGGGCGCCGGCGCCATCTCGCGACGCGTGCTGGGAACAGACGTCATTGGGGGCATGCTGGCCGCTTCCGTTCTCGCCATCTTCCTTATCCCGGTGAGTTTCGACGTTGTGCAACGACTCGCGGACCGAGGAAAGAAGGATTCTCGACCAGCTTCAGCGCCAGCCATTGCGCCAACGGAAGGGGACTAGCCATGGTCCGTCGATATTGGCTCGTACCATTCGCGCTTCTGGTGCTGACTGGGTGCACCATGGGTCCTAAGTACAGGCGACCTCCGGTAACGGTTCCAGATACCTACCGCGGCCTTGCCCCGGACAGTGGTCCGCAAACCACCGCTTCGCTTGGAGACGAGAAGTGGTGGACCGTCTTCCAAGATGAGCAGCTGCAAGCACTGATCCGGGAAGCACTCTCGCAGAACTATGACGTGCGTATTGCCGCAATGCGTGTGCTCCAGGCACAGGCCGCTCTTGGCATCACGCGCGCAGACCAGTTCCCAACAGTTATCGGCGGAACATCCGCCAGCAATTTGGGCGTTCCTCGGACGAAAAATATCCCGGCTTTTGACACGAGCTCCAACCAGGTCAACCTCTCTCTATTCTGGGAGCTGGACTTTTGGGGCAAATATCGTCGCGCAACGGAAGCCGCTCGGGCGACCCTGCTGGCCACGGAGTGGGGCCAGAAGGCGGTGATGTCGAGTCTGGTCAGCAATGTGGCTTCCGCATATTTCCAGTTGCTGGAACTGGATTTGGAGATGGAGATTTCCCGGCGCACACTTGCTTCCCGAAAGGAATCGTTGCGCCTGGTGGAGATACGTGCCAGGGGAGGCGTGACCTCCTTAATCGACGTTCGCCAGTCTGAGCAGTTGGTTTACACCGCCGCGGGATCCATTCCCGACTTGGAGCGGCAGATCGAGCAAGAAGAGAATCTGATCAGCATTCTGCTGGGCAGGAATCCCGCACCGGTGACCCGGGGCAAACCATTAGTGGAAAACCCGGTGTCGCTGCCGGTTGTTCCTGCGGGACTACCTTCGTCTCTGCTGGCTAGGCGCCCAGACATTCAGTCGGCGGAGCAGCAGTTGATCGCCGCCAATGCCCGGATCGGTGTGGCGAAGGCGGCGTATTTTCCAGAGATCACACTGACCGCTGTCGGCGGCTACCAGAGTTCAGCTTTGACTAGCCTGTTCACCGGGCCGGCCAGCTTTTGGAATTTTGGCGGCCAGCTTCTACAACCCATTTTCACGGGCGGACGGATCCGTTCCAACGTGAGATTGACGGAAGCACAGCAGCGGGAAGCTATCCTTACCTACGAGCAGTCGATCCAACAGGCTTTCCGGGAGGTCTCGGACTCACTGGTCGCTTACCGCAAGAACCAGGAGTTCCGTGCACAGCAGCAATTGCTCACCGCATCGGCCCAGGATGCCACCCGGCTGGCCAATGTCCGCTACGAGGGTGGAGCTACGAGTTACCTGGAAGTCCTCGACAGTGATACGCGTTACTTTGACGCCCAATTCGGTCTCGCCCAAGCCCAACTCAATGAACGCCTGGCCCTGGTGCAACTCTACAACGCATTAGGGGGTGGGTGGCAGCAGTAGAAATGCCTGACCACCATGCTTGAGAGTTTGACCAACCCGTCCGAACGCTTGCTCGAACCGATGGAGAGAATCTCTGAATCAAGATGCGGGCAAAATTCTCGAGGCGTTCCGCTACCAACACTCCCACCGTCTAAGCTGACTCAGCAGGTTTCGAAATGTGGTGTCTCCTCACTGTTTCACCGGAAGCAGGGAAGCTTTGGCTGAAGAACTGTCAGTTCTGTCAGTAGTCCCTGTGTTGCCCTACTCCTAACCTTCGGTTGTCGTACGAGATGAGCGATTCTGGGCGTCAGCGCCGTGCGCCAAATGCGCCATCTTGCGATCCAGCCAGACCGTCTGCACTCAGCTGGTTCATCGGGATTGATGGAGGAACGCGACTCAGCGATGTAAGAAAAGCGTGAAAGCGTGCGATCTGGGTGCGGCGACTTAAGAAGACTTAAGAAATTGTTCACCACGTCCGGCTCGGACCTCAGGCTATCGCATGATCATGCAGGAGTTGGATGCGGAGAAATCGTGATGAACGTCGACCGACTTATCAACATACTCGCGGCGATCACGCTGATCGAAATGATGGTGACAATCGCGCTGGGCGCTTGAGGATATTTCGATGTCGCGATGATAGACCGCTGAAAATCAAGCTGAAATGCTTATTCGAATTTGCTCGATCGAGTATCGGCGCGATCCGTCGTTATGCTATTTGGCTACCTAGAAAACTGAATTGTTCATGAAAGAGGAACAAATCAAGCCCCTAGCCTTTCAGAATGCCGAGCTGCGGAGTGAACGTCTCCGCATTTTCGGTGTTCTGTGGTTTGTTGCCATCTTTGTCATTGTGATGGTTGTGCGAGTATTTGTCATTCGTACGGCCGTGAGCACTACCCCTTGGCTATGGAGCTTTGCTCTGGCTGCCATTGTTATCGGGTACGAGGCATGGACGCTGCACAGGGTAGATCGCGCCTTGAAGGCAAATGGCAGTCTTCCGGCTCAGTTCTGGGCCCTCAGCACGATTCTCGAAACGTCGGTTCCGGCATTCGCGATCGCCTTCCTCACCAGCCCGCAGGTTGAGGTCGTCTATCGCCCACTGGCCAGTCCAGCAGTGCTCGTATTTTTTATCCTTATTATTCTCTCCACGCTGCGCTTGAACCCCTGGATCTCTTCTCTCTCCGGCACGGTCGCGGCCGTTGCCTACATTTGCGCTGCCCTCTATCTCGGCTGGCGGCCCCCGCTTCCTGGCGTACCAGCTCCCGTCACGCAAACCAGCGTCAGCCTGAATGCGATAACCCTTCTCTTGGGGGGAGTGGTTGCTGGTGCTGTTGCAGGGCAGATTCGTAAGCATGTCCAATCAGCTCTTCGCGAGGCAGAAACCCAACGACAACTGGAGCTGATCCAGCACGACCTGCAGGTGGCGCGCTCCATCCAACAGTCGCTGCTCCCCCAGAGACCGCCTCGAATTGCAGGGTTCGACATTGCCGGCTGGAACCGACCGGCCGATGACACGGGCGGCGATTACTTTGACTGGACAACGCTCCCGGATGGAAAGCTGGTGGTCAGCCTGGCTGATGTCACCGGCCATGGCATTGGCCCGGCATTACTTGCTGCGGTGTGCCACGCCTATGCACGATCCAGTTTCAGTGTTGCGCAGGATCTCTTGGGGGCTCTTGAACACATCAATCAGGCACTTGCGGATGACCTCACCGGCGGCCGCTTCGTGACTTTCGTCGCCGCCGTCTGTTGTCCTGGGTGTCCGGAAGTGGAGATGCTTTCCGCCGGCCACGGTCCCCTCCTTATTTATTCCCGTCGGGAGGATCAGTTCACGGAGATGAAGACGCACGCGCTCCCACTCGGCATTCTTCCCATTTTCCGCTCCGATCCTCCTGCGCATTTTCAGCTCAATACGGGCGATCTGCTCCTGCTGGCCACCGACGGTTTCTTCGAATGGGAAAATGACCAGGGCGAAGATTTCGGTGTGCAGCGAATAGAAAAGGTGATTCGTGCGTCGCGCGACTCAGCTTCCTCGGAAATTATTGCGAGGCTTTACGACGCCGTCGCCAGATTCGCCAATGGGACCAAGCAACAGGATGACCTGACCGCGGTGATCATCAAGCGCTTGTAGAAGAGGCGAGGTTTGATGCAGGAGGACGGAACACGATGCTCTTTCATAAAGCTGGGCCGAGCGGGGTTGCTTCTTGTTGTCGTCCTCGCCTCGGTCCCCGGTTGTGCTCAGGATCTGGCTCCGCGGGCCTATATCATCACTCCCGTCCACTCAAATGCGGTCATCTTCACTTATTCTTTTTACACGGGGAACATTCTCTTCGATGGGGAAGTTCCGATTACCGGTGCTACGGCGACAACCAGTGTACCGGTCTTCAGCTACGCTCATTCCTTCCGCTTCTTTGGACGCTCGGCCAACTTCTTGGCGTCGGTGCCTTACGGGGTGGGGAACTTCCGCGGGACGGTGGTCGGCGCCGAGACCAAGGCCTACCGCTCGGGGTTGCTGGATTCCGGCTACCGCTTGTCGGTTAATCTGAAAGGCGGACCGGCGATGGACGTGCAGGACTTCCTTAAATGGCGGCAAAAGACTCTCGTGGGTGTGAGCCTCAAGGTGGTGTCTCCGACCGGGCAGTACGATCCTACGAAACTGATCAATTTTGGCGCCAACCGTTGGGCCTTCAAGCCGGAACTCGGCCTGTCTCGACGCTGGGGACATTGGGTACTCGACAGCTACGGAGCAGTGTGGTTTTTCACCACGAATCACGACTTCTTTTCGCGCAACCAGTTTTCTTCGGGCACCAATACGCAAACCCAAAAGCCTACTTTCGCATTCGAAGGGCACCTGAGCTACGACGTGAAGCGTCGCCTTTGGGCTTCGCTTGACGGGAATTTCTGGGTAGGTGGCCGTGTCAGCTTGAACGGGGTTGAGAACCCCGGCACGCTGCAGAAGAACTCCCGCATTGGAGGCACGGTCTCGGTGCCGGTAAGCAAGCGCCAGTCGCTGAAATTCAGCTACAACCGTGGCGCCTACATCCGTTATGGGGGGAACTACGACAACGTGTCCGTGGCGTGGCAGTACTCGTGGTTTGGTAGGCCAAACTAGGAGCGCCTTGTGGATGCCTGGCAGAGTGCGTTCCGAACATTGGCCCGCGAATAAGCGCTGGGCGTGGATCGGGGCCGTTGAAACTCTTCAGGAAGTCGGCGATAGGAGCAGGTCTTATGGAACCTCCCATTTCCCCTGTACTTTATGCGGTACTGCTGTTTTTCGGCATGCTGATCCTGCTGGAAACCGGCCGTCGTCTAGGTGTCAGGCGCCGACCGAAAGAGTCGGAAGGGGAGCGGGGCAGCCTGGGTACGATCGAGGGAGCGGTTTTCGCCCTGTTTGGCTTGCTGATGGCATTCACTTTCTCGGGCGCGGCCTTACGGTTCAACGAGAAACGGGCGTTGGTCGCCGAGGAAGTCAACACCATCGAAACCGCGTATCTGCGGCTGCAACTCGTTTCCCCGGAGGCACGGGCCGCGCTTCAGGAGTTGTTCCGGCAATATGTGGACTCGCGGCTGGAGACCTACCGCAGGCTGCCAGATATGCAGGCAGCCAAAATGGAGATGGCTAAATCCAAGAAGCTCCAGGAAGAAATCTGGATCGAAGCAGTGGCCGCTACGCGCCTCCGGAAATCTCACCCCGACGCAGGCAAGTTGCTGCTTCCTGCGCTCAACAATATGATCGACATCACCACCATCCGCACGATGGCGCTGCAAACCCATCCTCCGAGAATCATTTATGTACTTCTGTTCGGCCTGGGGCTTATCTGTTCGCTTCTGGCCGGTTATCGGATGGCGAGCGGCCAACGCCGGAGTTGGCTCCACATTATCGCCTTTACGCTGATGACGGTCATCATCGTCTGCGTCATGCTCGATGTCGAGTACCCGCGCGCGGGTCTGATCCGCCTCGAGACCGCCGATCAATTACTGGTGGATGCGCGCGAGAGTATGAGGTGACTCCTCTACTAATGCAGCATTTTGGTTTCCTACAGTTGCGATCATTCTTTTTGAGGGCTCCTGCTGTGGCAACTATAGTGCCCCATCACTCTGCATCTGCTTCACGACTAGTTTGACCAGTTTTTTGATCGCCTTGTCGAGGTTGGAAGGATTGAACGTGTCAGTGATGCCGGTCCAGACGAGTTCTCCCTCGTGAGAAGAGATCGCATAGAGATTGGTCTCGATGCGTACCCTCTTTTCTTCCTTCAGGTAGCCAGGAGTATAAACTACCGGATACACCGCTCCGTAATAGCCATAGAAGGTGTTGTAGTAGGGGAAAGGAGCCGCATAGGGGACACCGGGAATGTAGGTGACGGTATTTTTCACATTGACCATACGCGATACCACCACGGCTTCGATCTTGTTCTCGCGAATCTGCCCTTTGATGTAATCAAGGTCTGTTGGGGTGCCCTCCGGCCGGAGCAGGATGGTGTTGCCGGGAATCGCTTCTGCTACACCGGCGGCGGCCAGTTCTGCGGACAGGGCGTCTTCGAAGTCGGCACGTGTCTCTGTCTTGTCGCTTAACCCGAGCGCCAGCACCCGCTGAAACTTCTTGCCCCCTGTATAGCTCGGGTTCTTCCAACTCATCACCAGCTTGCTTGACTTCCCCGACGCCAGCGTGACTGCCAGGAGAACGACGCCAATGGTCAGCAGTTGTTGATTCAGGTAACTCATAATCTTTCCTCCCGAGAGAGATCACCTTTTTTGGCCCGCATGAAGTCAGCTGGCACGAGCGGCCGGTTCCTGGCGTTTTCGTCGCCCCACGATCCGATTCGTCAGCGCCCGGCACAAAGCATAGGGCAAAGCAACCAGCACGGGGCCGAGCAACAACGCAGCTCCGGGGTGAATTTCGCGGAAGATGAGAAACTGCGAGACGACATCGAAAAGAATCGCGATCGCTACCAGGTCGTGGACGGACGCAAGCGCGCTGCGCAACAGCTCCCGCCGATGGGTGCCGTGAAACGCCAGTGCCCAAAGGAAAGGGGGGAGCCCAGCTCGCGCATCCTTCGCGCCGTCACGTGCGCCCAGCAAAATCGCCACGGCGGGCTGCAAAATAAACCGCATTCTTCCAGGGCCCGACAGGCGTGCGAACATTTCAACGAAGAAACGCTGAGTGAGCAAGTACGGGTCGCCGGTTTGGATCAACCTCCAAATCGCGCCCGGCAGCGCCGCGACAAGTACAGCGATGACTACCACGTTCAGGATCGCGCTGCGGGAGATTGAAGCCATATTCGCCTAACGCGACAAAGTGGTGCAAGGCTCCAAAAAACTCTGCACGAGTTTGCCACTGCAGATCCGGAGCGCAAGCTGACGAAATCCCTCTACATCTTCGGGGGGCGGGAACAGTCCTTGCTCTTCCTCCGTAAGTTCGCCAGGGGGTGAGAGTGGGAGTCTAACGTGACGAGTGACCAGGTCATAGGCACCGAATACCACGCCTAGTTCGGGGAACTGGGTTTGAAATTCCTGGCGAAGACAATAAGCGCTCCAGGCGGCGTTTAAGACGACAGCCGCTTCCAGCAAAGCGGCAAGGCACTCGGGCTTACGAACAACCTCAAGGCCGTAAAGTGTTTCCAAACTCATCGCAGCCACGCGGACTGCCACCTGGATCTGGTCCACAATAGACCGAATGGAGTAATCGGTTGCGATGTCCAAGTAGCGGCGTGGCTCCAGATACAAGTTCACGGCCTCGCGGACCGCGCCGCATTGGGCATGTGCGAGCACAACCAGAAGCTTGAGCGTTGCGGAAAAATGGCTAGCGGCATAGCGCAGGCTTCCCCGGCATTCCCGGCCCAACACATTGCCGGCAACCCGCACCACAAAGAGTTCGTTGCAGCCCTTGCTGAACACCATCTCGGGAGGAACCCGGGCATCGGCACATCCCAGGACGGCAGCGAAAGGAACCTGCGCAGGCGCACTTTCGTCACCAACGCCCCAGCCAAAGGCCTGCGGATCAAACGGGATGACACGTGTCTTCTTGCCCGCATGGTGGGCATCGGTCATCTCCGCAAAGTCACGGTTGCCTTGCACCAAAAGGCGGCACGCCTCTTCAGCGGTCCGGGGTATCGGGTGCGGTCGGGTCTGCGTGGCATCGAAGCAATAGATCAGTTCGAACATAGCGTTTTGATCTGCGCCGAGCACTTACTTGCTTTCCAGGACAACCCGGTCGTACAAGGGCTGAGTCGGCCGTGCGTTGTGCTGGTACAGTTTCGAGAACTGATCGATCTCTGCGGCTGAAACGGTCACCGGATGTTTAAGCACGAACCATTTCACATTCTCACTGCAAGGGGGCGTGGTGAGTGACCCAGGAAAGGTGTAGTAACCGCGATCGGCGGGCAGTAGTCCGGCTGCATCGATCTGGACACTATCCAAGGACTCTTCTTTTTCTTTTTCCTTGGGCAGGTTGTTCCATAATGCGTGCACTAGAGGATTTTCTTCCCCCTGCTGAAGCAGAACTGCGACCACTGCCAGCTTGCCTTCCTGGTCGGCGTGTACCAGATGCACCACCATCTCATAGCTCTTGCCGTTGATCTTCTCCTCGCTGGGCCTATGAAAGTGGAATTGTTTGAGTGCGTACTTCTTCCCACCCACTGACATGAAGCTCCCCGGGCCGTAATTGATCATGACAGTGTGGCCGTTATCGATGATGCGCAGCGGGGAAGGCTTGTAATCGAACTGGATTGACGGCAGGTCGGCCTTTTGAGGGTTGCGGATGTCAATAGGGGACTGTTGGTGCCCATTCTTGCACGCTGCAAACTCTGGTTTGAGATCACCCCAATGACTGGGCCCTTTCGATTCGCCGTAATCCCAGGGGTGCTCGTGATGGAGCTCCTGCGCCGCAGCAGCCGCCGCTAGTACAAACACGCAAAGAATGATTGCAGTGAGACAAAGGTTCACGATCCGCATCTGAGTTCCAATCAACAAGAATTTGACGTCCAACTTCGGCTCAATCACCGATCTTCGACACGACTTCTGGCCTGCTCTTGCTGCCTACAACCGGGGTCCGTATTGTTGCAATTGCTGACTCAAAGACCGCAGCGTACAACGCTCCTCCCACCGCCCCACCGAAGATGGGCGCCATCCAGAACAACCAAAGTTGTGTAAGAGCCCATCCGCCAACAAAGATGGCTGGCCCTGTACTCCGTGCCGGGTTCACCGAGAGATTCGTAATCGGGATTCCGATCAGATGAATCAGCGTTAATCCCAGTCCGATTGCGATGGGAGCAAAGCCCGCTGGAGCTCGCCGATCCGTTGCCCCCATTATGATGATCAGGAAAAAGAAAGATAGGACGACTTCCGCGGTAATGCATGCCATCAGCGAATAGCCACCCGGAGAATGTGCCGCATAACCGTTCGCCGCGAAACCACCGCTCAGGTCGAATCCCGCCTTCCCGCTGGCGATCACGTACAGAACGCCAGCTCCCGTTATTCCCCCGAGTACCTGTGCGATGACGTAAGGCAGCAATTCCGAGATGGGGAAGCGCTTACCTGCTACCAGCCCAATCGAGACTGCAGGATTCAGATGGCAGCCCGAAATATGCCCTATCGCATAGGCCATGGTGAGCACGGTAAGTCCGAACGCCAAGGCAACGCCGTAAAATCCGATCCCTAATTGGGGAAAGGCCGCAGACAGTACCGCGCTGCCGCATCCACCAAACACCAACCAAAAGGTCCCAATAAATTCTGCCATGGCTCGCTTCGATAGGTTCATGGGGTGTATCCTCCAGTGACTTTATTGAGTCAATTCCGCCGAAGCATGTTCGCCAGAAGAGAGTAGTTTGGCAAGAGCTACAGTTTGTTCAGATCGTCGTCCTTGTAATACTTCGTACCCTGCAGGGTTAGCTGCAGCGCAAGACCTTTCTTAGTGATCTGGTACACCCACACGCCCGGCTCTACCATGGCCGCTCCTGAATATGCT
>Ga0326727_10005239_pt1 | contig 37428 bp, 36 predicted proteins | sample MB2enrmetagenome_FD_207643 | JGI IMG/M metagenome (GOLD analysis project Ga0326727, IMG submission 207643) | Lab enriched peat soil microbial communities from McLean, Ithaca, NY, United States - MB29MY | ecosystem: Environmental > Terrestrial > Soil > Wetlands > Peat | place: USA: New York... | reverse complement strand
GACGGCCGCGTTCGGCCGGTTCGTCCAGTCGTTCGGCCCCGATTTGGCTGCTTCGCAGCCGCACTGGGACGCGCAGATCGCCGCGATGACGAGCGCCTTCGACGAGCACACGCTGACGCAAGCCGACGTCAACGCCGTCGCCGACGCGACGATCGAACTCCAACGCGACTGCCGGACGTTTTCGTTAGCCTGCACGCTCGTCGATCTCCGCTACGCCGACTTGCCGACGTTACACCGGACGAAGATTCTGTTGATCCCGGCGCTTCCGAAGCGGCCGATTCCGAGCGTGTACGCGAAACTGCGCGCTTTCGCCGCGGGCGGCGGCATGATCGTCCCGGTACAGAAACTGACCGACGAGGGCGTCGAGGATCTGCTGCAGCGCGCCTTTCAACAGCGCACGGTCGACTACGGGCCCGGCGCGGTTTTCGCCGAGGCGCCGAAGGGCGCGGCGGAACTCGGCTTCTTGACCGTACCGAACTATTCGGACAAGCCGCTGCAAATCAAGCGCGCGCAAATTCATTTAGGCCTGATGACGAAGGTCGACCTGCCGGACCTGACCGTGCCCGTCCACGAGGTCTTGATGACGCCGGTGAACCTCGACCTACGCCGGATCGCGCCGAGCCTTACCCAACCGGTCACGTTGATCGCGACGGACTGCGCCTTCTTCTCGGAGCGCTACTCGCGAGATCGGCCGGAAGTCGTGGTCGATCCCCCGGACGACAAGGACGCCGCCCTGGTACTGCGCACGCGGCGCCGATGCATTGCCGCGTTTCGGACGGCAACGGGGGAGCAAACCATCGCGCTCCCGGGCGGCAGCGAATGGGAGCCGAATGCCGGCGTGGCTGTGGGCCGCGACGGTACCATCCGCTTAGGCGCACGCCGACGTCCAATCGACGACCTGACTAGTGGCAACGGCATGATCCTTCCGCTGCCCCTCGATCTCGTTCCGATTCGCAACGGTGACGTCGCGATCGTGGGCCCGCCGGAAATGAAAAACCCCGTTCCAGCCGGCCGAAGCGAGGTACGGATAGCCGACGCATACCGCGACGGCTCTCCCGCCGTCGTTCTGCAAAACGCGCGGGTGCGCGTCATCATCTCTCCGGAGGCAGGCGCCCGCGCCTTGGCGTTCGAGAACCTCGAGAGCCAAAGCGTGCACGACTCGAGCCGGGTCACCGATAGGAGTCGCCCGAACAGCGTATTCTCGAGCGTCGGCGCGTTGCGAGATGACGTCGCCATCGAGCCGCCGCCATCGACGAGCGACAAGATCGCGAAATACACGCACGATTTCCCGGCCGGGATGTTCAACCGGCCTTACCGGTACACGGTACTCTCATCGGGTAGCAGCGCAGTGGTTCGCTTTACGTATGATGCACCCGACGTCGTCCCGCATGGTGCTCACTTCGAACGTGTCGTCTCACTGATGCCCGATGCGCGGTATTTCACGGTCGACGAATCGGTTCGATTTCCGCACGCAGCGCCTGGTACTCCGCAGCGAGCGGTTTCGGTCACCTCGCTCTACCCAGGCGAGCCGCCCTCGCTTTTCGTTCCCTTGCCGCAAGCCTACGTGGTCGGCGGCAGCGTCTCCGTAACTAACGGCTCGGCGCTCGGCGTCGCCTGCGGTGGCCAACTCGCGACCGTCGCGTGGCGCCGCGGCGACGTCGAGAACGCGACCATCGCCGAGAAGACCCACGCCCCGGTCGTGCGCCTTACCCTAACGCCCGGACGCACGGCTCACATGCTTTTCGCATACTCGAACGTGAACGGGCCGGCCGACGTACCGGCGGAAATCGCCCGCCTCGAAGCCCTCGCACAAGGGCCGCCGCCCACGCCCGCGAACAGCCCCCACTAGCGGGGAAGTGGCGGAACGGTCTACGCGACCGCCTCAAAAGCGGTTGAGCCTCAGGCTCTTGTGGGTTCGAATCCCACCTTCCCCAAGAATGTCCCGGGATAAGGGGATAAGGGCCGGGCAAAGTGTCGCTCCCCTCGGGACGGGCCTGGTCAGCGCAGCGTGTGGCCCGATCCGCGATTGAACCTGCAACTGCTGGTGATCGACGCCGCGATTGGCCCTATCGCTTAAGGTAGAGCCACACTGAGGGGTTAACGCTCGACACGCAGCCTAAATCGCCGCGCGCGTCTATTGCTTCAGGCTGAATCCAACCATACGAGTTTGCTCCAACGAGGGTCGCGAGATTTTGCATGCCGTTCTTGACGGTCCAGACCCACGAGTACTTATCGCTTGTGATCCCGACAGCCGTCGTACCATTGAGTCCCGTTACGTAGTATGTGCCGCTCGGGTCTTCTGGCAGTGCACCTAGGTCGGTAGGTGTACCCTGAGTGATCGTAGACCAGAGATACGCATGGCCGCCGCTCGTCTTATTGAGCGCGATCGTGCCCGCATCGTTGAACACTGGGTTGCCGGGGCCCCGCGAAACTGCATATCCCGAAGGCAGTTGGAGAAAATCGAAGACACCGTGGTTCGAGACCGTTTCGTAGCGCGTTGCGCCACCTTGGCACTCGTCATAACCAAAGACGACCCCGCGGTTATTTATGTCGTACGCCGCGTACATCGCGCACTTCTGACCAGAATCATAAAGATCGTATAGTACTTTTCCCTTGGCCAGACTATACACGGATAGGCCGCCGGAGGGGATATTTGCAATGGCTAGGCCCTTATCGTTCACCCCTAAGAAGCCATTCACGGGACTGTCAAGCGTTGAAAAATCAGCCTGAGCGTAGACCGCGCCGTAGTTCAGAGAATCACTCGCGTCGTAGAACTGACCGACGGCCGTGCCCGCCGCGTTCATCCCTGTGAACGCACAAGTTCCAGATTGGATGCCGCTGAGGTCCAGCGTTGTCTGGCCGTTGGCGTAAACGCAGTTTGGGGCGTAATCGTCCGTCTCGCTGCCGAACCCAGCCATGTCACCGTGCGCGTCCACGCCGGCAATCAAGCCCGCCGTCAAGTAATCCGGAAAGGACGCCGCTGTTATTACATATCCCGCCTTCGCTGTTCGCATCGTTGATTTGCCGTTAAATGCATCGCCCTGTGCACGGCCGGACGTCGACAGGTGGGACTGCATCGGCGTAGCACTGGCAGGGGCGAGTGTCTGATCCGCACCGGAACATCCGCCGAGAACGAAAGCAAGAATAACGAACGGAAAAACGCGATTCATTTTCATGATCATACCTCTTGGCTCAATTTGGTCGCGGGTTCGCCGTGGCCCACCCTACTCCTACGCAGCTCGACGCACCTGGGCGGGGCCGGCGCAGGCCGCCGCGTGCCCTACCTGCGCGGGCCGGCGTTGTACCGTTCGCATACACGCGCAGCGCAACCGCGCCCAGCGCGGGAGCGATCCGCCCGGCCCCGTGCGGATAAACCACGAGAGGTTTCACTGGTTCTTCCTTCGTAGAGCAGCCAGACGGACGTCTATCTCATCGACGGCACGTATGAGTTGTTTCGACACTTTTACGCGCTGCCGCCCGCCCGGGACGATCGAGGCCGCGAAGTTGCAGCGGTCCGCGGCGTCGTTGCTTCCATGCACGGACTCGTGCGCGGCGGAGCGACGCACCTTGCCGTCGCGACCGATCACGTGATCGAGTCGTTCCGCAACCGGCTCTGGCCCGGCTACAAGAACGGCGACGGCATCGATCCACTCTTGTTCGCGCAGTTTCCCTTACTCGAAGATGCGCTGACGGCTGAGGGATTCGTGGTCTGGCCCATGGTCGAGTTCGAGGCCGACGACGCTCTCGCTGCCGGCGCCGCCGCGGCAGCGAACGATCCCCGCGTCGACCGCGTACTCATCTGCACGCCCGACAAGGACTTGGCGCAGTGCGTCAAGGACGGCCGCGTCGTGCAACTCGACCGTCGTAAAGGCGTCGTATTCGACGAAGCTGCGATCATGGCAAAGTTCGGCGTGCCGCCGGCCTCGATCCCGGACTTCTTAGCACTGGTCGGCGACGCCGCCGACGGTTTCCCCGGGCTTCCGGGTTGGGGACGGAAATCGGCTGCTACCGCCCTAGCCCGTTACGGCCGCCTCGAAGCGATTCCAGCCGATGCGCGACATTGGGACATCCCGCTCGCTGGCCGAGAGCGCTTGGCGGCGACGCTCGCCCGCGAGATGGATCGAGCGCTGCTCTTCCGAGAACTCGCGACGCTGCGCACCGACATTTCGCTGTTCGACGACGTCGACCAGCTCCGCGTACGCGCGCGGGAATCCGCGTGAGCGAGTCAGCGGTCGCGCGGTTCGGCTTAGCCCTCACGACGCTGCTCTTCGGCGCGATCTCAGTCATTTGGCACGATTCGGATCTGTGGAAACACGCGCACCAGATCGGCGGCCCGCTCGCCGCGGTGCTCGCCTGGGCTTGCGCGGCCCTGCTGTGCGTTGGCGGCCTGATACTGCTCGTCGGCCGCAACGCTTTGGGCTCCGTGGTGCTTGGAATCGGCGGAACCTTGCTCACGCTCTCCTGCATCGCCGATATCGCGCCCGGGCCGTTCAGCTTCCCCAACTACATCGACTTCTTCGAACTCGCCGCCATCGTCTGCGGGGCCGCGGCCGTGTACGCGCCGTACGACGCTAACGCCGCGCGAGCCACGATGCTCCGTCGCGCGTCGCTCGTCGGCTTCGGAATTTGCAACATCTCCTACGCCGCCGCGCAGGTCGTCTTCTTCAAATATACGGCGAGCCTGATTCCCTCATGGATTCCCGGCGCGTCGTTTTGGACCGCACTCACCACGCTGGCCTTTGCCCTCGCTGCCGTGGCCATGCTGATCGACCGGCTAGCGGCGCTCGCGCTCCGCCTGCTGGCCACGATGGTGGCGCTCTTCGCCCTGCTCGTCTGGGTCCCCCAACTCCTCGCCGCGCCGACGCTCCCGAACTGGAGCGAGTTCATGCTCACCTGGGTCATCGCCGCCGCGGCCTGGACCCTCGCGGCCGCCCGGCCCGCTCCGGCTGCCTGAGCAGCGCACCCCCGCCGAGTGTCAGTTCGCGTCCCACTCTTCGGGTCGCACCAGAAAACGCAGCATGTTCTTACGATATCCGCTCACCCGCGCATCGACGCCTTCGAGGTACACTTCATCGAATAGCGGAACGAGCGGCACGTCCTCGTGGACGAGCCGCGCGATCGCGTCGAAGTCGCGATCGCGTTCCGCCTCGCTGCCGGCGCGCATCTGCGCGGCGTACAGCGCCTCAAACCGCGGCGAGCAGTATCTTCCGAAATTCGGTCCTCCCGGCAGCGCATCCGAGCAGAGCAGATTCATCGACGCCTCTGGATCCGAGCCGCCGATATAGTTGGCCACGAGCAAACCGAAGTGCCCGGTGCGCTCCGGCCCGTCGGGTGCCGTCATGAGCGCGGTCGGATACGCCTTCACGACGACCGCGATCCCCAATGGGGCGAGCCGCTCCTGAAGGATGATGGCAACGCGCGGCTCGACCGGAGTTTCTGAATTGACCGCGCAGACGAGCTGCAGCGGCATCCCGTCCTTCAGGCGAACGCCCTTCTCCAGCCGCCAGCCCGCCGCATCGAGTTCGCGCGCCGCCGTCGTCAGACTGTCCGCGAAGGCGGGTGGGCGAACGGCCGCCCACGTTACGATCGGCGCGGGAAAGAATGACGTGCTCGGCGGAAACACCCCGTGCGTAGCTTTGGCGATATTCGGCAGATCGAGCGCGTCGGCGATCGCGCGACGAACGCGCACGTCGCGCGTCGGTCCAGCGACGGTTTGCAAGTAGAGCGCGAACGCGCCGTTCTCCAGAACGCGCGCGATCCGCACGTTTTCGACGTGTGCCGCGTCGGCGACGTTTTCCGTGGTCAGCGTTGCGACGTCGACCTCGTGCGTGCGCAGCGCGTTGAACGCCGCGACCGGATTGGGAATCAGGCGAAGCACGATGCGGCTCAGCTTCGGGCGCGGTCGAAAATAGGGGTTGGGTTCGAGCACGATCCGGTCCCCGCGACGCCGGGAGACCACCCGGAACGGCCCGCTGCCGAACGCCTCGCTCTCCCACGGCGTGCCGGTAACGAGCGTGCCGCGGAACGCATGGGCCGGCAAGATGCCGTAGACGAAGTCGGCCTGCGCGAAGAGTTCGCGTACGGCGCCGCTCCACGGCTTGCGCAGGGTCACGACGACGGTCTGCGCATCGGGTGTGGTCAGCGACGCGATGCGCCGGTACGCGTCGTCGGACGCCGTCTTGTTCGCCGGATTGAGGATCGCCCGATAGGTGAAAGCCACGTCCGCCGCCGTGAGGGGCACGCCGTCGGCAAACCGGACGTCGCGCCGAATGTGATACGTGATCCGCGTTCCGTCGGACGAGACGTCCCCGTTTTCGCGCGAAGGAGCGCGCGTGACCAGAATCGGTATGAGGCGATTGCGCTCGTCGACGCCGACGAGCGCCTGACACCAGAGCTGGTCGTATGCGATCTGATTTTGCGTGAACGCGGTCAGCGGGCTGAGCGAAGCGGGTTCGACGCTCAATGCCACGCGGAGCACGTGCGGTGGAGCGGCGCGCGACGCGCAACCGGCCGCGCTCAGCGCCGCGAGAACGAAGAGAGCCCTCATCAGCGGTCCCCGGGCGGCCTCTGAAAAGAGGTTCCGAATCGCGATATTCATCATGCCCCATCCGTCACGGTGGGAATAACCGTCGTCGCTTCAACTTCTCTACGGCGCTCGATCATCCGTTGCCGTCTTGGCCCCGTTTGCGAACGCTCGCCTTCCGCGACCCGCCCGAACCGGAACCCGCGACCGCGTCGCCGAACCGCGCAGCATCGCGGCGCAAAGTCTTTCCACGAGGACGCTTATCATGGCAAATTTCCTCTTAGCGTACAAAGCCGGAGCCGGCCCCGGAACTCCCGAGGAAGGCCAGGCCGCCATGGCCGCCTGGATGGCGTGGTTCGGTTCCATGGGCACCGCGGTCGTCGACATCGGCAACCCGTTCGGGCCCTCCAAGACCGTGTCGCTGGAAGGCGTGAGCGACGGCGGCGACTCCGAGCTGTCGGGATACTCGATCGTCTCGGCGGCCGGCATCGACGCCGCGGTCGCGCTCGCCAAAGGCTGTCCCATCGTCGCCGGCGGCGGTTCGGTCGAGGTCTATCAGATACACCCCGCGACGTAGGCTCAACCCGCTGCAGGGCCGCGAGATTAGCGACATTAAGACAACGCGGTGCTTTCCCGGCTGCGCGGTTGCTTTCTCTCGCTCGTCTTGCCGGTGCTCGCCGCTTGCTCCGCTCACGGCCTCTCGCCTGCATCCCCGATGGCCGCGGAATCGCACGTACGCGCCAGCGGGGCGCGCGTCGCGCAAGGCTCGCCGATCGCGCACGTCGTCTTCATCATTCAGGAAAACCGCAGCTTCAACTACCTCTTCTTCGGTTATCCCGGCGCCTATACCAAAGGCTTCGGTTACGATACCGCCGGCAAGAAGGTGAAACTGCACCCGGAGACGCTGGCCACCCAATGGGACATCGAGCATTCGCTTACGGCGTTCCTGGCGGTGGTCGACAACGGGAAATACGACGGTTGGAACGCTCAGGGGTCGGTCGGCAACGCGCCCAAGAACTACGCATACGCCTACGCGCTTCGCGATCAAGTCAAGCCGTATTGGAAGATGGCGAAGTCGTACGTCTTGGCCGACCACATGTTCACGTCGAACATCGACGGTAGTTTTACGGCGCACCAGTACGCGATCGCGGCTTATGCCAACTCGGCCGTCGACTTCCCGGCGACCGCCTGGGGCTGCCCCGGCGGCCCGACCGACAGCGTGCCGACGCTCACCCAGCAACGAACCTACGGGCCGGCCGAAGTGCCCTGCTGGGACAATACGACGCTGGGCGACGAAGCCGACGCCGCCGGAATCTCGTGGCGCTTCTACGCGGCCCCGGCCACCACGACCGCCGGCGAGTGGTCGGGATACCAGGCCATCGACCACATCTACAACGGTCCGGACTGGACCAACGACGTCATCAGTCCACCGTCGCAATTCATCACCGACGTCGGCAACGGGACGCTCGCCGACATCACTTGGATCACGCCCATCACTACCGACTCCGATCACGCGGGCTTCGGCTACGCCTCGGATAAGGGTCCGGGTTGGGTGGCGAGTCTGGTCAACGCCGTCGGTGAAAGTCAATTTTGGAACTCGACGGCAATCTTCATCATGTGGGACGATTGGGGCGGCTGGTTCGATCCGGTCGCGCCGCCATACGAAGATTACGACGGGCTCGGTTTCCGCGTTCCGCTGCTCGTGGTCTCGCCCTACGCCAAGAAGAACTACGTCACGCACGTGCAGTACGAAACCGCGAGCGTTCTGCGCTTCACGGAAGACAATTTCGGGCTCGCCCAACTCGCCGCGGCCGACACGCGGGCCGCCGACCCGGGCCCCGACGTCTTCGACTTCACCGCGTCGCCGCGTCCGTTCGTCCCCATTCCCGGCGGAAAGGACGCCGCCTATTGGCAGCGCGTGGAACGGAACGACCGCAGCGTCCTGCGCAGGCCGGCGGCCGCCGAGGGCGATTAAAGCGGCGCGGTCGTCCCTTACTGGACCCGAGTGACGGTATAGCCCAGCTTCGTCAGATCGTCGATGAGACTGCCCTTTCCGGCCAAGTGCATCATGCCGACCGCGACGAACGACGTGCCCGTGCCGTGGAGGCGATCGTCGAGCTTCTTGGCCCAACGGGCGTTGCGGTCGGTGATCAACAGCGCCGCGAACGACGGGTCGACCGCCTCGAATTGACTTTCGGAAGTTGCGACCTTCTCCACGTCACCGCTCTGCCACTCGGTTTCGAGTTTGTCGATCGCCGCCGCATCGTTTTCCGCATCTTTGGAGGCGAGCGACGCGTGCAGAAAAGCGAGTTCTTGCGTCGAGTTCAGATCGGAGAACAGGTGCAACTGCTCGGAGACGGTTTCGAAGCCCTCGATCGGCTTGGCGGCCTTGGTCGCAATCGCGCGCAGCGTCGTTTCCACGCCGTTAGTCGGCGTATAGCCGGCTTTGATCGCGGGCAGAATTTCGATCATTAGGCCGGCAAGCCACGGCCGGAACGGTTCGAAAGCCGCTTCGCCGGGAAGTCCGGCAGCTTTGATCTTGGCGTCCAATGCGTCGAGATCGGCCTTCGAAATCTTCGTCGACAACGGATGCGCGGGATCCATCCCGAGGCTCTGGAGTTGCGGCAAGACGGCCGCAACGTCGTTGGGATCGCTCGGCACTTCGAGCCAGAGATCGTCGCTCTTGGCGAGCGCGTCGTCGAGCGCTGGGGTCTTCCAATCGACGCCGTCCTTGAGCACGTGGATCGATCCGAACAGGTAGACCTTGGCTTTGCCGCTCTGTATCACCCAAAGCGCCGGGGCCGACATGGCGCGCACGGGCGCGAACGCGAGAGCGAAGGCCAGCAGCGCGGCGGCGGCGATTGCGCGAAGTGGGAGCATGGAGCGCCGCCTTCTCCGAGCCGCCGACGCGCTCCCGGCAGGCTCAGCCGGCAGGCAGCGCCGCGTAGATGCGCTCGAGCGCCGCGACGTGGGCTTCCCAGGTGAACCGTTCTCTCACGAAAGCGGCGCCTTCGCGACCGAGCGAAACCCGCAGCGCGGCATCGTCGAGGAGACGACGGATGGCGCGGACGGTCTCCTCGGCCTCGTCGGCCTCGAGCAGGTGCAATCCGTCGACCGCGCCGATGGCGCGGTTGGCCAATCGCGTCGTCACCGTCGGCGTGCCCGTCGCCAGCGCTTCGAGCACTTTGTTTTGAATGCCCGACCCCGAACGGATCGGTGCGACCGCGATCGTCCCGCGCCGTAAGTACGCGGCGACGTCGTCGACCGCGCCGGTTACCGTAACGCCGTCGAGCTCTGCCAGCGCGCGCACCGCGGGCGACGGCCGCGCACCGACGATCTGCCAACGCGCGTCCGGATGCGCCGCGCGCACCAGCGGCCAGACGTTTTGCGCGAACCACAGCGCGCCGTCGACGTTGGGCTCGTATCCCATGTTGCCCGTCAACACCAGCGTCGCCGGTTCGCGACCCTCTTCGGCGTAGGCGAAGGCCTCGGCGTCGACGCCGTTGGGCAGCACGATCGCGCGCTCGGCGCCGAGTTGCGCGCGGTCGGCTTCGCCGGTGACGATGACGGTGGGAAAGCGTTCGGCGACCGCGCGCTCGTAGCGTTCGATGCGCGCCAATTCGATATCGTACACCCAGCGCTGCGGATAGCCGACGTGTTCCCGGCGCGAACGAAGGTTCAGCGCTTGCGCGTCCGTGAGATCGACGACGATGCGCCCCGGCGGACGCTTCCACAGATAGGGCACGACGCGCACGTTGTTGGCGTGGACCACGTCGAAGGTGGCGGAGTCGAGCCGGCGGTCGAGTCGCAACGCGAAGCGCCGCGAGCGATAGAAGATCGTCTGCATGGGCGCCCGCGCGAACGGGCCGAGCAGCGCGAGCCTGGCCAGCGACGCGGTCCGCCGCAACGGGATCAGGTCGAGCTGCTCGCAGTATTCCGACATCTCGCGGGCGTCGGCCGGCGCGACCCGTTCGTCACACAGCGCCACCAGCGTCACCGAGTGGCGTTGCGAGAGAAGTCGCACTTGATGGTAGACGCGGAGCTTATCCCCTTTATTCGCCGGGAGCGGAAACCGCGGTGCTACGAAACAAATGCGAATGCGCGAACCTCCCGACAACCGTCGCAGCCTCACTTCCGCGCGCCGCCGATTTGCCCCGTCCGGCGGGGAAGAAAGGAAGAACGTCGCGGAGCGCGAGGTTCGCCTCAGCTTCAAACGGACGCCACATCGGTCGGCCATAATGAGCCCGTAGCGGAGGCTACCTATATGGATGGAACGATCGGCGCACTTCTTCGGAACGCCACGGCAGCCGTGCTCTTCGCGACGTGTTGCACGCTGGGAACCGCGCCCGCGGTCGCGGCCACGACGCCGGCGACCGCCACGGCGGTGCTCGTCGATCCGAGCAACCACAACTACGTCGGCACCGTCGTTGAGGACTGCCGCCGGGGCCAGAACCTGGTCACCGTTTTCCTGAATCCAACGCGAAAGATTTCAGGCACTGAGGAGCTGGGCATCGAGCCGGCCAACACGCCGACGTTCGTGATCGGCGTCTCCGCCCAGGGCGGCGTGCTGCGCCTTCACAGCTTCGGCGGAATCAGCGCGCTCGGCTGCCTGCCGTCGGGCACCACGGTGATGCTGGTCTTCTCGCCGGGCGGCGACCTGCAGACCCTGCTGACGGTGGTCGGCAAAGGCACGATCGCGTTGACGAAGTAGCCCCAGGTTCGCATGCACGCGCACGGCATGTCTCCCCGTTCCGCCCCGCGAACCGTTTCCCGCATGCGGGTCGTGTTCCGGGGCGGACCTCTGCGCGGTGAGGTCCGCGTCGCCGGCGATAAGTCGATCTCGCATCGCGCCCTGATGCTGGCCGCGCTCGCGCCGGGCCTCTCCACCGTCGAACACCCCAATCGCGGCGCCGACGTGATGGCCACGCGCGACGCCGTGCAGGCGCTCGGCGCGGGCATCGACGACCGCGGCGAAGCGATTCTCGTGCGCGGCGGCCCGCTGCACGACCCCTCCGGCATGCTCGACGCGCGCAACTCGGGCACCACCGCCCGGCTGATGATGGGGCTCTGCGCGGGCCACGGCATCAACGCCGTCTTCGACGGCGACGCTTCGCTGCGTCGGCGTCCCATGGAACGCGTGGCGCGCCCGCTGCGCGCGCTCGGCGCCGAAGTGCACACGACCGGCGGACGCCTTCCGTCGAGCGTCCGCGGCATCGTCGACCCGCCCGGCGGCGAGTTTCCGCTCGAGATCGCTTCCGCGCAAGTGAAGTCGGCGATTCTGCTGGCCAATTTGCGCGCCCGCGGCCCGGTGATCGTCACCGGCGACCGTCACTCGCGCGATCACACCGAACGGATGCTGCGCCGCTTCGGACGGCAGATCACCTTCGACGGTCGCACGATCGCGCTGCTGCCCGGAGAACTCTCACCCCAGACCGTCCGCGTGCCGGCCGACCTCTCCGGCGCCGCCTTCTTCATCACCGCCGCGGCGATCACGCCGGGCAGCGACGTGCTGCTGCGCGAGGTCGGCGTCAATCCGACGCGGACCGGCTTCATCGACGTCCTGCGCGCGATGGGCGGCGACGTCGACGTGCGCGACGAGCGCGAACTCGACGGCGAACCGGTCGCCGACATTCGCGTGCGCTACCGGCCGCTGCACGGCGCGGTCGTCGACGGCGAAACCGTCGTGCGCGCGATCGACGAGGTCACGATCATCGCCGTCGCCGCCGCACACGCCGAAGGCACGACGAGGATTCGCGACGCCGCCGACCTGCGCGGCAAAGAGTCCGACCGGCTGACCACGATCACCGCCACGCTGCGCGCGTGCGGCGTCGAGGTCGTCGAGCACCCCGACGGTCTCGACATCGTCGGCGGCAGCGCGCGCCTGCCCGACCGCACGCTGCACGCTTTCGACGATCACCGCATCGCGATGGCCGTCGCCGCGCTGGCCGCGCCGCTCGGCGATCACGCCATCGACGACGCGGCCTGCATCGACATCAGCTTTCCCGGCTTCGCCGACCTCTGGAGCCGCGCGCAAGCCGCCTAGGCCCCCTCACTCGCCCATCACCTTGACCACGATGCGCTTGGGCCGGCGTCCGTCGAATTCGCCGTAGTGCACGCGCTCCCACGGGCCGAGATCGAGTTTGCCGTTCGTGATCGGCAGCGTGACCTGGTGGCCCAGGATCGAACGCTTGAGGTGCGCGTCGGCGTTGTCCTCGCCCGTGCGATGGTGTTCGTAGCCGGGCTTGGCCGGCGCGAGGTCTTCGAGCCAGCGCATGATGTCGGTCCACAAACCCGACTCGTGATCGTTGACGAAGATGCTGGCCGTGATGTGCATCGCGCTGACCAGCGCGAGCCCGTCGCGCACGCCCGAGGTCTTGACGATCTTGGCGACCTCGTCGGTGATGTCGAGAATCGCGTAGCGCGTGGGCGTGGTCATCGTGAGATAATCCGTATGCGTCTTCACCCGGCGAAACTTCGCGGTCGAGCCGCGCGTCCCAGCATACGATGGCACACGCACATGAAGGTTCGCCCTTGCGGGTCGCGTTCGTCGGCCTGGGCGCCATGGGCTTGCCCATGGCCCAAAACATCGCTCGCGCCGGCTTTCCCCTCACGGTCTGGAACCGGACCGCCGCCACCGCGCGGCCGGTCGCGGAGCTGGGCGCCGCCGTCGCGGCTTCCCCCAAGGAAGCGGCGGAGGCAGCCGACGTAACGCTGCTCTGTCTGCCCTCATCGCCGGAAGTCGGCGAAATACTCGAACGCGCCGACGGAGTGCTCGCCGGCGCCGCGCGCGGTTCGATCGTAGTCGACTGCTCGACGATCGATCCGCAGGCGTCGCGCGGGTTTGCGGCGCGCTGCGCCGAGCGCGGGGTCGACTTCTTGGAAGCTCCGCTCTCCGGCGGCACGATCGGCGCGACCAACGGCACGCTGACCCTGATGATCGGCGGCGACGCAGCGGTGCTCGAACGCGCCCGGCCCGTGTTGCAGGCGGTGGGCAAGAACCTCTTCCACGTGGGCGGCGCGGGCGCCGGCCAGACCGTGAAGCTCTGCAACCAGATGATCTTCGCGGCCCAGATGGTGGCCGTGGCCGAAGCCTACACGCTGCTCGGCGATAGCGGCATCGACCCCAAGCTGGCGACCGAGATCTTCTCGGTGAGCACCGCCGATTGCACCGCGGTGCGCGGGCGCGTGCCCGTGGCCGGCGTCCAGCCCAACGCGCCGGCCTCCAACGACTGGAAGCCGGGGTTCGCCACCGAGTGGATGGCCAAGGACCTCCACTTGGTCGAAGAACTCGCGCGCAGCCTGACGCGCTTCGTGCCGCAGGCCGCGCTCAACCATCAGATGATGCGCCTGACGATGGAGGCCGGTCACGCCAAGCGCGACCTCTCGATCGTCGGCGACGTGCTCAAATCGTTTAAGACCTAAAGCGTCTTCACCAGTAGGTCATGGCCGCGCGATAGATGTCTTCGAGTTGCTCGAGGGCGATGTCGCGTGGCGAATTGGCCAACAAGCGCCGTTGCGGAAAGGCTCCCGCGGCCAACGGCCGGGCGTCGGCGGGCGTGTAGCCGAGGGCGGTGAGGCCGTTGGGCATGCGCGTCGCGCGCATCAGCTCGACGATGCGCGCCGCCAGCACGTCGCCGGCTTCGTCCGGGGTCGCGTCGCCGGGCTTCGCGCCGAGCGCGCGCGCCGCCGCGAGGTGACGTTCCGGACACGCTTCGGCGGTGAAGCGGAACGCGGCGGGCGCGTTGACGATCACCGACATGCCGTGCGGCACCAGCGCCTCGTCTTGCGGGTAGCCGCTCGAACGATAGTCGCGCACCAAACCCGACACCGAGTACGACATGCCGTGCGGCGCGTGGTTGCCCGCGTTGCCGAAGCCGATGCCGGCCAGCGTCGCCGCGAACATCATCTTCTCGCGCGCGGTGCGGTCGGCGTCCATCACGGCGGGCACCATGTATTCGCCGAGAATGCGCAGCGCTTCGAGGCAGGCGATGTCGCTGTAGGGATTCGCTCCCTGCGACGACGGCCGTTCCGCGCCGTTTGCCGGCCGCTTGCGTTGCGTGTACGGTAAAGCGGTAAACGATTCGAGGGCGTGCGAGAGCACGTCGAAGCCGCTGCAGGCCACGACTTCGGGCGGCAGCGTGTCGGCCACGTCGGGATCGACGATGCCCATCGACGGCTTGAGTTGCCGCCCCACGAGCCCGGTCTTCACGTTCTTCTCCACGTAATCGAAGACGGCGATGCCGGTGCACTCGGCGCCCGTCCCCGAGGTGGTGGGGCAGGCGACGTGGGGCCGCAACGGTCCCGGAATCGGCTTGCCCGCACCGATCGGCGCGTTGACGTAGTCCATGAAGTCGGCCGGATGGGTCGCAAAGAGGTTGGCCGCCTTGGCCGTGTCGATCGTCGAGCCTCCGCCCAACGAGACGAAACCGTCGACGCGGCTTTCCAGCGCGAACGCCGCCGCGCGCCGGAACGACGCATCGCTCGGTTCGATCTCGACCTCCGGGTATTCGGCCACGTCGAGCCCGGCCTCGCGTAGCGCGCGGCGCACGGTGTCGGCGGCGGGCAAGCGCGCGACGATCTGGTCGACGACGAACGCGACGCGGCGCATGCCCAAGGCTTTTGCCGCCTGACCGGTTTCGTCGAGCAGCCCGCGACCGAAACGCACGCGCGTCGCGTCGATCTCGAAGCCGCGGTCGCCTTCGGGCGTCAAGGCGTAATGGTCGTGACGGCAACAGTACATGAGCGAACGACTTGCCGCGTCCGTCGCGCCCATCCTCCGTCGCGCCGTGCAGGCTGACCTCGCGAAGCCGAGAAAAGTCGCTCACGATGAGCTGCCACGACGACCTCACCCCGCTGATCCCGCGCGACCATTTCCTCAAGCTCGCCGGCGCCGGGGTTGCCGCCCTCGCCGCGGGCACTCGTCCGGCGCGCGCGGCCGGCGCGGTCGGCACCCTGCAGATGGGATACCAACCAAGTACGCATCAGGTCGCCTTCATCGTGGCCCAAGAGAAGGGCTGGTGGCTGCAAAACCTCAAGCCGCTCGGCGTCACCGAAGTGCGCGGCCGGCTCTTTCCATCGGGGCCGCCGGAGATGTCGGCGATGTTTTCGGGCGACCTCGGCTTCGCCTACGTCGGCTGGGCGCCGCCGATCAGCGCGATCGCGCACGGTCTCGACGCGAAGGTGATTTGCTCGGTGCAATCGGTGGGAAGCGTGCTCTGCATCAGGCCCGACATCCCGTACGACGGCCCCGGCACCTCGCGCAGCGATCCCTCGCCGCTGGCCGGCAAGAAGATCGGCGTGCTGCCGCCCGGTTCCACCGACCACACCGAACTCGATTATTTTCTGACGCTGCACGGCCTCGAAGGTAAGGTGACGCTCATCCCGATGGGCATCGCCGACGCCGTCAGCGCGCTGCAAGGCGGCGCCATCGACGGCCACTGGGTGCCCGAACCCGGCGGCGCGTTCTCCGAGTTCAACGGCCACGGCAAGGTCGTGCTCAGTTCCACGGAGTCGGGGCCGTTTCTGCGCAACCACGCGTGCTGTTGCATCGTCGCGTTGGGCTCGTTCCAACACGATCATCCGGAGATCGTCGAGAAAGTGATCGAGACGCACATCACGACGACCCGTTGGGCCTGGCAGCATCCCGAAGAAGCCGCCGACATCGCGGCCTCGCACCTCAAGATTCCGAAGAACGTCTATCTCCACTCGGTGCTGGCCAACCGCTCGCCGTGGAACTACGACCCGCACCCGCGCGCCGAGACCGCGCTGCATTTCGCCAAGGTGCAGCACGATCTGGGCATGGTCAACCGTCTGCTCGGACCCGACGACCTCTTCAACTTTTCGTTTTACGACAACGTCGCCAAGCGCATGAACATCAGCGACGCCTCCGCCGAGAAGGAAGAGGCGGCGGCCGGCAAGCGCTTCTCCAAACTGTATGCGGCCCTGCGCGCGCAGGAAGCCAAAGACGGCGTGAAGTTCGCCGACGTCCGCACGAACGTCTGAGGCCGGAGGCCGAACGATGGCTCAGTTCGCCGTGCGGCGCCGCGCCGCAACCGGCACACCCGCTTTCGCTCTCACCGGCCCGACGATCTCGGCCGTTTCGTTCTGCCTCTTTCTCGTGATCTGGCAATTGGTCGCGCAGTTCGTCGTGCGCGCGACCTTCAAGTTGCCGGCGCCGCTCGAGATCATCACCGGCATGTGGCCGCTCGCGCGCTCGGGCGAACTCGAAACCGATTTTTTGACCAGCGCCGGCCACTATCTCTCGGGCATGTTCCTGGCCGTCGTCATCGGCGTGCCGCTCGGCGCGCTGACCGGCTGGTTCCGCGTGCTCGACCGGGCCCTGACGCCGATCATCGAACTCTTCCGGCCGATTCCGCCCATCGCGTGGATTCCGTTTGCGATCGTGTGGCTGCACCTCACCGATGCCGCGGCCGCGGCGATCATCTTCGCGGGCGCGGTCTTCCCGATCATGGTCAACACGTATACCGGTTTCCGCTCGGTCTCGAAGACGCTGGTCGAGGCCGCGCGTCTGTTGGGTTGCCGCAGCCAAACGCAACTGCTGCTCAAGGTCGCGATTCCGGCCGCGATGCCCTACATCGCCTCGGGCTTGCGCGTGGGCATGGCCGTCGGCTGGGTATCGCTCGTCGCCGCGGAGATGTTCGGCGTTTCGACCACGGGGCTCGGCTTCAAGATTTGGAATTACTACAACGTGCACGCGATGGAACTCGTGCTCGGCTACATGCTGCTGGTCGGCCTGATCAGCCTCGGCGTCGATAGCGCGTTTCGCGCCGTGGTCGACGGGCGGCTATTGCGCTGGCGCGCGGGGCTGGTCAACTGAACGCGCTGATCGAGGTTCGCGAACTCGGCAAGGACTTCGCACGCGAGAAGCGCGTGACCACGGCCTTCACCGGAATCGATCTCGACGTGGCCGAAGGCGAGTTCGTCTGCTTGATCGGCCCGAGCGGTTGCGGCAAGTCGTCGCTGCTACGCGCGCTCGCCGGCCTGACCCCGCCCACCCGCGGACAGATCCGCATCGCGGGTGAAACGCAGTCCGGCCCGGGCGGCACCTGCGGCATGGTCTTTCAAGAGTACGGCCTCTTCCCATGGCGCACGGTCGAAGGCAACGTGCTCTTTCCGTTGGAGTTCAAAGCGCTCCCGGCCGCCGAACGCAAACGCGCGGCGGCCCGGTTCATCGAACTCGTCAACCTCACCGGCTTCGAGCACCACCTGCCCCACGAGGTCTCCGGCGGCATGCAGCAGCGCACGGCCATCGCGCGCGCGCTGGCCAACGAGCCGCGCATCCTGTTGATGGACGAACCGTTCGGCGCGCTCGACGCGCAGACGCGGCGCACGCTGCAGAACGAACTGATCCGCATCTGGCAGGCGATGCGCAAGACGATCGTCTTCGTGACGCACAGCGTGAGCGAGGCCGTGTTGCTGGCCGACCGCGTGGTGGTGATGGCCGGCGCTCCCGGGCGCATCGCCGAAATCATCGCGGTCGACTTGCCGCGTCCGCGGCACCTCAGCGACCCGGCCTTCGCGCTCCTTCAGGCGCGAGCGCTCGAAGCACTCGAACGCGTGGGCATGGCCTCGGATTGATCCGGCGGCACGACCGTCGCCAGTTCGCTGAAGAAATGATCCCGGTCGCCCTTCTCCTCGATGCGTTCGCCGTGCTCGCGCGCGAGCGCGAGATAGCGTAGGGTTTCTGCCGCGTCGCCCGCCGCGGCGTAAGCCCGCGCGAAGGCTTCGTAGGCGAAGGGCCGGTCCCACCCGTAGATGTCGTTGGCCTCGCAGTAATCGAGACAGCGCCGTGCGTGATAGAGCGCGGGCTGCGCCTGGCCCAGCACGGCCCACACGCGCGAGAGCTGCCAATGACTGCGCGCAAAATTCTCCGGCTTCCCCACCTGACTCCAATAATATGCCGAGGCGTAGGCGCGTTCCAGCATCCGGTCGTCGTCCTCGGCCGTGCGCTCGTGCCGGTCGAGGTACGTCCAGGTTTCGTTGAAGAGATCGATGCCGAGCTTGCGTTTTTCGGTATCGGTCAATTCTTCGGCCATCTACTCCCACCGCTCCAACAACGTGGCGTTGGCCATGCCGCCGCCCTCACACATCAATTGCAAGCCGTAGCGCGCTCCGCTGCGTTCGAGGTCGAAGACGAGGTCGGTCATGATCCGCGCTCCGCTGGCTCCGAGCGGATGGCCGAGCGCGATCGCGCCGCCGTTGACGTTGACCCGCGCGAGGTCGGCCCCGGTGGCCTGCTGCCACGCCAGCACGACGCTCGCGAAGGCTTCGTTGAGTTCGATGCGCTCGACGTCCTCGAGCTTCACGCCGGTCCGTTCGAGAATGCGCGCGGTGGCGGGAATCGGCGCCGTGAGCATCAGGATCGGGTCGTCGCCGGCGACGGCGAAACCGGCGAAACGCGCGCGCGGACGCAGACCCAAGCGCTTCGCGACGCGCGCCTCGACGACGAGTAGCGCGGCGGCGCCGTCGCTGATCTGCGACGCGTTGCCCGCGGTCACCACGCCGTCGGCTTTGAAGGCGGGCTTGAGCGACCCGAGCTTTTCGAGGGTCGTATCGCGACGGATTCCCTCGTCGCGCGAAAAAACGCCCGCGCTGTCGTCCTCGACGACGATGGGCACCGGGGCGATCTGCGCCGCGAAATAGCCCGCGTCTTGCGCCGCCGCCGCGCGGCGGTGGCTTTCGAGGCTGTAGGCGTCGAGCGCGGCGCGCGAAAGGTGCCGGCCTTCGGCGATCATCTCCGCGCTGATGCCTTGATTGACCAGGCCGCCTTTGTAGCGCTCGCTCATCATCGGCCCGAACGGTTTTCCCGGGCCTTGCGCGTTGGATCCCAGGGGCACGCGCGTCATCGACTCGACCCCGCAGGCGATCGCGACGTCGTACGCGCCCGCCACGATGCCTTGCGCGGCGAAGTGCGCCGCCTGCTGCGACGAACCGCACTGCCGGTCGACGGTCGTGCCGCAGACGCTTTCGGGAAAGCCCGCGGCCAGGACGGCGTTGCGGCCGACGTTTACGCCCTGCTCGCCGACTTGGCTCACGCAGCCCGCGATGACGTCGTCGATCAGGGCGGGGTCGATGCCCGCCCGCGAAACCAGCTCCGCCAAGGTGAAGCCGAGCAAGTCGACGGGATGCCAGCCGGCGAGCGCGCCCCCGCGACGGCCGACCGGCGTGCGCACGGCCTCGACCACGACGGCCTCGCGCGGCCTGAACAGTTCGTCCATTCCGGCGACGCTTCAGCGCCGTTCCGGCTGAAACCCCGTGCCGCCGACCGCGATTCCTAGAGTCGATGCCGAGCCTCTTCGAACCGCTGACCCTGCGCGCCGTCACGCTGCGCAACCGCATCGCCGTCTCGCCGATGTGCGAATACTCGAGCCAGGACGGCTTCGCCAACGTCTGGCACTACGTTCACCTCGGCAGCCGCGCGGTGGGCGGCGCCGGACTCGTGCTCACCGAGGCCAACGCGGTCACCGCCGACGGACGCATCAGCCCGCAAGATTTGGGCATTTGGAAGGACGAGCACGTCGACATGCTCGCCGCGATCGTGACCTTCATCAAGGCCAACGGGGCGGTCGCCGGCACTCAGCTCGCGCACGCCGGCCGCAAGGCCAGCACGGCCGCGCCGTGGCTGGGCGGCGCGGCCGTCGACCCGAGCGACGGCGGTTGGCGGCCGATCTACGCACCGTCGCCGATCCCGTTCGCCGACGGCTGGATCGTCCCGCAAGCGCTGAGCGTCGACGAGATCGCCGGCATCGTCGCGGCCTTTGCCGACGCGGCGAAGCGTTCGCTGGCCGCAGGGTTCGAAGTGATCGAACTGCACGGCGCGCACGGCTATTTGATCCACGAATTTCTTTCGCCGCTGACCAACACGCGGGACGACGCGTACGGCGGCTCGTTCGAAAACCGGACGCGCTTCGCGCGCGAAGTCGTCGCGGCGGTGCGCGCCGTATGGCCGGAGCGCCTGCCGCTCTTCGTGCGCATCTCGGCGACCGATTGGGCCGAAGGCGGTTGGAATCTCGACGAGTCGGTGGAACTGGCCCGCATTCTCAAGACGCTCGGCGTCGACTTGATCGATTGTTCCTCGGGCGGCGCGGTGGCCAACGCGAAGATCGAAGTCGGTCCCGGTTATCAAGTTCCCTTTGCCGAACGCGTGCGTCGCGACGCGGGCATCGCCACCGGCGCGGTGGGCATGATCACCGAAGCCGAGCAGGCCGACGCGATCGTGCGCGAAGGCAAAGCCGACCTCGTGCTGCTCGCTCGCGAACTGCTGCGCGATCCCTACTGGCCGCTGCGCGCCGCGGGCGAGCTGGGCGTCGACCTGGAGTGGCCCGCGCAGTACCGCCGCGCCAAACCCGCCCCGCGCAGCCTCGCGACCCGCTGAGGCGTAAGGCCGGCCCGCGTTCGCGCCGATAACCGGACCAAACCACGCGAAAGCGGTGATCTATGCGAAACCTTCCCTGGATTCGAATCGCGAGCTTTGCGGGCGCGCTGCTGGCCTGCGTTTCCGCGTACTTCGCCAGGCCGGGAAGCGCGCTCTCGACGATCCTCGCTTCGGGCGATCCTCCGCCCTTACGCGAAGGCGGCCAATCCCGTTAGCGCCTGCCCCAAGATGAGCGTGTGGATCTCGCTCGTGCCTTCGTAGGTGAGCACCGACTCCAAATTGTTCATGTGGCGGATCACCGGATACTCGAGCGTGATGCCGCTCGCGCCGAGGATCGTGCGCGCCTCGCGACAGATGCCCAGCGCTTCGCGCACGTTGTTGAGCTTGCCGAAGCTGACGTGCTGCGGGGTGATCTTGCCTTCGTCCTTCATCCGGCCCAAACGCAGCGCGACGAGTTGACCCTTTTGTAATTCGAGCATCATGTCGACCAGCTTCTGCTGGGTGAGTTGGAACGCGCCGATCGGCTTGTCGAACTGCACGCGCGTCTTGGCGTACTCGAGCGCCGCTTCGTAACAGGTTCGCGCCGCGCCGAGCACGCCCCACAAGATTCCGTAGCGCGCTTCGCTCAGGCACGAGAGCGGTCCGCGCAACCCTTGGACGCCGGGCAGCATGGCCGAGGCGGGCACGCGCACGCCGTCGAGCACCAATTCCGAGGTAACCGAGGCGCGCAGCGAGATCTTGCGCTCGATCGGATTGGCCGCGAAGCCGCGCGTTTTGGTCGGGACGATGAAGCCGCGAATCGCGCCGCCGCTCGCGCCGTCGCCGTCATCGGTGCGCGCCCAAACGATGGCGACGTCGGCGATGCCGCCGTTGGTGATCCACGCTTTCGATCCGTCGATCACGTAATCGGAACCGTCGCGGCGCGCGACCGTGCGCATGCCCGCGGGGTCGCTGCCGTGATCCCATTCTGTCAAGCCGAAACAGCCGATCGCCTCGCCGCGCGCCATGCGCGGCAACCACTCGCGCTTCTGCTCCTCCGAGCCGAACGCGCGAATCGGAAACATCGCGAGCGAACCTTGCACCGAGACGAACGAACGCAATCCGGAATCCGCCGCTTCCAATTCCTGACAGGCGAGCCCGTAATCGACCGCGCTCGCGCCCGCGCATCCGTAGCCTTCGAGGTGCATGCCGAGCAGGCCGAGCGCGCCGAGTTGCGGACCGAGTTCGCGCGGAAAAATGCCTTCGTCGAACCACGTGGCGATGTGCGGCTTGACCTCGCGCGCGACGAAGTCGCGCACGGTGTCGCGGACGAGACGCTCGTCGGCGCTGAGTTGGCTATCGAGATCGAGGAAGTCGAGCGGCTGCGGCGGGGCGGGACGAAGCGCGATACTCACCCCGCTTGAGTTCAACGCTTTAGGACGCGTTCCAGCTTGGCGAAGAGGGCCTCCATGGTGCGCGCGTGCGCGTCCTCGAAGCGCCGCCAGAAGAGCCTGCCCTCGGTATCGGACAAGGTTGCGATCACCCGGTGGGTCAGCTTCGTCCGCTTCTCGTCGCTGGTGAGATAGTAGCCGTGCGTGCCGTCGACGCCCTCGTTCTGAAAACGCCAGACGATCCGCTCTTCGGGGACCGCCTCTTCGAGTACGGCGTGGACGCCGCTGTGCCACTCCTCGGTCCGGCCCGGGGTCAACGGCCCGGGACTGCGCATGAAGGGCTGCGAGGCGAACGGCCAGATGGCGTCCCCCGAGGTGCCCATTTCGGTGAGCAGTTGGTACATACGGCGGCGGGTTCCGGAGAAGCTGCGCTCGTGAACCACGTCGATGGGGATAGGCATAGGTGGAGGTTCGCTTGCTCCGCCCGTTCTCATCCGCTAGGCAGGCCCTACGCGCTCCGAGCCGAGGACAGGCCGCCTGGGTTGGCCCGCATCGCCACCACCAGGGCGGCGAGCGCGGCCACGGGCAGGGCCAGGGCAAAGGCGTCGAGCCCATAGATCGTGTCGCACAGGGTGCCCAGCACCGGTAGAACCAGCAGCGTCGTCAGAGCGCCCGCCTCGGCGGCCAAGGCGTAGGGCACGGCCCAGATCAGATACCACGGAAAGAGTACGGGCGCCAGCGCCGGGTAGAGCCAGCCGGCGAACGACGGGTACCGGCCGCGCAGCAGGACGAACAGCGTCGAGCCGAGCGCGGCCAGGGCCAGTGCCGCCTTGGCGGCCTGCATCACGGGGTCCATGAAGGCCCCGCGACCGCGCGCTGTGGCCAGCAGGGCGTCGAAATAAGGCCGGCCGCCGAAGAGCGCCGAGAGCGCCAGGCAGAGGGCGCAGGCGCCGGCTGCGTAGAGGAAGGCCCGCCGCGTCCCGAGGCGCCCGAACGCGACCGCTCCGACCACGAGGAAGGGCAGCTTGACCAGGCCCGCCGCCCCGACCAGCGCCATCGCCCACGCCGGGCGCCGCTGGGCGAGCAGAACCAAGGCCGCGACGATCAACGTGACCGCGAGCACGTCGTTGTGGGCGTTGGCCACGAACTGCAGCCAGAGCATCGGGTTGAGCAGCACCGCCGCGACCATGGCCCGCGAACGGGTCAGCCGCATCACGAGCCACGCCAGCGCCCCGAGCAGCACCGCACCGAAGGCGCGCAGCGCCAGCACCTTGGCTGCGAAGGTGCCGCCCAACGCGACGACCGCGGCGTTGAGCGCGACCCAGAGCGGCCCGTAGATGGTCGGACGCAGCGGATAGCCGTCGAAGAGCGCGGCGTATTCGCCCGTGAAGAAGTGCGCCGGCCGCTCGAACACGTGGCTGCCGAGCATCCCGAGACCGACGTAGCCGAACACGTCGCCCGAGCTGACCGCGGGCGACCAGATCGCGAGAATTGCGAGAATGCCGGCCACGAACGGGACGAGTCGCCGCGACATCGATTCGCGTTGCGCGACCCCGAGGACCAGACTCCCGAAGCCGACGGTCTGCATCACCGCGAGACCGAGGGCGGCAAGTGAGATGAGCCCGTGCTCCGGGCCGAAGGGATACGCATCGTCGACGAAGCGGAACGGTGCGGCCTCGATCCACCCCGGCCGCAGACCGTCGTGACCGGACTGGTACGCCAGCAGAAAAAGACTTTGGGCGAATCCCGAGACGAGCAATAACGCGGCCAACGCGGCCGCGCGCGGCGTGACCTGCGGCGCGCGGAACCCCGACCAGTCGGGCAAACGCCGGCCCAACGCCTCCCACAGCGTCAGGACGAAGGCTGCCGGAATCAGCGGACTCACGGGCGGTGCGGGCGCTCCACCCTCATAGCATCGACCATGGCCGCTTCCACGTTGAGGCGGGACGACTCAGCGGCCGTCGTACTTGGGTTCGGCCGAGGCCACGTCGGTGCTGCCGTCGCGCAACGAGACGCGCAGCGGCCTGTGCGCCGATGGCACGAACAGCGTCGCCACCCCGGGCCGCTGCAGCAGCGGCCCGAAGTCGCGGAGGCCGCCGGGCGCGCTGAGGGCCAAATGCAGCCTGCCGGCGCTCCCCTCCACCAAGACGAAGATCCAACTGCCGTCCTTGGCGTAAAGGACCCGGCCGTCCGGCGCCGGCTCGGTGCCGGCGACGAGCGGCACCTGACCAAACGCACCGTGCGCGAGCGCGCTCATCGTCAGTTCGTCGCCGCGCAAGGTCGCGTCCGACTCGCTGCCGTGCGAGAGCGCAAAGACCAAGCCGGCGGCGAGCGCCGCGACGGCGAGCCCCGCCAGATAGGCGCGCAGTCGCAGACCCGCGCTGCGCTTGCGCTCCTCGGCCCAACGCAAGGCCATGCGCTGGGCTCTCCCGAGCGGTTCTTCGGCGCCGGCGCCGGTGGGCTCGGCGGGCATCGAGGCGCGCTCGACGGCGAGCACCCGCGGCAGGTCGTGCAGGCGCTGCATGAAGTCGTTCGACGGCTCCGCCCAGGGCAGCGCGGAGGCGAGCCGCGCGGCGCGCTCCTCGGCGAGACCCAACCGGCGGAGACACTCCGAACAGCCGGCGCCGTGTCGTTCGAGGGCCGCGCGTTCCTGCGGTCCGAGGAGTCCCAGGGCTTGGAGTTCGGCCGCCTCGCCGACGTGGTTCACAGGACGACCGCCCGCACCGAGGCGGCGTCGAGGCGTTCGAGGGCCGCCTGCAGCGCCGCGCTGACGGCCTGCGCCGAGGTCTCGCGCTCGTCGGCGATTTGCTGCAGCGAACGGTTTTTGTAATAGGCCCGTAACAATGCGTCGCGTTGTTCCGCGGGCAACGCCGCGAGCGCGTCGCGCACGCGCTCGGCTTCGACCGGATCGATCAGACGCACGTCGGCTCCGGGCAGTTCGAAGTTCGGAACGGTTTGGCGCGAACGTCCGCTCGGGGCGCGCAACTGGTCGAGGGCGTCGTTGCGCACCGCGGCGATCAGGAACGCGCGCAGCGAGCCGCGTTCGTCGCGATGGGCTGCGGGGCTTCGACGCAGACGCAGCAGCGTTTCGAGCACGCAATCTTCGGCCCACTCGCGATCGTGCAGCACGTGCCGGGCAACCGAATACAGTTCCGCGGCGTGGGCCGCGCACGCTTTAGCGAACGGATCCTCGGCGCCGGGCTCGGAGCCGCGCGCGTTCAAGCCGGCCACGATGCTTTAGCACCCAAGCATCACGGCCAAACCGAAGAAGCGGCATCGCGCCGGAACGGAGCAGCCCACTCCTTCTTCATCGACTCGGCGCCGCGGAAGCGTTAGCGCGTTAGAGCAATCCGCCGGGCATCGGGCTCGACTCGGCATCGGGGAGTGCGGGCGGATCGAAGGACGGCGTCGGCGCACCGCCCACGGTAAGTTCCAACGACCCGTCCGCGTTGCGAATGACGCTCTCGCCTTGGCCCAAATCGAGACGCTGGCCCGGAAGCAGCGGACCGCCTTGGAGCGGAGCATGGCCGCGCCCGCCCCGGCCGATGTGACCGGGCCGGTGCAGGTGGGCGTGCGTCCCGCCGTGCGCGCGTGCCCCGCCGTGCTTGCGCCCCGGGCCGGCCGCGCCCGCGGCGCCGGCGCCGTCGCCGGGAGTGCCGGCCGGGCCGCCGTCGCCGCCCCCGTTGAGCGGTGAGTCCGGCTGCCCCGCGTCGAGAGCTCCGGACGGCGCAGCATCGGCGACGCTTCCGGCGCCGGCGCCCGCGTAGCCGCTGCTCTGTTGCGCCGTTTGGAAGCCGGGAGCCGAGGCGAAGAAGCCCGCGAGCATTTGGCCGAGTTGCTCGAACGCGGCGCGCAAGAAATCGCCGAATACGCCGAGCAGCCCCTGCATCGGCGACGGCGGAATCGGGCCCGCACCGTCGGCTATGCGATCGGGCGACGCGGCGATCGAGTCGGCGTCGGCCGAAGCGGGCGCGCGCGCCGCCGTCAGTTGTTGGGCCGCGCCGGCCGCTGCGCCGCCCGCCGGCGCGGCGCCGCCGGCCGGATAACCGGCGTAGGGTTCGTGCGCGCCCGACTGCGCGCTTCCGGTAGCGTACATGTGATCTCTCCCCTCGGTCGTCGTGATGGTCGTCGCACCTTCCATCCCGCGCCCGGGGAGAAACGTCAAGGAGCGGCGCGCGCGTTCGAGGCCCTAATCCGGCACGAAATCTGCGCCGTCGAGGCCCGCGCGCCGCTCCTCCGGGAGCGCGGCAAACCACGTTCGCGCCCTGGGATCCCGCGAATCGCGTTGCGGAAAGAAGTCAATCAGTAAACCATCCCGTAGGGCTTCGTTACCGCCGACGAGCGCGAGGCCGACGAGCCTATATTTCCCACTCCCACGAATTCCAGAACGACGTGACGGCGTGGGCGGGCTTGTAGTTTTTCAGGTCGGTGTTCTGGACCGAGATGCGGCGCAGGTACCAAACGACGATCAGCGGCACCCGCTCGGCCATGATCGACTGCACCTTGGCGTAGGCCTTGACGCGGACCGCGCGATCGTTGCTGGCCAGCGCTTCCTTCTCGGCCGCGTCGACGGCGGGATCGCAGAAGTGGTATGTGTTCTGTCCGCCGGGCGGAAATTGATCGCACATGATCAGCGTCGAGTCGTCGGGGTCGGTGCCGCCGACCCACGAGAAGAACGCCGCGTCGAACTTCCCGGTCTGCAGGATGCCGCCCGCGCCATAGCTCGCGAAGAACAACGAACTCGTGTAGTTCTTCACCTGCGCCTCGACGCCGACGTCTTTCCAGTAGCGCTGCACGAGCACGTCGACGGCGTTCCCGTTCGCCGAGCCGGTGACGCCGGCGATCACGATCGAGAGCCGCGTCCCGCCCTTGCTGCGAATGCCGTCGGCGCCGACCTTCCAGCCCGCCGCGTCGAGCAGGCTCTTGGCTCGTGCCGGATCGAACGGATAGTGTTGCACGTTCGGATCGTAGGCCCACGAGAACGCGGGCTGATCGGTGTAGCCGACCACGTTGACGCCGTGGCTCACCCGCTCGATCAAGCCCTTGGTGTCGATCGCATACCAGAGCGCTTGGCGCACCCGCACGTCGCCGAGCAATGGCGCGGACGTGTTGAACGCCAGTTGTCCGTATTGATTGAAGTCGGTGCGCCGGGCCAGCGTTCCCGGAATGTCCTTGAGCTGCTCCCAATTGGCGGCCGAGGCATTGTACTCGAGGTCGATCTCGTGCGACTGCAGCAGCGTGAGGATCGTGTTCTCGTTGGGCACCGGCTCGTATTCGATGCGCTTGAGCTTGGGAGCGCCGCGCCAATAATTCGGATTGGCCTCGAAGACGATCTTCGAACCGCGCTGCCAGCGTTGGACTACGAACGGCCCCGTACCGACCGGCTGCGCGTTGTAGGGCACCTGATTGATCGTCGGATACTTGGCCAGCAAGTGCGCGGGCAGCACCGGAAACGGCGTGCCCGACTGGTTGAAGAACGTCGCCACGAACGGCGACCAGGCTTGCTTCAAGTGCACGTGCAGGGTGTAGGGGTCGGGCGTATCGATGGCGGTGATCAAGTCGAAGCCGACCGTGCTCGGCACGTTGTTCTTCTTGTTCATGATCGCGTGCCAACTGAAGACGACGTCGCGCGCGTCGAAGGGGGCGCCGTCGTGCCACTTCACCCCGCGGCGCAAGTGGTAGGTGATGGTCCGGCCGTCTTTGGAGATGCCGCCGTTCTGCAGAGTGGGCACTTCGGTGGCGAGTTCGGGCACGTACTGGTTGGCGTCGCTCCAATTGAAAAAGAAGCCGCCCCAGAACATGGCCAGATCCGAGTCGATTTGCTGGTTGCCGACCACCGGATTGAGCGTGTCGGGCTCGGAGAGGTTGGCCATGCGCAAGACGCCGTGCTGGGTCCAGGGATTGCCGCCGCCCGCCGCCGTGCCCGCCGACTCGGTGCCGACCTTGCTGCACCCCGTCGCCGCGAACGAGGTCGCGGCGAGCAACGCAGCCGCGCGAGCGAGACGCTTCATAGCTTAACCATCACTTTGGTGACCGTGCGCCCGTCCATCGCGGCGTACCCGCCCGGCACGCCGTCGAGATCGACTTCGCCGTCGAGCACCGGACCCGGATCGAGCGTGCCCGCCAGCACGTCCTTCAGGAGTTCGGGAATGTACTTGCGCACCGGCGCGACGCCGCCGCGCAGGGAGATGTTGTGCGAGAACATGCGGCCCAGATTGAGGCCGGCCGCGGCGCCGTACGGGACCCCGACGTAGCCGACCGTTCCGCCCGGCCGCGCCACGCCGATCGCTTGCGCCATCGACGACTCGGTGCCCACGCACTCGAGCACGCACTCGGCGCCGCCCGAGGTGCGCTCGCGGCCCTCGTCGATGCCCGCCTTGTCGCGCGCCGAGATCACGTCGGTGGCGCCGAAGCCGCGCGCCAGGGCCAGCCGCGATTCGTGCCGTCCGAAGATGATGATGCGTTCGGCGCCCAGACGCTTGGCCGCGAGCACCGCGCACAAACCGACCGCCCCGTCGCCCATCACCGCGACGGTCGACCCTGGACCGACGCCGGCCGCCACCGCGGCGTGGTGGCCGGTGCCCATGACGTCGGTGAGCGGCAGAATCTTGCGCAGCAACGCCGCGTCGTTAGCCACCTCCGGCGGCAACGCGACGAGCGTCGCGTCGGCGAACGGCGCGCGCACGGCCTCGCCCTGACCGCCGTCGTTGCCCGCACCGCCCCAGAAACCGCCGTGCACGCACGACGTCTGCACGCCCTTGCGGCAATATTCGCACTCGCCGTCGCTGAACGAAAACGGCGCGATCACGCGGTCGCCCTTCTTCAGGGTGCGCACGGCGGAGCCGACCTCTTCGACGACGCCCATCCACTCATGGCCCGTCCGCCAACCGGTCTGCCACTTCGCTTCGCCGCGATAGAACCACAGGTCGCTGCCGCAGATGCACGCGTGCGTGACGCGCACGACGGCGTCCCCCGGCTCGAGCAACTTTGCATCCGGAACCGTCTCGACGCGAACGTCGCCCGGAGCATGAAACACGGTGGCGCGCAATTCAGATCCTTTCTAAAGTCGCCGCGTACCACGCGGCTCCGCTATGCCGGTCCACCCGGTGCCTTCGATGGCTTCGATCACTTTGGGGTAGACGACGTCGATGCGTTGCATCGGGTTGGTGGGGTCGACGATGTCGTGGTTGGCGGGCAGGTCGGTGAACCGGTATTCGCCGGCGGACCCCGGCCGCCGCGCGTTCCAGGCGCGAACCGACACTTCCGCCAGACGGTTCTGCACGGCAGGATCGCGAGCATTGGTCAGCAGGATCAAATCGCCGCAAGCCGGCGCGAAGCGATGCGCGCCGGCAACCACTTCGAGACCGACGCGCAACGACTCCGCAAGCCCGCGCGTCGGAAACGCGGGATACGCCGACGGCGGAATCAACGCGCCGTCGCCAAACGGGTCCCAGGGCACGACGACATTCGGGGCCAGGGTCAAGAGCCGCTCGACCGCCACGTTCGCCAGACGCATCAGACGCATCACGCCGAGAAAGGGCGAAATCGCGACCGCGCGGTCGACGTCCCTCCGCCGAACGGCGGTCCAGGCAGCCAGCGCCCCGCCGAGCGAGACGCCGGCCACGACGACCCTGCTGCCAACGCCTGCGGCAATGTCGATCGCTTCGTGGGTCGTGGCCAGCCAGGCTTCGGCGCGCACGCCGCGCAGGCGCAGTCCGCGCCGGTCGCGGTCGCCGTGTCCGGGCAGACGCGGCACGATCACGCTGTGGCCGCGGGCGTGGAGCGCCGGCGCGAGCCGGTCGAACTGCGCGGGATTGTTGGTGAAGCCGTGCAGCAATACGACGGCGATCCGGCTGCGTTCTTCGTGCGCGTAAAAGCGCGAGACCGCGCCCGGCAGAATCCGCGCGTCGTCGGCGCGGCGCAGCGCGGCGAAACGCTCGAACGCCTCGGCGCGGCCGGGCGCGGGCCGCGCCCGGCGTTCAACGATCGACGAGTTCAACGAGTTCCGGATAGACGCGCGGCAGAATCCAACTGCCGCGCAGCGGTTCGACGATGTCGTGCGAGGGCGGCAACGAACCCAGATGGCGCACGCTGACCAACGCGCCGTGCGCGCGCCAGGCGGCGGCTAAGCGCACCGCGCTGCGGTTGTTGACCACGACCTCGCTGCGGTTGAGCACGAAGTCGATATCGTGCGTCGCGGGAGCGACGCGTTCCGCTTCCACGAACAGATCGTGGGCCAAGCGATACGCTTGGGCCACGGCGTGGGTGGGATAGCGCGGATAACCGTGCGCGGGCATCAGGCGCTCGCGCAGGATCGGATTCCACCACAGGAAGCGGTTGGGCAGACGCAGCGCCCAGAGCGCGGCCTGTCCGGCCAGCCGGCGCGGGACGAGCGCCACGCCCAGAAAGGGCGAGATGGCCACGGCCCGGTCGATCCGCTCGTGCTGCGCGAGCCACGCCGTTAACAGGCCGCCCAGCGAAAACCCGGCGACGATCGTGCGTTGCCCGAGTTCGCGCGCCGAGGCGAGGGTGCGCCGGGCGAACGTCGTCATCTCGTCGGCCGTCAAATGCTGCAGGACGTCGGTCAAACGGTCTTGGTGGCCGTGCCGGGGAAGCCGGGGGATCACGACGTTCGCGCCGCGCGCGTAGAGGCGGCGCCCCAGTTCGGCGAACTGCAGCGGACTCGCGGTCAGCCCGTGCAGGAGAACGAACACTTTCGGCGCAGGCGCGCCGTGCGTCAAGAGAATCGACCTGCCGTCAGGGCCGACGCCCTCATCCTCAGCAGTCATTACCGGGGGTTTCCGTGATCTCCACGTCCGATGCGTTCGCCGCCGTACAGGGATTGCTTGGCGCCCGCGTCGCGAGCCGCATGCTCCTGAGCGCCGCGGGCGATCCGCTGGCTCGCGCCGTCGCGCCGCCGGCCGGCAGCGGGGCGGTGGCCGCCATCGTTCCGGTGCTCGACGAAGAGCGGCGTTTGGGTCCCTGCCTCGAGGGGCTCTGCGCACAAGGCCCGTGGCTGCGCGAGATCCTCGTGGTCGACGGCGGCTCGTCCGACGGCACGCGCGACCTCGTCCTCGCACACGCCGCGCGCGACCCGCGCGTGCGGCTGGTCGACGCAGCGCCCGTGCCCGCCGACTGGAACGGCAAGGCGTGGGGCCTCGAGTCGGGGCTGCGCGTGAGCGGCGACGCGGAGTGGATCGTGACCGTCGACGCCGACGTCCGTCCCGGTCCGGATCTGGTCGCCTCGCTGCTGACCCACGCCGTGTCGAGCAATCTCGACGCCTTCAGCGCCGCGCCGCGCCTACGCCTCTCCGGGCCGGGCGAGGCCTTGATCCATCCCGCGATGCTCGCCACGCTCGTGTACCGCTACGGCTTGCCGGGCAACGTCGCCACCCGGCCGCGCGCCGTGCAGGCCGACGGGCAGTGCTTCTTCGTGCGGCGCTCGGCGCTGCTGGCCACCGACGCCATCGCAGCCGCGCACGCATCGCGCTGCGAGGACGTGACGATCGCGCGCGTGCTCGCCGCCTCCGGTTCGCCGGTCGGTTTTTTCGAGGCCGGCGAACTGGCCGAGGTCGAGATGTACGCGAGCGCCGCGGAGTGCTGGGAAAACTGGCCTCGCTCGTTGCCGATGCGCGACGCCTTCACGACCCCGCTCGACCTCGCGCTCGCGCTCGGCGAAGTGACCTTGGTGCAGGCCTTGCCGCTCGCGTTGACGGCCTGGCTCGCAGCGCGCGGCGACACGCGTTCGCCGCTCTTTCGGGTCAACGCGGCGCTGGCCGCTTTGCGCCTCGGCACGCTCGGCGGAACGCGGCGCGCGTATCGCAGCGTCCCGTGGACGTACTGGCTCTCGCCCGCGCTGGATCTCTCCGTCGCGTTGCGCTTGATCGTCGCCGCCTTCGCGCGCGACGCGAGCTGGCGCGGACGCGCGCTCGTGCGCGAGGGCACGCCGTGAAGCGACTGGCGATCTTCTTCTTCGCCGCACACATCTTGGCGCTCGCGCTGGGCATCTTCGGGCTGCTGTCGGCGGTGCAAAACCCCGCGCAGTTCGCGGGCAACTCGGCGGCGATGGCCTTCTACGCCTGGGCGATCGGCAACGTCGGCACGGTCGACATCTGGACCGCGACGCTGGCGATGCTCTTCTTCGGCTTCGCCGCGATCGGCGTGCGGCGCACGCTGCTCTTTGCGGCCGGCGCGTGCTGCATCTCCGCGGCGGCGGAATTAACGGGCACGAAGACCGGCTTTCCGTTCGGCGGCTACGAGTACACGAGCTTCCTCGGCTGGAAGCTCGCCGGACGCGTGCCGTACACCGTACCGCTATCCTGGTTCTACATGGGTTTCGCAGCGTATCTGCTGGCCGTGCGCATTACGGCGCGGGGCGCGAATGCGAACGCGTTTTGGCCCGCCGTTCTGCTCGGCGCGTGGCTGCTGATGGCTTGGGATCTCGTGCTCGATCCGGCCATGGCCAGCGACCGTCTGACCTACATCCACTTTTGGGTGTGGAAAGAACACGGCGCCTATTTCGGAATGCCGCTGCGCAACTTGGCCGGCTGGCTGGGCACGGGGCTCGCCTTCATCGCAGTCGGGCGGCTGCTCTGGGGCGGTCCGGCCGACGGGCGACGCATAGACCCCTGGCTGCCCTTCGGCATTTACGCCGCCAACGTTATTTGGGCGATGGCGCTCTCGCTGAGCGTCGGCCTCTGGCCGACGGCGCTCGCCGCGATTGCGCTGAGCTTGTTGCCGGCCGCGCTTGCGGTGCGGCCCGCTCCCGCGGCCGAGGCCGTGCGCGCGTGAAGCCCGGGGCCTTCGGTCCGCGACTGATCGCGCGCTATTACGCGGCGCGCGATCTGCGCGTGAGCATCGAAGGCGGCGAGTATCTTCCCCGCCGCGGTCCCGCGCTGCTCGCCTGCCGCCACTTTCACCATCTCTACGACGGCGCCGCCTTGATCGACGCGCTGCCGCGCAAGCCGGCCGTGATGGTCGCGCTCGACTGGGCGAAGGACGCGACGACGCGGCGCGTCATGGAACTCGCGTGCAAGCTCGCGGACTGGCCCGTCGTGCTGCGCGCCGACGGCCTCGCGGCCGGCTCGTCGGCGTTCGCGCCCGACGAGACCTTCGGCTACGTCCGGCGCGGCTTGGCCCACGGCGCCGACTTGCTGCGCCGCGGCGAACTGCTCGTCGTCTTCCCGGAAGCCTATCCCACGATCGATCCGGCCGCGGCGCGCAAGAGCGACGAGCAGGCGTTCTTGCCGTTTCGCGGCGGCGTGCTGACGCTGGTGAGCCTCGCCCAGCGGGGCGACGCGCTCCGCGTGCCGATCTTGCCCGTGGGACTGTCCTACGTGCGCGAGGGACGGCGCTGGCACGTGACGATCCGGCTCGACGCGCCGCGCTATTTGGAAGGCCGGGCCGAACGGGGCGCGCTGTTGGCCGACCTGGCGACGCGCGTCCGCGCACTTTCGGCCTGAGCGATGGCCGTTCCGGAGATCCTCAGCGATCCGAGTCCGGCCGACTATCTCGGGCTGATGTCGCGCGCGATCTTTCAGGCCGGCATGTCGTGGAAACTGATCGAGTCGAAGTGGGACGCGTATCTGCGACTCTTCGAAGGCTTCGATCCCGTGCGCGTCGCCCGGTTCGGCGAAGGCGACGTCGAACGCATCATGGCCGACGGCGGCGTGGTGCGCACGCGCAAGAAGATCGTCGCCACCATCGACAACGCTCGCGCGCTGCTCGAGCTGGAACGTCTGCCCGGCGGCTTTCGCGGGCACCTGCGCTCGTTTGCGAGCTACGCCGAAGCGGCGCGGGACCTGCGCGCCCGCTTCGCCTTTCTCGGCGAGTTGTCGGCGTACTACGTGCTCTTTCGCAGCGGCGAGCCGGTACCGCGTTTCGAGACGTGGGAGCGGACGGTGCCCGGCGACCATCCCCGAATGCGCGAGATGGTCGCGCTGGCCCGGCAGCAGGGCCGCTCGCCGGAACGCGACGAGCCGTAATTCCTGCACGACCGGCGGCAGGGACGCGGCGTCCGTACGCGGATTTTTCGGGACGGAGGAATGAGCTTTATGTTCTTGAGCGAGGCGCAGGTCGCAGACTTCGACCGTGACGGCTTTCTGGTATTTCCGGACCTCTTCGACAAGGACGAGATCCGCCTGCTCAAGAGCGAACTTGCGCGCGTGGCGGCGGTCGACTCCGACGCGATCGTACGCGAGCGCACGGGCGCCTTACGCACCGTCTATCGCACCCACGAGCCCGATGGTCCGACCTATTCGCCCGTGTATCGGCGGCTGACGCGAACGCCCCGGCTCCTCCAGCCGGTTCGCCAAGTGCTGCGCGACGACGATCTCTACGTCTATCACGCGAAGTGCAACATCAAGACGGCGATCGACGGTACGGTCTGGCTCTGGCACCAAGATTACGGCTACTGGCAACACGACGGCGTACCGACGGCCAACATGGCGACCTTCCTCGTGATGCTCGACGAGGCGACCGAACTGGGGGGATGTTTGTACTTCATCCCGGGGAGCCATCGCATCGGAACCCAGGAAGCCTATCGCGACGAAACGACGACCTCGTACCCTCAGTGGACGATCCGCAAAGAAATCATCCGCGACCTGTTGCGCCATTCGCCCGCGCCCACGCCGATCGTCGGCAAACCGGGTACCGGCGTGCTCTTCCACTGCAAAGTGGTCCACGGCTCGGGTCACAATCTATCGGCCAACGACCGCTGGCACGTTTACATGGCATATAATCCGTGCGTCAATCGTCCCAATCCCGTCCCCGAAAACCCACGCCCCGACTACGTCGTGTCGCGTAATTACGCGCCGCTGGTTCAGAGCGAGGACGACAGTCTCGTCGAACGCGTCCCGGCCTAACCGGGAGCTTAAGCCCGACGCGACGCCGGCGAATCGATGTCGAGGAGAAGCGATGACCAAACCTGAGGCGGAGCGACCGCTCGAGTTATCGTTGACGCGCGTCCTTGGGGCACCGCGCGCGCTCGTCTGGAGCGTTTGGACCGAACCCGAACACGCAAAGCAGTGGTGGGGACCGCACGGCTTCACGACGCCGGTGTACGAAGCCGACCTTCGTCCGGGCGGCTCGCTGCGCGTGCACATGCGCGCCCCGGACGGCGAGATCTTTCCGCAGGAAGGCATCTTCGAGATCGTCGATCCGCCCCAGCGTTTGGTGACCGTGGGGGCCGTCGAAATCGCCGGCAGCGTCGCCTTCGAAGCGCGCACCGAGATACGCCTGACGGAGAGCGACGGTAAGACGACCGTGCGCGTTCTGCAGACCTACTCGAACCTATCGCCGGCGGCTGCCGGCGCGATCGAGGGTGCGCCCATCGGTTGGTCTCAGCAGTTCGAGAAGCTCGATACCTACCTGCGGATGGCGATCGGGCCGTAGCGAACCGGCCGCACCGGTCTCTCTTCTAGATCGAGCCGGGCGAGGCGGCTAGACCCGCAAGGCCCCACCGCGACAGGCTCTTGCTCGATTCGACCGCCTTGAACTTTGGATACTTCACCTGGTACGCCTGACCGGCGCAGTCGTACCAAAGCGCCGTGCCCGCGGCGTTTAGCGTCAGCGACGCGGATTGGCAGTTCGTTTCGTAGCTGCTCGTAGGCGAGCCGGAGTACGGCGGCGCGAACACTTGGATGTCGGCGCCGTTGGCTTGGCCGACGATCAAATTGCCCTGCTTGTCGACGAAGAGCGCGGACGGCGCGTTGATCGAGCCGTCGACGATCGTCGGCGTCGTTTGTCCGGCGGGGAACTCGTCGATCTCATAGGCGCGTACCGGGAAACCGGGTTCGTCGCCGTCCACGAAGACGTCGCCCGCCGCGTCGACCGCGATATAGTTGATGGCGGTCAGATTCGAATCGGTGAGCGTCGACGTCGGCGTCGTCGAGCCGGCGGAGAAAACGGAGACTGCGTTGAGCGTGCAGTCATCGTTGCTCTCGCAGTTGCTATAGACGTTGCCCTTGGAATCGACGCCGATCGAGTACGGCGAGGGGACGCCCGTCAACGTGGAGGTCGGTGCGCTCGCACCCGGAGCGAAGACGTCGATAACGCCGCCGCCTGCGGCCGTCGCATCGGCGACGTAGAGGTTCTGCGAGGCATCGACCGCGAGCCCTTGAGGCGAGCTGAAGCCCGTGATCGAACCGCTCGCCTTCTGATTCTTGCCGGTCTGCGGCACGATCCACACGGTCTGGTCGCCGGGATCCGCAGCGTAGATGACGCCCGCGCTTTTCTTGCCGTCAAAGTGCGCGACGTGAAACTCGTGGCCCGCCGTCCTGGTTTCCAGCGCCCCGGCCGCCGACGGCGCCGTCGGCGCAACGTTCCCGCTCGAACACGCGGCGAGCGCCAGACACGAAACGGCGAGCACGAAAGGACGCATGGCTAACGAGGCCTCCCTACGGAATGGGGCACTACGACCCACCGATATGCGCCGTACCCCCGTGCGCTCCTGCGTTAGCAAGCGACCTGAGTGGTCGCGCTGCGCTACCGGGAGGAAAACGAAAGAGCCCGCCGGCTTTCGCCTGGCGAGCTCATCGTATGATCTGGCGCTGACCTACTCTCGAGGGACCCTGCGGTCCGACTACCATCGGCGCTGGTGGTCTTAACTGCCGTGTTCGGGATGGGAACGGGTGGAACCCCACCGCTATCGGCGCCAGAAACCTGATCCCGAACGCGCCCGCGAGTCGAAACTCGAGCGATGCGCGTGCGGAAAGCTGCACAGAGAAGAACCTTCACGGCCAAACGAAGACAGCGAAGCGTAGTTAAAGTATCCGAGCGATTAGTACCGGTTAGCTCCATCCCTTGCGGGACTTCCACCCCCGGCCTATCAACGTGGTAGTCTACCACGGCTCTTCACCCTTGCGGGATTGAGACCTCATCTTGGAGTCAGTTTCACGCTTATATGCTTTCAGCGTTTATCTGATCCGAACATAGCTACCCGGCTATGCCCCTGGCGGGACAACCGGTTCACCAGCGGTTCGTTCGACCCGGTCCTCTCGTACTAGGGTCGACGCTCCTCAAGTCTCCTACGCCCACGGCGGATAGGGACCGAACTGTCTCACGACGTTCTGAACCCAGATCGCGTACCGCTTTAATGGGCGAACAGCCCAACCCTTGGGACCTACTACAGCCCCAGGATG
>Ga0326727_10005238_pt1 | contig 37432 bp, 25 predicted proteins | sample MB2enrmetagenome_FD_207643 | JGI IMG/M metagenome (GOLD analysis project Ga0326727, IMG submission 207643) | Lab enriched peat soil microbial communities from McLean, Ithaca, NY, United States - MB29MY | ecosystem: Environmental > Terrestrial > Soil > Wetlands > Peat | place: USA: New York... | reverse complement strand
GCGCTGGCGCAGGCTCCGGATGGAACCCTGGTTGCGGGAACAAACCATGGCATTTTTGCGCTGATCGATAAACAGTGGTTGCCACGGAACAACATCGTATTCTCCGGCGTGACGAAGTTGTACTTGAGGTGGAAAGGAAAGAAGGTTCCAGTGGAGGCGGAGGTGAAGGACGAGCCGGAAACACTCGATGGTCGGGTGTTCGGACTTGACCTCAGCGGCGACGTATGGCTGGCGGCAACGGCGCTGGGCCTTCTGACGAGCCGCGATCGCGGAGCGACATGGCAGGGCGGCCCGGTGCTCGGCTCGAGCGAATACCTCACAGTTGCGGCGCACGGATCCACGTTTGTTGCTGCGAAGCGCAATGGCGTGGCCGTGTCGACGGACTCGGGGCAGACGTGGAAGCTTTCGCAGCTTCCGGCGGGATTCACTCGCATCGATCGCGCAGTGTTTTCGGCCGATGGAACCGCGTGGCTGGGTGGTCGCGAGGGCGTGTACGTTTCGAAGGATGAGGGTAAGAGCTGGAAGGGGATCGAGCGGCTCCCGTTCAAGGACGTGAACGACCTGTATTACGATGCGACGCAGGACAAGGTGTTGGCGAGTTCCCGCGACAGCGACTTCGTCTTTGTAATCGATCCTGCGGGCCTTAATTGGACCTGGGCGCGAGCAGGGTGGAAGGTGCAACTGATCCGTTCGGCGGGCGGGCACCTGCTGGGTGCTTCGCTCTTCGATGGCGTCCTGGTGGAGCCGCGCTCCGGCGGAATTTAGCTGACGTCATTCGCTCTGCGCATCCGTTCCCTCGACCGATGCCATTGGTTGGGTGCCTTACGAGTTCTGAGCGAATCACCGTCAACCCGGAAATTACTCATCAGTTAACAATCGCGTGAGGTGTTGCTCAATGAGTAATTTCCGGATCGCCTACAATAAACCCAGAACCGTCCTGATGTCGTGCGAATTGCTATCGAGCATGCATGGTCTCTTGGATTGAACGTCGGTTGGCGTATAGGGAATTTGCATCAGAGATTTATCGACGAGACATTCTCGAGTCGCAATCAAGTACAGGGCGAGTCTTCACTTACCGACCTATTTCAAGCCGAACTCGCCGTCGTATTGCCGGATGACCCCATAGCACTCGCAGGCGGAGTCTTCAAGTTTCTTCCGGTTCACGATCTTCACTGCGCCACGGGAGTACTCGATGATCTCCTTCCCCTGCAAAACACCGGCTGTCAAGCTCACCGTAGGTCTATCTGTCCCCAGCATCGTTGCGAGAAAATCATGAGTAATGGGCAGCGACCCTGAATCCACTCTGTCTTGCGTCATCAGCAACCACCGCGCAAGACGCTGTTCAACATTGTGCAGTCGATTGCACGCGGCTGTTTGTGCAACCTGCATACCGTGAATTACCGCATAGCGGCTCAACATCAATCGTAGGTGTGGCGTGGATTCGAGAGTGCTTTGTAAAGCTCCAACCGCTACCCGAAATCCCTCCCCCGTGATTTGTACCACTGCTTGAAGCGTGCTCCAGTTCAGGCCAACAGCCGCCGGTTTTCCTGTAAAGCCCTCGTTGCCAACTATGCCGGCCTCGGCGGTTCTTCCATCTTTCATTACGACTACAAGAGAAATCAAACCTCGGTTCGGAAAATATGCAAATTCCATCTTTCCCGCCTCGTGAAGGACTAGATGGTTTGGCAGGTTGACGTATTCGAGATGAGGACGAAGTAAGCTGAAGTCGCCATCAGAGGTCGATAGAAGAATAATGTTGCTGATGGACTTCCCGGCGAGACTCCTTCGCTCGCCGAACTGTCCGATTTGAAGTTCTCTTTGTGTCATAAGCTAGACCCTTAGCCGTTCCAGAACGCGACGATGAACTCACCCATCGTACTGTGTCAGACAGAGACTCTGATCAATGGCGGTACACGAAAGACTATTTAGGGTGCGAACGTGAGGCCTCTTTAAAGTGTCCCACATTGGCGTCACCACCGCTAAGCGAAAGCGCCACGACGCAGGAATCATGGACCAAGCATAAAGCGATTCCGCTTACGTCAAAACGACGCCCGCATGATCAAGCGCTGGCGCGAACAAAACCGTCTCATGTGTAGGATGGCCGACAGACCATCCAAATTGGCATATGTTAGCTTTGCCCACGACTCAACCAATCATGCGCCACCCAGACTGTGTGGCGGTCTTCTGCCGCAATAAGGCAGCGCACGGCTGCCAAGGGAGCCCGTAATGGCGAACTTGCTCGTTTTCGTCCCCAAACAGCAAGCGGGAACTCATTGGAGAGCTGTGATCGAGGTACCCTTCAATGCGGAAACTGGTGTGGATCGAGGAACCGGGTTTTGGGGGGTTTGGTTGCTCCGAATGTCACTGGCGGTTCGAGCTTTTGACAGCGCCCGCGGGCACATCCTTCGAAGAAATGAAACAGAACTTCGGACTAGAGCGCGACAAAGAGTTTACGTCCCACGTTTGTGCCGATCATCCCAGAAGGTTGGGTGATAGCAGTCCGAGCACGTAGGCCGCCGGGCGCGCCTCTTGGCATTGCACCTGGATCACCGGCAAACCGGATATTACTCGACTTTGGAGTGGTTATGTCCCGATTGTCCACGATCCGACCGGAACACATGAAATCTTGCGAAGGGACCAGCCTGCTCGTCACGCGCCGCGGTAGAAAGACCTAAGATGAATCCTCCATCGTCACCGAGCCTTTTAGAGGTAATTCGATTCCTCCTCCAAAAAGTTGAAGGAACTTCCTATCCGACCCAGGACTCCATTTCAGTCGAAAACCTCAAAGCTTACCTCCGTTGCCGCATTGCTGAGCTTGAAGTGGAGGAAGGGTTGAAGCCCCCTCCGCCAGAAGCAATCGAGCGCTCCCCGTCGCCCAACACAGACGACTGGCGGCAAGCACCAGGCCGACCGCCTCGATCCCCAGCGATCCCGGCCAAACCCAGAGAGCCAAAATGAAAATGAAGATCGGTCAATTCGGAACAGACCAGTACCACGATCTCAGCTGAGTTTCACACAGTAACCAATTCTCAACGCTGAATACCGAAGGGAGCACATGACGGCCTCTCAGCTGACCTGCCGTTTTCCTCGAAGCTTCTTTTGGAGCGCAGCATGCGAATCCAGGCAGATCTCGTCGATCAGCTCTTCAACTCGAGCGAAAAACGTCTGGCGAGGATTCTCCTGTTGATGGCAGAGTTTGGTAAGCCGGGTGAACCGGAGATCTTCATCCCGCCGATTACGCAGGAAACGTTGGCAGATATGATCGGGACAACACGGTCCCGCGTCAGCTTCTTCATGAACCGCTTTCGCAAGCTCGGCTTTATCAGCTACGACGGCCGCATTCAAGTGCATAAGTCGCTGCTCAATGTGGTCCTGCTCGATCAATTGCCTGACCACAATGCGCAGAAACCTGCCATTCTCCCTATTCCGTAATCCGATTCCGGAATGTAGTTCGCGTGTGCGCAACACATCTTTCCGAAGGTGTGCAGGGAGAGCAAATTGGAAAACGAGCGACGAGCGTAATTGCAGATTCCCTATAAGCCATCTATTTGATCTATTCCTTCGGAATCGAGAACGTCGACCAGCGACCACGGACTTCCCGCAAGATCGTAGTGAAACGCTCCCTGCTGATTGATCACGAGCTTGCTTGCCGGATATAGGAGTCCTGTGCTCTTGGTCGGGTCGGTGTCATTCAGGTCGAATTGACCGACCACCAAGTCTATGGGTTGGGAAGGCGTCGCCGAGAATCGCGTCTCACCATCTTCTCGGGAAGCTCTCTGCACTGCTTATAGTGTCGGGAGACACACTCGGATTCAAAACGGTCAATTCTAGCCAGCTTTCTTAGGGCTGAACATTAATACTGAGGCTTTAACCATAACAAGAATCGCGCCCGCAAAGGGCGCAGGAGGGTTCCATGGCACAAACTGTAGTGGAAAGAGCGGCTGAAAACATCGCAGAATCAGCTCACCAGGCTTCTCGCGCAACCGGCGCGATTGCCGATGCGATAGAGGATGGCGTGGGGGTAGTGAGACATGCCGCGAAGCACGGTTGTGACGCTGCCGAAGAGTTCTTGAATGACACAACTAGTCGCCTCCAGCGACATCTTGCGCTAACTGTTGCTGCGACACTTGCGGTAGGCGTTGCCGCAGGAACACTCATCGGATGGACAATGAGACGAAGGTAAATCAGAACTTTTGCAGGGATCTTCCTTTTCACACTGATCAGCTCGCCAATGTCGTATTCCCCACTGGCATCGACCGCCGCGACGATCTTGGTACACCGGACCGCTTCGATGTCTACTTTGGGATGGCTGGCAATCAGATTGGCGTAGTGCGCCTCGATATATGCGCAGGGTGGCCATTCTTCTAATGGAGCGACGACTCTGTCGCCCAAGGAGCCCGGTCTAACCGGCAGCGCCATCGAGTGATCGCGGCTTGGGAGCATGAGTGAAAATGATCGGGCACTGACGGCAGCGCGATGGCCTTAGTCCAATAACCACAGTTCACCGCGGCGGCCTAGGGAATGCGCCTAGGCCGTCGTTGTTTGGGAGAACAAGGGCAGTGGCAGCCTTTACCTTAAAAATTAAATTGCCAGGTGACACTCGCGGAAAACGCCGGTCCACAAAGGCTCCAAGGTGTCGGCTTTTGAATCATTTCAGATCTCGGCTACAGCGAATTCAAGTCGTCCGCTTTGGCTACAGTCTCCGGACCAGTTCAAGACTGGACTGGCGACGAGCCCCGCCGCCCCAAGGCACAGCGCAAAGAATCGCGGTAATTCGATCTCAAAAGCGTGATGCGCTATTTTTCGCCTACTGCTGACGCCGCAATCAGGGCGCATGTCGATGGGCTGGAGTCGATGTAGCAGCTTACTGCCATCGTTGAGAACCAAACGCTTGCGAAGCGACTACTCATCATTCGGCAAAGTGCGAATCAACCGTCCTGCGCAGTGACGGCTCTAGAACCAGTCTCGCGGATGAACCGAGTTCATCAATCTCGGTCGTAACTCATTGAATTGCCGTCGAACGCTTCAAGCTAATTCGTGAGTGCCGCGTTTTCCTCGCTTTGATTTACAACAACATGCAAGCTGGTTGCCGAAGTTGATTCATCCATGAGAGTGCTTCTAGTAACGGCCATAGGATCCAGGATTACTTTTCGAGTAACCGCATCCACAATCCGGACACAATCGGCCATCGCCCTTCCGGCGGCTTCCTTGAGTTGCCACCCGGTCATCGTCTCCGCAACACGATTCATGAAAGTGATGTTGCCCCGAGTGTCAGTGCAAATCACCGCATCGCCAATACAGTCGAGTGTGACCTGCGCGCGTTCCCTCGCAACAAGCTGAATTTCTTCGAGGGTTTTACGTTCCACCGCATTGCAGAGAGCTCGCTTCAGCTCGCGAGGCCCAATCTGGCCTTTAATGAGATAGTCTTGTGCACCTTGTTGAATCGCCTGCATGGCCATTGGTTCGTCGTCGGAGTCGCAGAGCAATACGACTGCAGCGTGGGGTGCTGTGCTCTGGACCTGCCTGACAGCTTCTAAGCCGTTCGATTTCGACATTCCCAATTCAAGTAAAACAACCTTCACCAGGTTCTTTGACAGATGCTTCTCGGCATCGCCGATAGACTCAACATGGGCCACCTGGAATGCGCTTGGACCCACTTGGTCGAGCATTGCGCGAATCGCGCTGGGTTGTTCGGATCGATCCTCGATCAAAAGAACGGTCCTGGCCTGTTTGTTTTCCACGGTTCACCTCTAGCAGGCAAACCTTGCTCTCCGGGATTTCAGGATCGGGCGATTGCTTCCTGCTTTACACAAGCTCGCGTTTGGCAATCGTTGCAAAAAACCGACGCATCAGTCTGTCCTCTTTTGCTCTCTGTTGATAAAGGAGAGGGGATCGGAATGTCTGGGCTCGCCTTCCGGCGAGCCCGTCAAGAGGCAATCGTGGCGGGAAAATGCGTAAATGCTGTTGGACAACGCGGGGGGTCAGAAGGCTACGGGGAGGGAGCTATTGCAGAAGATTGGATGGTGCCTCTTTGGATTAACCCTAACTCTGTGTTCATCCAATAGCTGGTCAATTCAGCTCAAATGAGCAAGATTTGATTGATTGTGCTACAGACTTTGGCCGACACGATGAAGGCTCGCCGGTACACAGGCATGAGCAGGGCAAACATGATCTTGCTCATGTTGCGCAAGATCGGCTTCATTCTGAGCAAAGGCAACGGTCGCATTGCACGAGATGCAAATTGAATCGCGCGAACCATCCCTATTGTGCCTGTGAGGAAAACGGCTGGTCGACTGAGAGACAACCATGCACTTCCTTCATTATTCAACGCTTAGAATGGGCTACTCTGCCCAATTTAGCTGAGATTGTGGGCCTGGTCTGTGTGTTGACCGGTCTTCATTCAGGCTCTCTAGGGAAATGGAACGGGATCGCTGGGATCGAGGTTGCCACCAGCCGTCTCTGGAGAGTGAGGGGGATCGCTCAGGCGTTTCTGGCGGTGGGGGCCTCAACCCTTCCTCCGCTTCAAGCTCAACAATGCGGCAACGAAGGTAAGTTTTGAGGTTTTCGATCGAAATGGGGTCCTGGGTCGGATAGGAGGTTCCTTCAATTTTCCGGAGGAGCTGACGAATTACCTCTAGAAGACTCGGTGACGGTGAAGGGTTCATCTTACTTGTTATTTTCTCCGCGCGGCGCGTGACGAAAACTCGAACTCGACCTGAATATCACTATTTCGTTTCCCTTGAGACTTTGGGGGGGAAGGACTACTGTAGCGGTCGCTCAAAGGCGGCGCTGGTCAATTTTGAACACAGTTCAACTTTTCCTTGAAAGTTCAACTAGCTAAGATCGATCCCTGCGACCGGCCTTCTTCGCGAGGTTTGATGTGTCCAGGTCGGGTCGTGCTCCGAGCCCCGCTTGGCGTTCAACAAGACGGTTGTCGTTCGCTACCGGGGTTACCTGGAGGCCCGCTCACTCGCTCCGGGCACGATCAACCTCCGGCTCGGTGCCGTGCGGCGCCTGGCCTACGAAGCGGCCGATTGTGGTCTCCTGAGCTTCGATCTGGCTGCGGGTATCCGGCGGGTTAAAGGGGTCAAGAACTTTGTTGTTCGGCTTGGAAACTGGCTTACCGCTGAGCAAGGCCAGGTGCTGTGGCAGGCCCCTGATCCCAACCGCGTGAAGGGGAAACGAGACCGCGCCCTCCTTGCCCTGCTCCTGGCATGTGGGCTAAGGCGACATGAAGCGGTCAAACTCAAGCTCGCTGACATCCAGCAGCGCGAGGAACGCTGGGCGATCGTGGACCTAGTTGGTAAGGGTGGCCACGTCAGGACCGTGCCAATCCCAAATTGGGTTTGGTCTGTTCTCAGTGAATGGTTGACCGCTGCCGGCATCCGCGAAGGTCGCATTTTTCGCCGTGTGAGTCGTACTGGCCGGATTGTTGGGCCGGGAATCACGGCGAAAGCTGTCTGGCACGTCGTTAAGCAGGCGGCCCGTGCTGCGGGAATCTCGAAGCTTGCGCCTCACGATCTTCGTCGCTCATGTGCCCGTCTGTGCCAAAGCTCCGGCGGAGAGCTTGAGCAGATTCAGCTGTTGCTTGGGCATGTGTCTGTGCAAACCACCGAACGCTACCTGGGTTCCAAGCAACGCATCCGCGCCGCCGTGAATGACCGGATCGGCATTGAACCACAGGTGTGAGCGATGTCGCTCTGGGCCCACTCCAGTTCTTCCAAGGGCCCAGAGTATCCTATGGCATGGCTGTGCAGGGATGCGGGGTCACCGCCAAACTTCCCCATTGCCCACGATCCGACCAGAACAGCCAATTCTCACCACGGTGCTATCCTTTCTGGTCGTTGAATGCTCGCTGGCACTGTGCTCGTCACACTGCAATTCATGGGCGGCCGATGCGAGCACAATAGGATCAGGTCGAGATCTGGCGAAATATGGTCCTTGCCGCGTGTCTGATTCTGATATCGCACCTAACGTGGCTCGCGCTGGTAGTCTTCGGTGCGTTCTGGACCCGCGGCCGTCCGGTGTGGAGTGCAATACACATTTTGGCCTTGCTTTGGGGGATCTTGGTCGAGATAAGCCCTTGGCCCTGTCCTCTTACGTTAGCGGAGCAGTACTTCGAATCACGAGCCGGCTGGACTCCATACCACGGCAGTTTCATGCTGCACTACCTGGACGCAATCGTTTATCCCCACCTTCCCGGATGGGTCGTAATGAGTGCGGGCGTGGTCGTATGTGCTGTGAATCTCGGTATCTATTTCCAACGACTGCGAAAGGGCGAAATCTTCTCAGGCAAGGTGCTTTAGACTCAGATTCTCTACGAGGCCCACCTTTTGATTGCGGTCGGTTAACCGGCGATACTTCCCTAGCCGGGCTAGGGAAGTATCGCGACTACCCACTCGGAGCCCGAAGTATTGACCTGCTTGTGGCTCAAGGCGTGAATTGGTTGAGGGCGGATTTGTGCAATCAATAGAAATCTGATACATGAAACGCAACAGTCACAGCGTACATGGTTCGCGGAGGTTGCCGATTGGGATCAGGATCTCTTTCGCGGTCAACTCTGAGACGAGCACGTTGTGGCTGCGAAAAGGAGATCTGCAGAACATGGAACAAACGGACTTCAGACTCGCAGAAGTGGGCGTTATCATGATCGGGGTTTCCGACCTATCAAGTTCGCTCAGATTCTATTGCGAAAAGTTGGGTTTGAATCTGCAGCGTGAGTTTCCAGGCATCGCCTTTCTGGATGGAGGTAGGGTGGCTCTGTGCCTCAGCGAGCCGGCTGCGAAGATGCGTGGGCGGCTTCCCGGCTCTGGCGAGATCGGCTTCTCAGTGAAAGACGTCAACGCCGCCTATCGTGGGCTGGAAGCAAGAGGAATCACTTTTACTCACGGACCGCGAAGTCTTACACCCACCCATTGGATTGCGAATTTCGACGATCCTGACGGAAACCACCTGTCCATCTCCGGCCCGGTAGAGTCAAGCCCGGAATAAACTCAGGCTGTGCGGTCTGTGATCTACCCTCGCCTGCAATGCACAGCGAACCGCAAGTCGATCCCATGACGACATTGCGCAGTGAGTAAAGTTGGCACATTTCTTGATCAGCCCGCTTGGTCCCTTTGGGGATTAACCCCTCGGAGACGAATGCTCGTCGCCTCAGGTCCCGCGTGGAATCTCAGTTTTCGAGTTGCGCCTGGTCGAGTAGCCCCGGGGAATTTCACCTCGAGGCCCTCACAGAACCGTGCGTGAACCTCTCGATTCACACGGCTCTTCATAGCCGTAGCTTGCTCTCATTCGAGAGCAGACTGTCTCAGGAGGTTAGGGCTCATCCTGAGCATCCAGTTGGCCAAACCCTCCGTCGAGCTATGTCATCCTCTTCGCTCCACGTCCATTACAGACGCTTCAACGCTACTGCAGGATGATCCGCCATCTTCAAGTGCATCGATATTTCCCTTTCGTGGGTCGCACTTATAGGTTTTCTCTTAGCATCACTTGAAGACTTCCCATGTTCCGTCTAACCGCCTCCTTGGCAAGCTCAGGCCACCTCTCATGCCGGATGCCGCTCCGCCCGTAAACAGGTTGCGTCGGAGCTTGTCCCGCAGTAGTAATCACGCCGCGGTTTTGACATCGTCTAATAAGTTTCGACACTTCAACAGTGGTTTCCTTTCGGTCCTCTTCTTGCCTGATACCTGACCCGGTCTAGCCGAGCCTTTTCCTTCCGCGCTCACGACCATGGCATTTAACCACAGCCGCCGAAGGTGGTTTGAAACCCGCTCCTGTAAGCTGGTTCCGAGGGGCCTTCCCTCATCGGTTAAACAGTTACGCACGTTCCGCTCTTGCGAGCTTCGCGTGCTCATGGCGCACGATAACCACCTGACCGGAAGTAGCCCCAAAACCGGGTTACTTCCCTGTTTGCCCACAACACACCCGGGACCGGGATATCGAACAGCGTATTGATTCAATTTGAAGTGCGGGTCATAGTGGCCAGCCGGAACCAGTCCATTCAGTTCGAAATGATTCCGACTTCGAGAAGGCAACCGCGCCAGTACGGTTTCCTTTCAAAACCTCGACTCAAAGGAACTCTTCCGTAGCCAGTGAAGCCTGTTCCCTTCAGGCTGATCTGGACCCCCTGGAAACTGGTCGTAACATCCCGAGAAACGATCTCAGGTGTATGATTCCGTCGGCGCGATTTACGCGCGGATCGGGCTGTCCACGGTAAGAAGCGCCTTTGCTTCGCGAAAGGACGGACCATCATGCGCGCATTGCTGAGATTTGCCACTCCATTTCTGCTTCCCATCGTTTGCCTGAACGCCTGCAAGGCTGGAACGCAGGGGAACTCGCAACCCGCGAACCAGGCGCAGGCACAAACTCCGCTCACGACCATCAGCGCATCGACAGGGGGCAAGATTGTCTACGGGAGCGTGGCCGGAGTGAACACGCAACCGGCGGCGCTGGCCAAGATGCTAAGCATGGTCCACACCAACTCCGGAGAAAAGCCGCAGATCGGAAAGGTTTTCCAGTTCAAAGGCACGAATTCCGTTGGTGTTTTTTTCACGGTGACCGACCATCCGGATGGGAATCTTCCGCTGGCGGGTTTGGTGATCGCCACGGCAACCGGGCCCAACCAGGTGCAGGCGGGAATGATCTACGATCTTGCGTCGCGATTTGGCCAGACGGTGAACCCGATGTTGCAGCAGCTTTCGAGCGTGTGGAATCCGGGCGCGACGCCGACGGGGGTTGGGTCGCAGGGCGGAGCAAGCACCGCTTCGGCGGGTGGTTCGGCTGCAGGTGTGCCTGCCGGAATGCACACGGTATCGCTGCCCGACAGTACGGCCAGCGTGAGCATTCCAGCCGGGTGGACTGTCGATCCACAGAGCGGCGGTGGGACCATGCTCATTCACGGCACGCACGGGGAGGTGGTGATCCTCGGCAATATGTTTCTGGCGGTGGACCCCAGCGCGTTGAAGGGGCCCGTGAAGCCTCTCAAGGGGCAGATTGTCTACCCGAGCAACGTCGACCCGGTGAAGTCATTCGCGGATCTCATCCAGCAATTCCGCAAGTCGAACAACATGGGCCCCGCTCCGATTCAGATCCAGAGCGCTGAACAAGTTGCGCCACCGTCAGGAGCTGAGTTCCAGGGCGAGCGTTGCGCTCAGGCAACAGGCCAGGTGAATCCCGACGGCAAGGGCATGCAGGGCATGTTCAGGGTGATCTGTGTGACCCCAGGACAATTCGGGGACTTCAGCTTCCTTGACTACGTAGCCGAGTTCCCTACTTCCGAAGCCGGTCAGGGGAATGCGATGGCGGCGGCAATCATGAACAGCTTCAATGAGAACATGGCACTGGTATCGCAGCGAGCCGCAGCGGAGGCCGCTCCGCACATCGCTCAACTGAAGCAGGTGGATGCCCAGCAACGGGCGGCAAACCAGCAATTCACGGCGAATGCCATCAACAACATTCACGCCATCGGCGCGGCAGCCACGTCGCGAATGAATGCGACCGAAGCTGCCAACAGCGCCGAGCAGGCAGGCTGGAATGCGCAGCAGAACGCGAATGCGCAGAACGGGCAGGGCTTCAGCAACTACCTGCTAGACCAGAATGTGGTCCAGAACAACTTCACTGGGGCCCACAGCACCCAGTGGAATTCGGCGGCGGATGCGATGGTGCAGGCAAATCCGAATAAGTACTCGTACGTGAGCACGCCGAACTACATTCCGGGGACGGACTATTGAGTCTTGACTGAGGGATGGTGCGATTCGAAAGGGGCTAAGGGGCTGTGGAGAGCGCGGCGATGCGGGCAACGACGCGGTCGCAGTACGCCAGTCTTCGTGCGCCTCCTCGCCCAAGAGCAGTAATGGAGCCGCCAGGAATTCAGCCAGCTTCAATCAACATCTCAGTCCAGCAGCCCGAGGCGAACCGTTTCGTCGTGGACAACCTGGTAGCACTCGCATGCGGCGGCTACCAAGCCGTCGTGATCCAGGATGGTCACGCGCCCGCGCGTGCAGGTGATGATTCCCGCCTTCTGCAACATTCCGGCATCCTCGCTAAATCTTGTACGCCTCTCGGCATTGAAGGAAAATGAAGGCGCCATATCATTTCGATCTTTGGTTCGTTGGTGTGTAACCGCCGATGGGGAAGTTTCGGCTGCACAAAAAGTAGCCTACCTGCACAAGAACTAACTCACCCGCGGACGACTGCCCCTCCAGAATCACCTGTTTCTGGAAGGATTAAACCGGCCGAATTCTGCGCCGCAGAATCAGGCACTTGCGAGGGCGGATTCCGCAGGGTTTTTGGAAGGGCTCTGGAGGGCGCGGCAAGCGGTGCCGATGCCGATGCCGAGTTGCTGAGACACAACCCGCCACGAGGCGCCGGCGGCTCGGAGGCTGGATACTTGGCAGCGGGTTGACGGTTACTGGCGGATCGCTGGCTCCGTGGGCGTATCCCGGTGCCGATCTGAATTGATGACGAAGGCCAATACTCGAAACGCGCCGTTTCGCAGAGCGACCTCTTGGATTACAGCCCGAACGAAATGATCCGAAGCCCTGTATCGGAACCCGGATTGCAGAAGGTGGCGATACACCCCAGGACCACCAAACACGCCAGGACGGCCATGGTGGCCACGCCCCCGAAACGCGGTGAAGACCAAAGGCCACGGCAGCGCCGATGGCCCGAATTACCGCGAAGATCAGCGCGGGAAAGAATTGCTTTGCTTCATGTTAAATGCCTCGCAACCTGTGCCGCGAGGGGCTGGTCTGAAGCAGGTTTGACTTTCAGTCCAGTCCAGCACAGCGGTGTGCGACTTTGCCAATTGTTCAGGCGTAGACCGTCTCGCCGTGAACGGTGTAAGAACTGTGTTCAGTTCCAGCAATGATGCCCTTGGCCTTGTCTACATCATCCGGTGTGCCATGGACAACGAGCAAGAACTTATCGGTTTTCAGGGCCACGTCATATTTGAGGACGCTATCCTTTGGAATACCGATGCTTACGAGGCCTGCTCCCACTGCACTGACGCCCCCAACAACAGCGGCTCCTTCAAGACCGGCAACGATCCAGGCCACCAACGGACCAGCCACGAGGATCGACCCAATGCCCGGGATCGCGAACAAGGCAGATCCGAATAGCAATCCCCAGAAACCACCCCAGAAAGCGCCTACCTTGCCCCAATACTTCATGCGGTCGCCGGCGTTGTAGTAACCGACCACATGCTCGTCGGTGTGCGTGTCTCGCGCGGCAATCGAGAGGCTCTTCATGTCGACTCCTGCTTGCTGCAGTTCCTTTACGGCGTGCTCCGCTTGCTCGTGAGTGTCATAGATTGCTACTACAGAATTGGTAGTGTTCATTCTTTTCTCCATATGCATCGGTTGTCTGGGATCGATTGAGGCGCCGTTCAGTAGGCTCCGCTGTGTCCATAGAGAGAGTGGCAGAGTGAGATGCTCACTAGATGGTCACTTTTGACCGTTGCCGAGACAAGCCACTTTATCGTTCCGTCCAGCAAGCCAAGCGGCGGCAAATCTTATCGGCTCAATCTGACCCCTCTGAGAGTGAACAAAAGAGCACAGCCTTTACTCCTGTATCAGGAAGAAAATGAGATTTGAGCCGCCTTACTGATCCGGCCTGGAGATTGTCATGCCTGAAGTTCGTGCTTTCCCATCCATCCCTACGAAGATCCTTTTGCCCATTGACTTCAGTCCGTCATCCCAGGCTGCTTTGGAAATGGCAGCGGACCTTGCCCAGCACTTTCACGCCGAACTCTTTCTTTCGAATGTGATCCCTATGTTTCCCACCACAAGCCTCCCCGACATGATCCCAGAAGCCGATTTCATTCAGCAGACTCGGGAATACGCAGAGCGCCATCTCGCGAAGTGCCAAGCTGTTCTTGCGGCCAAGGGGATCAAAGCAAGTTGGCGCGTTGAAGTCGGGAATGACGTTGCAGGAAACATCATGCAGGTTGTTGAGCGCGAGCATATCGATATGGTCATAATCTCGACTCACGGTATCTCAGGCTGGCACCCGCTGGTATTCGGCTCGATCGCCGAGAAGGTCGTCAAGCTGGTGGGGTGTCCGCTCTTGCTTCTGCGCTCAGCCAAGCCGGAAAGCGGCGCGAAGAGTACATCCGGCCGCGCTTCGGAGTGGTGGTAGTCAAAACTGCAATAAAGGTGGCCAATAATGAGTGCAACGACTGTTGTTGCCCCTCCTCCATCCAGTCAGCCGGCACAACCGGGTCAGGACATCCCTGCCAAGGGCCTCACGAGCGATGAAGCTCGTGCGCGTTTGGAAAAGGACGGCCCCAATGCAATGCCAGATACGTCTGCTCATCCGCTTCGCAACGCATTGGCCAAGTTCTGGGCGCCGGTTCCGTGGTTGCTTGAGGCCTCCATTGTGCTTGAGCTTGTTTTACATAAATACGACGAGGCAGCAGTCATCGCAGCCCTCCTGGTATTCAACGCCGCACTTGCTTACTTCCAGGAGAGTCGCGCGCAAGCCACGCTGGCTGCTCTGAAGTCTCGTCTGGCCTTGAACGCCTCTGTTCAGCGCAATGGTGAATGGAAGACTGTGCCGGCCGCTGAATTGGTATGCGGCGATTTGGTGAAGCTGTCTCTGGGTGGCGTGGTCGCAGCCGACGTACATCTGACCGGTGGATCAGTTGAACTCGATCAGTCGATGCTCACAGGCGAATCTTTGCCCATTGAGGCAGGTCCGGGAGTGGATACCTATGCCGGCGCTCTCGTTCGGCGTGGCGAGGCAACGGGCACAGTGACGGCGACAGGAGCACGTACGAAGTTTGGCCGCACGGCGGAACTCGTGCGCACAGCCCACGTTGTAAGCACGCAGCAGAAGGCTGTGCTCAAGATTGTCCGCAACCTCGCCATCTTCAATGGCTCCTTGATTCTTGCCATGGGTGCATATGCCTATTTCCATGCCATGCCGTGGAGTGAGATGGTTCCCCTGTTGCTCACGTCGGTTCTTGCAGCCATCCCAGTGGCGTTGCCTGCAACATTCACCCTTGCAGCTGCGATCGGTGCGAGGTCTTTGGCCAAGGTGGGCGTCTTGCCGACACGGCTCACCGCTGTGGATGAAGCTGCATCGATCGACATCTTATGCTCAGACAAAACCGGAACTTTAACCCTCAATGCGCTTTCAGTAACCAGCATTCGCCCTTTGCCCGGTTTTGACGAAGCCCACGTTCTTGGCATGGCATCTCTGGCCAGTTCGGAAGGGGGCCAGGACTCCGTCGATGCAGCAATTCGTTCCGCCTCCTTGAAAAAGCCTGCGCAGGATCTGCCAAAGCTCGCGACGTTTATACCATTCGACCCAGCCAAGAAGACATCGGAGGCGACGGCAACAGATGCAAAGGGGGCCTCAGAGCGCATCATCAAGGGTGCTTACAGTGCGGTGGTCTCCCTCGCCGTTCCGTCGCCCGCCGCCGCTGCGATCGCAGACGAGCTAGAAAAGCAAGGCTTCAGGGTTTTGGCAGTAGCAGCAGGCCCTCAGGCCGGCGTGCAAATCATCGGTCTCATCGCGCTCAGCGACCCGCCACGGACAGACTCCTTGTCTCTCATATCGGAGTTGCAAACTCTCGGCGTACGAACCGTGATGGTCACGGGAGATGCTCCGGTGACAGCGGCAATAGTCGCCAAGGCGGTTGGATTGAATGGCGCCGTCTGTCCACCCGGAAAACTTCCTGATGACATCAAACCCGGGGACTTCGCGGTCTTCGCAGGCATTCTTCCGGAGGGAAAGTACGACCTTGTCAAAGCTTTTCAAAAAGGCGGACACACAGTTGGAATGTGCGGAGATGGCGCCAACGACGCACCCGCGCTTCGCCAGGCGCAGATCGGCATTGCCGTCTCGACCGCTACTGACGTGGCGAAATCGGCAGCCGGCGTTGTCCTTACTGAAGCTGGCCTGGTCGGCATTGTTGCAGCTGTAAAAGAAGGCAGGATCACGTTTCAGCGCATTCTCACCTACACGCTCAATTCGGTGATGAAAAAGATACTGCAGGTGCTGCTGCTGGCAGTTGGCCTCGTCATAACAGGACATGCCGTCTTGACTCCAATGCTGATGATCCTCTTGATGATCACCGGCGACTTTCTTACCATGTCGCTGACCACGGACAGAGTTGAACCCTCCAAGATGCCGAATACGTGGAATATCGGCCGAATTACAGCTGCCGGAGTCATCTTTGGGGCCTGCTTCCTGGCATTCTCTACTGCAGTCCTACTAGTCGGGAAATTTGAATTGCATTTAGGAATTGAAGCACTGCAAACTTTGACCGTAGTTGGTATTGTGTTTGGAAGCCAAGTCACCACGTACGTCATACGAGGACGCCAACATCTCTGGGGATTGCGTCCGAGCTTGATGCTTGTACTGTCTTCAGTGGCCGACGTTCTTATCATCCCAATGCTGGCAATTTACGGAGTCGCGATGGCGCCACTGCCCGCTTTAGTGATCGCCTGTGAGTTTGCTGCTGCGATCGCCTTCGGCGTATTGCTGGACATAATCAAAATTCCGGTCTTCGCTCGTCTGCAAATCTCCTGAGATCCAAGTCCAGGTAGCGGTCTATTCTGATCTGCATTGAGGCAGAGATGTCTTTCACAAAATACTGGTTAAGACTCAGCAGAACGTTGCTTGTTTGCCGCTTGTGTGGTCCTCGAACTCGAGTCGCGGAGAATGATCTACGGAACGTCAGCGGGAATCGCTCGCGGAGGGACAGCAATTACAGGCTTCTCCGAGTTGTGCTCTGGCAGTTGATCGAGCAGTACCACATGTGTCGAATGTGGTACTGCTGCCATTTGTCCTCGGCATATAGCCTTCTTTCAGGTCGTCTGTTTTGCGGTTACGACGATGCTCGGCGATCTTCCACGGCGGGTGAGGAGCGATCCGAGTTTGCAGCGAAAGAGGTGACGGCCATGTCGTTAACCCTATAAATCGCGGTAGCCAAGCATTCGCGCTGACCTAGCACCAGTGACATAGACCGCAAATGGTCTCCCGCGAACATGCCACCCTCTAAAGTGCGCCTCAACAGCCCCTGAACGCAAATAGCTCAAGTCCTTTCCTAGTATCCCCTTGAGCCGGAACGTGTGTCTGATTCCTTTTGCTCACCTCTTGCAGGTTTTTCGAGACAAATTCAAATGAAATGCTGACGTATTCGTGTTCAGGCGTTGCAACAGTCGACCTTGAGAGCAAAAAAGAACAGATTCTTGAACGAGTGAGGGTTCATGGTGACAACAGGAGAAAATCGCCATGCCGGAACAATTTGAAAACTCAGAAGCGACGAAACTAGAAGGCGAGACGATCTCGGACGCAACTGCTGAGAAAAGGATTGAACGCGTGGCTGAAATAGCTGCGGAGAAACCCACGAAAACCGAACAGCGGTATGACAAAGATCACAATATCTTTTCGAAGTAACTTGCTCGTCGAAGCATCTCACCTGTGATTCGTCCGTCATATGTGCGCAACGTTCCAACGCTCGGGCGCAGGACCGGTAGTACATCTCCACTATTCAACGGCCTTCTAAGCCTCCCTCTGAGGCGCGCTGGCTGGCAGGAGCAAGAACAAGGAGAGCATCCATCGTGACAGCGATTGCAGAGAAGCCCGAGTTGAAGCCAGAATTAAAGCACGACTCCAACCCAGCGTCCAAGGACGATCTCAAGACCCTCCCGATGCCGGAGTTGCAGAAGAAGTTGGGCTCGACCCCGGATGGACTGAGCCAGGCCGAGGCGGAGAAACGGCTGGCTCAATACGGCCCCAACGAGATTACTGAGAAGAAGACCAATCAGTTCTTAAGATTTCTCTCTTATTTTTGGGGTCCCATTCCGTGGATGATAGAAGGCGCGGTGATCTTGTCGGCGCTGGTTCAGCATTGGCTTGATTTCTTCATCATTCTTCTTCTGCTCTGTTCCAACGCAGTGGTCGGATTCTGGGAAGAGCACCAGGCCGGTAACGCCATCGCAGCTTTGAAAGCCCGCCTGGCAATCCTGGCCAAAGTTAAGCGAGACGGCAAGTGGCAGAATCCCAAAGCAAGTGAACTTGTGCCTGGAGATGTTGTCCGACTGCGGCTGGGCGACATCGTACCGGCTGACGCGCGCTTGCTCGAAGGCGACCCAATCGAGGTAGATCAATCCGCATTGACGGGCGAGTCATTGCCTGTAACCGCCAAGCCAGGTACCGCTGTGTTCTCGGGATCGATCGTCCGACAGGGCGAAATCGATGCGATGGTGTATGCCACCGGAACAAACACCTATTTCGGCAAGACTGCTCAGATGGTGCAGGAAGCGAATACCGTAAGCCATTTTCAAAAGGCCGTGCTCAAGATAGGTGACTATCTTATCGTCCTGGCCGTAGCTCTCGTGGTGTTAATTCTGATAGTCGCTCTCTTTCGCGGCGACAAGGTCCTCACGACGCTGGAATTCTGCCTTGTGCTCTTGGTTGCGGCAATCCCGGTAGCCATGCCCACGGTGCTCTCTGTAACGATGGCGGTCGGTGCACGCCTGCTGGCGAAGAAAGAAGCGATCGTCACCCGATTGTCGGCGATTGAAGAACTCGCAGGCGTGGATGTACTGTGTTCGGACAAAACCGGAACGCTCACCCAAAACAAACTGACGCTGGGCGATCCCTTCACCCTGAATGGCATTACATCGGACAACGTTATCCTCTGGGCCGCGCTCGCGTCGCGAGCCGAAGATAAGGACACCATCGACTTGGCAGTGATCGGTGGCGTGAAGGATGACAAGAAGCTGAAGAGCTTCACGGTACTTCACTTTCAACCCTTCGATCCGGTGCATAAACGCACCGAAGCCACCGTTAAAGGAGCTGACGGCAAACAATTCTTTGTGACCAAGGGAGCTCCGCAGGCGATTCTGCAACTGGCAACCAACGCAGATGAGGTGAAGGCAGCAGTCGAGAACGCCATCAATGAATTTGCGGGACGCGGCTTCCGCTCGCTGGGCGTTGCGAGAGCCGACGAAGAGGGCAAGTGGATATTTGCCGGCATGTTGCCGCTGTTTGATCCGCCGCGCGAGCAGGCCAAAGCGACCATTGCGAGCGCCCGGCAGATGGGCGTGGATGTAAAGATGGTGACGGGTGATCAGATCGCCATCGCCCGGGAGACTTCGAAACAACTCGGATTGGGCACTAACATACTGGATGCAGGCGCCCTGGGCGACACGAAGAAGCAAGAGTCGACCCAAACCGAGGAGGCCATCGAAAAGGCCGACGGATTCGCACAGGTATTTCCCGAGCACAAGTACCACATCGTCGATATTCTTCAACGGCGTGGCCACATCGTGGGCATGACTGGCGATGGTGTCAACGACGCTCCCGCGCTCAAGAAGGCCGATTGTGGAATCGCCGTCTCGGGCGCCACAGACGCTGCACGGGCAGCCGCATCGATCGTACTTCTCACGTCGGGCTTGTCGGTGATCATCGACGCAATCAAGGAGAGCCGCCGAATTTTCCAGCGGATGAACAGCTACGCCATTTACCGCATTGCCGAAACGTTGCGCGTACTGTTCTTCATGACGCTCGCAATCCTGGTGTTCAACTTCTATCCGCTCACTGCCGTCATGATCGTGATGCTGGCACTGCTCAACGATGGAGCCATCCTGTCCATCGCTTACGACAACGTCCTCTACAAGAACAAGCCTGAGTCTTGGAATATGCGGCTTGTGCTTTCGATCTCGACTGTGCTCGGAGTCATCGGGGTTGTCTCCGCATTTCTTCTGTTCTATCTCGGTGAGCGCGTCTTTCACATGGACCGCTTGCACATCCAGACACTGATGTACCTGAAGCTTTCTATCGCCGGGCATCTGACCATCTTCCTCACGCGCACGCGCGGTCCCTTCTGGTCCATACGCCCCGCTCGGATTCTCTGGATAGCGGTGCTGGGTACACAGACCATTGCGACGCTGATTGCGGTCTATGGCTTGTTCATGGCGCCGCTCGGCTGGAAGTGGGCAGGATTCGTGTGGGCCTACGCTCTGATCTGGGCGCTCATCAATGACCGCGTGAAGCTGCTGGCTTACCGCATCTTTGATCCGGCCACGCCTGCACTGCTCTCCCGGAAACCTGTGGATCGCACTTCCGAGATCGCAGCCCGCGCCTACGAGCTTTATCAGCAGCGAGTCCATGGCGAGAGTCAGCAGGACCAGGACTGGCTTGAAGCGGAGCGCGAAACACTCGGCGACGCGGCGGCCAGGAAAAAGATCGCGTAGAAGCCCGTGTGACACCGAAGGGACAGGATGAAGATCGATTCGAAAAGCTATCGAGTGCCACCAGACAAACAGATCGACCTCAGCAAGTGGCCGACGATTGTCGATCCTTATTACGCTTCAAAGGAGCAGTATAAAGACCTTCTGCAGCAGCACATGGAGAAGCTGAGCTCGCTGCAGGACCTTCACTACGCCTCCAATCGGCATGCGTTGCTGTTGATCTTCCAGGGAATGGATGGCGCTGGCAAAGACGGAGCCATTCGGCATGTCATGTCCGGAGTCAATCCGGAAGGCTGCGAGGTGTTCAGCTTCAAGCAGCCGAGTGCCGAAGAGCTCGAACATGATTTTCTCTGGCGCACTACGTGCCGGCTTCCCGAACGCGGCCGAATCGGAATCTTCAACCGCTCTTATTACGAGGACGTGCTGGTCGTTCGGGTTCATCCGGAGCTCTTGCAAAGCCAGGGATTGCCCGAAGAGCTGCGTGATGAGAAAGACATCTGGTCCGAAAGGTACGAATCGATCCGCGATCTGGAGAAGCATCTTCATCGCAACGGAACACAGACCATCAAGATATTTCTGCATCTGTCTTACAAGGAGCAACGAAAGCGATTCCTGGCGCGCATCGATGAGCCAGACAAGAACTGGAAGTTCAGCACGGCCGACATTCACGAGAGGAAATATTGGAAGCGCTATATGAGCGCCTACGAAGAGTGCATGCATTCGACAAGCACTCACCATGCGCCTTGGTACGTCGTGCCCGCCGACGACAAGGAGAATGCACGGCTGATCGTCTCCCAAATCGTCCTTGATGCGCTTGGAGGACTTAAGATGGCGTACCCCAAGACCACCGCGAAGCGCCGCCTCGAACTGCAGGCGATCAAGAAGCAATTGAGGAAATAACGTCAGACAGCACTCGTGGGCGCATCAGGAATCAACGTCACAAACCGCCGCTGCTCTCTTACCGCCGCGGAGAAGTAGAAAAGGAACAACAATATGGCTACTACCGAACTCCCTTTAAGCACTGACCCGGCTGCGAAACCTTCCGCGTTTATCTTCGATGTGGCTTTATCCACCGCGATTGCGGCAAATGGCAAAACAGAGGTACGTGCTTTGGCCCCCAAAGGGCCGCTTTCGCCTGAAATGCTTGACAGGATGAATCGCTACTGGCGTGCAGCGAACTATCTTTGCATCGGACAGATCTACCTATTCGAAAACCCGCTGCTTCGCGAACCACTCAAGGCGGAACAGATTAAACCGAGGCTGCTCGGACACTGGGGAACTTCGCCGGGACAAAACCTCATTTACATCCATCTGAACCGCCTCATCAAAGAACATGACGCGGACATCATCTATATCTCAGGTCCGGGACACGGGGGGCCGTCGCTAAACGCGTGCTCTTATCTAGAGGGCTCTTACACCGAAGTTCACCCCGAGATCTCAGCCAATGAAGATGGCATGCGGCTCATGTTTCGCAAATTTTCTACTCCTGGCGGAGTTCCCAGCCATTGCGGACCGCACGTACCGAACTCCATGCATGAGGGTGGGGAGCTTGGCTATTCGCTGGTTCATGCGTTCGGCGCGGCATTCGACAATCCCGATCTAATTGTTGCCTGTGTCATTGGTGACGGTGAATCCGAGACCTGTCCACTTGAGGGAAGCTGGAAGTCTGTCAACTTTCTTAACCCCATACGGGATGGCGTGGTCCTTCCGATTCTGCATCTCAATGGCTACAAGATATCGGGTCCGACTGCACAGGGACGCACGAGCGACGCAGATCTGAAGGCCCTGTACACCGGCCGTGGGTACAAGCCTTACTTCGTCGAGGGCGACGATCCTGAGGCTGTTCATCAACTTCTGGCTCAGGCGATGGACGATTGCTACGCCGAGATTCGGTCGATTCAACAGGAAGCGCGCAAGAACGGATTCAAGAAGCAGCCCGTCTGGCCCATGATCATCCTGCGCACGCCCAAGGGATGGACTTGCCCGAAGGAAGTGGATGGAATTCCAATCGAAGGCACGTTCCGTGCGCATCAGGTCCCGCTTGCAACCGTTCGCGAGAATCCCGAGCATCTCAGAGTTCTTGAAGCTTGGATGAGGAGTTATAAGCCAGAGGAGCTCTTCGACGAAAGTGGCAAGTTCATTAAAGAATTGGCGGTCCTCGCGCCTCGCGGGAACCGGCGCATGGGTGGCAGTCCCCATGTGAATGGCGGGCGATCGCTGATTACGCTCGCCCTGCCCGATTTTGCCGAATATGCACTCGAAATCCCCGGACCGGGTCAGGTTCTAGCCGAGGCTCCACGCAAACTTGGCGATTTCTTCCGTGACATTTTCAGGATGAATCTGACGAACTTTCGTATGTTTTGTCCCGATGAAACAAACTCCAATCGGCTGAACTCCATCTTCGAGGCGACAAAACGCTGCTCCATGGCGGAACTTGTCTCGATCGATGACGACCTCGGCCCGGACGGCCGCGTGTTGGAGGTATTGAGCGAACATCTGTGCGAGGGATGGCTGGAAGGCTACCTGCTTACCGGGCGGCATGGCATGTGGTCCTCCTATGAAGCCTTCGCGCAGGTGGTCGATTCCATGCTCACACAGCATGCAAAGTGGCTTGAGCAGTGCCGCGATTATCCGTGGCGCAAGCCGATAGCGTCTTTGAATGTTCTTCTCACTAGCCACGCATGGCGGAACGATCACAACGGATTCAGCCACCAGGCCACTGGCTTTGTGGACAACGCGCTGGCACGCAGAAGCGACACTATTCGCGTCTACTACCCGCCGGACAGCAATTGCCTTCTGAGCGTCTTCGATCATTGCCTGCGGAGCCGCAACTACGTGAACATTGTCACTTGCGGGAAGCAGCCCCAACTGCAGTGGCTGAACATGGACGAAGCTCTGGAGCATTGCTCGCGCGGCGCTTCGACATGGAAGTTCGCAACCAATGACGAGGGCGGAGAGCCGGATGTAGTGCTGGCCTGCGCCGGCGACGTGCCAACGATTGAAATCTGCGCGACGTCGTGGCTTCTGCAGAAACATGTCCCTGGGATCAAGGTGCGGGTCGTCAATATAGTTGACCTGATGACCCTAATGTATCCAGACAAACATCCGCACGGGATGGACGAAATGTCGTTCAACGCGCTCTTCACCGAAAAGGCGCCTGTCATCTTCGCCTTTCACAACAATCGGTGGCTCATTCATACCCTGGTTCACGGACGCTCCAACGAAGGTCGCTTCCATGTACACGGTTATATTGATCAGGGAACGACAACGACGCCATTCGACATGGTGGTACTGAATGAGATGAGCCGTTTCCATCTCGCGCTGGATGCGCTGAAGCACATTCCCCGGCTTCGTGTGCAGGCTGCGGACGCTATCCAGCTATTCGGCAAGAAACTGACCGAACATCACGACTACATTCGCGAGCACCTTGAGGATATGCCCGAAATCAGGAACTGGCAGTGGACGGCGGACTTCAGCGATTCGACTGCGCCCGCTCCGCTGGCTAAGGGACATCCGCAGAAGGCAATGTTCACTGACAGCTAAGCGACGAGCTTTTGAAATTGAGACGGAGGCGGGCCAAGCCAACCGGGCATCTGCGACAGCAGTTTCCGCTTTCTGGAATCCGCAAGATGGGGAGATACATTGAATGATCCGAAAGCACCTGCCGATTGGTTAAAGATCGATGGAATCGATGCCCTGGTTGAATTGGCGCTCAATCTGCACTGGTCGTGGAACCATGCAGCGGATGAACTATGGGAAGGGCTTGACAAAGAGCTCTGGGCCGCGACACAAAATCCCTGGGTCATCTTGCGGACGGTTTCCAAAGAGAAGATCAAAGCCGCACTGAGCGCCCCGGAGTTTCGCCAGCGTGTGGAGTCTTTGCTAAGTCACAATCGGGCATCGTACAGTTCGGACGCATGGTTCCAGCACAAGCATCCTGGTCCCGCGCTCACTTTGATTGCCTACTTCAGCATGGAATTCATGTTGAGCGAAGCGCTTCCCATTTACTCCGGCGGCCTCGGTAACGTAGCAGGCGACCAATTGAAGGCGGCCAGCGATCTGGGAGTTCCGGTAGTCGGGGTCGGCTTGCTCTACGGCCAGGGATATTTCCGCCAGGACTTCGATTCGGTTGGCCGCCAGCAGGCACTTTATCCAGTCAACGATCCAGGTCAATTGCCTATTCGCCCACTGCGACAGCCTAACGGCGAGTGGTTACGGCTGCAGATCCAACTGCCCGAAGGGAAGATCTGGCTCCGTTGTTGGGAGGTTTCCGTTGGGAGAACAAAGCTGTACCTGGTGGACACCAACGACTTTTCGAACTCGGCGGCTCACCGTGGCATAACCAGCGAACTCTACGGCGGCGACGCAGAGATGCGTCTGAAGCAGGAGATCGTTCTTGGAATCGGTGGCTGGCGCCTGCTGCGAGCGTTAGGCTTACGGCCCGAGGTATGTCACCTCAACGAGGGCCATGCGGCGTTCGCCACGATTGAGCGCGCCCGCTCCTACATGGAGGACTGCAAACAACCGTTCGATGTTGCCCTGAATGTTACCCGGGCCGGAAATCTGTTCACTACGCACACTGCGGTCAGCGCAGGATTTGACCGCTTCCATCCCGACCTAATTCGCCAATATCTAAGCCATTATGCTCTGGATGAACTTGCCATTCCGGTTGAGGATCTGCTCGCGATGGGCCGGCAAAACGCGAGAGACGCTTCAGAGCCCTTCAACATGGCCTACCGTGCACTCCGTGCCAGCGGCCAGGTGAATGGCGTAAGCAAGCTGCATGGACAAGTGAGCCGGCAAATCTTCGCGCAGCTCTTTCCGCGATGGCCGCAGGACGAAGTTCCAATCGGCTCGGTTACCAATGGAATTCATGTGCCCACATGGGATTCAGCAGCAGCTGATGCGCTCTGGACCACAGCTTGCGGCCAAAAGCGTTGGCGCGGGGATCGTCCAGCCGAAGACGATATACGCCAGCTCACGAACGCGCAATTGTGGCAACTGCGCATTTCCGGACGAAAGACGATGATCGGCCGTATGCGCGAACGTTACGCGATTCAACTCGCCGCGGAGGGTCGAGGATCGTCGGATGTGAGCGGTATCTTTGACGAGAATGCGCTCACAATGGGCTTCGCGCGCCGCTTTGCCACATACAAGCGCCCCAATCTTCTCTTGCACGACCCTGAGAGGCTGATTTACCTTCTTTCGAATCCGCAGCGCCCAGTTCAGTTAGTCCTCGCCGGCAAGGCCCATCCACAAGACCTGCCTGGGCAAGCGCTGATCAAACAATGGAAGGATTTCATCAAACGTCCAGAGCTCCAAGGCCGTGTTGTCTTTCTGAACGATTACGACATGTTGCTGGCTCAGGAAATGGTTCAGGGCGTCGATCTGTGGATCAACACGCCACGGCGGCCGTGGGAGGCCTGCGGGACGAGTGGAATGAAGGTCCTTGTCAACGGAGGCTTGAATCTTTCCGAGTTGGATGGCTGGTGGGCGGAAGCGTACTCTCCGGAAGTCGGCTGGGCCATCGGCGACGGACAGGAACATGGCGACGATCCAGCATGGGATGCACAGGAGGCAGAAGCTTTGTATTTCCTGCTGGAACATGAGGTGGTGCCAGAGTTCTACGAACGGGATGAGACAAATATGCCGTCCAAATGGCTGGGACACATCCGCGAGAGCATGGCGAGGCTCACGCCGGAGTTTTCTGCTACCCGTGCCATTCGCGAATACACCGAGAATCACTATCTGCCTGCCGCCTCAAGTTACCAGGAACGTGCGGCAGAAGACAGCGAACAGGGTTTGGCCGTGCTCCATTGGAGAGAAGAGCTAGATCGGCGTTGGAATACGTTAGGCTTTGGCGCGGTGCGAGTGGAGACTCATGACGGTCAGCATTTCTTTCAAGCCGAGGTTTCTCTGGGCGCACTCAATTCCGATCAAATATGTGTCGAACTCTATGCAAACTCAAGTCAAGGATGTAAATCTTCGATTGAATCCATGAAGACTCAGGAACACAGCGCGAATTCGCAAGGAATGCTCACTTATTCGGCTCAGGTTTCTGCATCTCGCGCCTCAAGCGACTACACGGCGCGGATCATTCCTCATCACGCAAATGTCTCTGTTCCTTTGGAAGCGGGACAGGTTCTTTGGCAACACTGATATCTGACGCTTATCTGAAGCAGATACGGAAACGGAATAGAAAGCAAAGCAGGCGCTAATGAAATCACAAGGACTCAGCAATACCGTAACGATGCTCTTCGCAGACAGCAAAGGTCTGCTCGCGGCGGCATCCTGGCATCAATTCCAGGTTCTGACGAAGCGGAGCCATCGGCTGGCGGAAGTGAACAAGGCGGTTCTGGACGAGTTTGGCTCCTGGCCGGAAAACCTGTGGCTGGGTGGCTCGGTCTGTTCCCCCGCAAAGATGGAGATGCAGCGCATCGAGGACCTGGGAGGAACGGCTGCAGCCTTGAAGAGGGTCTCATTCGAACCGTGGGTTTCGGACCTGAATCATTCACTGCGAACGTCGCTGCCGGATCTTCGGTCCCTGCTCCGGCAGAACGGGATCGCGTGGACGGTGATCGGCGGCGAGTCCGGTTCCCGCGATGACACCAATCTGATGACCCTGGATGACGCTCGCTATCTCGTGGAAGAGAGCAAGGCTGGGGGGTGCAGAGTCCATTTCAAACAGCTGGGTACGGCGCTCACGATCCAACGAGGGGTTTACTCGACCAACGGAGAACATCGTGCCAAGGGAGGCAGTCCCGATCAGTGGCCTGAGCCACTGAATGTGCGGGAATGGCCGGAGGCTTCCTGGCGGGCCATTGATGATGTGTCGGAGTTTACGCCGGCCTACGATTCCACCCTGTGGGAACACTACTCGTCCGCTAGCTTATTCAGATAACCCCAGAGTCCCGCAGCGGCTCTGAGTTGGCTGAAACCTCTCGCTTCTGCTTGTTGGACTGGCGGCAGTGCAGTGCAGCCACATTGGTTCGACTGATCTCCCGCGGTCAGAACAGAATGCGCTGCTTCCAGCAGAATGGATCGCTTTGACAGCAAATATGTGTACAGATTGTGTGCGCAGCGTAACCCGAACAGCGGGAACCAGCGCATCCAGACCTTGCTTCGGAGTTGCTGAAGGGTTCGAGTCCCACTTTCGGCACCGCAGGCCAGGAAAGCGATATCGTTCACGAATTGACTGTGCCGACAATCTAATGCTGAATCACGGTTTCTGACTTCGCTGGTTTCTCCGTGATCTGGGCAGGTGTAGGCAACTGCGACCGATCCCAACCTCCGCCCAGGGCTTCAATCAGTTGAACCGACGCCGTCATTTGCTGAACTTCGAGAGTCACCAGCGACTGCCGGTTGGCGAGCAAGGTGGTTTGCGCTGTGACGACGTCGATGAAAGGATCAATGCCGGTTTCGTAGCGCCCCAACTCAAGGCGCAGAAACGTCTGGGAGGAGTCGACGGCTTCCTGCTGGCGTCGAATTTGTTGTGACAAAAGGCGGACCGCCGCGAGCGAGTCTTCGACCTGCTGGAATGCTGTAAGCACGGATTGGCGATATCCGGCGAGACTTGCGTTGTAAGTCGCGATGTACTGATTCACAGTCGCCCTACGCAGGCCGCCATCATAAACAGTTTCAGAGATGGAAGGACCGACAGACCAGAAGCGGCTAGGCCAATCCAAAATGTGCTTGATGGCCGAACTCTCCACGCCTCCGCTGGCTGAGAGCGTCAGAGAAGGGTAAAAGGCTGCATAAGCAACCCTGATCTGCGCATTCGCAGCGGCCATGTTCCGCTCTGCGGCAGCGATGTCCGGACGCCGTTCGAGCAGTTGGGACGGTAAGCCGACAGGTATTGGCGGAGACGCACTCGTCTTTGGTAGCACTGGGACAGAGAACGTCAAGGCTGGCTTGCCGATGAGCGTGGCGATGGCATGCTCATACTGGGCACGTGCGATCCCTATATTGATTGCCTCCGATTGCGTGCTTTCCAGAGTTGACTGCGCTTCAACAACGGATATCTGGTCGTCTACGCCGTTGTCGTAGCGCGCCTTCGCAATCTCAAGGGCTTTCCTGTCTGCTTCCACTGTATCGTCGAGGATCTTTTGTAGCGCATCCTGGCCACGGATTTCAAAGAAGTACTCGGCTAAACTGGCCTGTTCAGTCAGTCGCTGATTCTCAAGATCTGCGGCAGTCAGTTGCGCAGTGTATTGGCTGGCGTGCACTGTGTTGCGGACTCTTCCCCATAGGTCGGGTTCCCACGATACATCGACCGGAAGAGAAAACACCTGCGTCTGTTTACCACTTAGTGTGCCGCTGCTGGCCGTAGACCCAACGTTGGAAGACGTCTGCGTGCGGGTGTAGGAGGCGCCTACGCCTACTGTCGGGAAATACTGGGAGCGTGCCTCGCGCACCAGGGCTCGCGCCTCCATGAAGTTCTCGAAAGCTTGGCGGATATTCTCGTTGTCAATATTGAGTTGCTCTTCGAGTGAATTCAATTCCGGATCGTTGTAGATCTCCCACCACTTGCCGCGAAGGACCGCATCCTGGGGTTGTGCGACGGTCCATTCGTCGGATTCCTTGAATTGAGTGGGAGACTCTTTGAAGACCGGAGGCGCCGTCACCGTGGGCGGAAGATACTTTGGGCCCACGTCGCATCCAGCCAGCACTGTGCAGAGCATAGCGATAGGGAGTGCACTCAACGCCGCGAAGGGCATTCGTGATTTCACAATCGACTTTTTCATAACGAGCACTCCAATGCCGTCCTTGGCTAGGTGGCCTCTGCGGTCCCGTGGTAGAGGGTTACTGGCTGTTTGCTCCCAAGGCGGAGCCGCAAGTGGTCCAAGAATAGATAGACGACCGGCGTGGTGTAGAGAGTCAGCATCTGGCTCACAATCAATCCGCCGACGATCGTAATGCCAAGCGGGCGTCTTAGTTCGGAGCCGGTTCCTGTGCCGAAGGCCAACGGCAACGCACCAAACAAGGCGGCCATTGTGGTCATCAGGATGGGGCGGAAGCGAAGCTGACAAGCTTCAAAGATGGCCTCGGCGGTGGTCTTGCCACGCTCGCGCTGCGCAACCAGGGCAAAATCAATCATCATGATTGCATTCTTTTTCACGATACCGATCAGCAGGATGATGCCGATGATCGAGATCACATTGAGGTCAATTCTGAAAAGCATGAGCGCGAGCATGGCTCCCACGCTCGCGGAAGGCAAGGTGGAAATGATAGTGAGAGGATGAATCAGGCTTTCGTACAGTATGCCGAGAACAATGAAGACCGCCAGTAACGCTGTTCCGATAAGAAGCGGCTCACTGTTGAGCGAGGTTTGATAAGCCGCTGCCGTTCCGGCAAAGAAACCGCGGACAGTGCCCGGCATATTCAGCCGTTCCTGCATCTGGTTAACCATGCGGGTCGCATCGCTCAATGACATGTTGGACGCAAGGTTGAACGACACAGTGACGGATGGGAAGGATCTGGTGTGATTGATGATGAGCGGCGTGGTGCTCGCTTGCGCGGAGGTGACCGTGGAAAGCGGAACGACGCCGCTGCCCGTGGTATTGAGATAGATACTCTTCAAGCCATCGGGACTCTGCCAGTACCGCGGTGCTACCTCCAATACCACGTAATACTGGTTCAGTTGCGTGTAGATAATTGAGACTTCCGACTGCCCAAAGGCGCTGTAGAGGGACTGATCCAAAGACTGCGGCGTGATGCCAAGCCTCGCTGCGGTGGGGCGATCATAGCTGATCAGCTCCTGCAGGCCGCTATTCTGCGCATCGCTGCTCACATCCTGGAAGCTGGGAAGCTTCTGCATTCCCGCAAGCAGAATGGGACCCCAATGCGCCAATTCCTCCACGCTGTCCGACTGAATTGTGTATTGGTACATGGCATTGCTCGATCGGCCACCGATGCGCAGGTCCTGCGCCGCCTGGAGGAAAGCCGAAGCAACCGGAAGCCGGTTCAACTTGGGGCGCAGTCGATCGATAATCGCCGTCGCCGAGACCTTGCGCACATCCAGCGGCTTCAGCGCGATATAAATGGTGCCGCCGTTGGATGCGCCGCCGCCGCCTGTATGGGCGATGACATTGTCAACAGCCGGATCGGCCTTGATGACATTCACCAGTTGCATAATCGAGTTGTTCATCACCGGAAACGATGCGTCCTGCGGTCCGCGCACGCTGCCTGTGATGGCTCCCGTATCCTGCAGGGGGAAGAAGCCTTTGGGGATGATATCGATGAGATAAAAGTTCAGCGCAATGGTCAGCAGCAGGATGGTCAACACGGGTCCTGGATGCCTCAGCACCCAGGTCAGAGAGCGGCTGTACGCGGAATGCATCCACGTAAATCCCCTCTCACTTATCCGATATGCGCGGCCGTGCTTGATTGTTCTCTCATCCTTGAGCAGATATGCGCACATCATGGGCGTGGTGGTCAGGGAAATGACCATCGAGACAACGATGGCCGTCGACAGCGTGATCGCAAACTCGCGAAACAACCGTCCGACGATGCCGGCCATGAAAAGGATAGGAATAAAAACCGCAATCAGCGACATACTGATCGACAGGATGGTAAACCCTATCTCGCTGGAGCCTTGAAAGGCGGCCTTCATGGTCGGCATGCCTGCTTCGCGAAGGCGCGAGATGTTCTCCATTACCACAATCGCGTCATCAACGACAAAGCCCGTCGAGATCGTCAGGGCCATCAGCGAGAGATTGTCGATACTGAAGCCGAACAGGTACATGACGGCGAACGTGCCAATGAGCGATGCGGGAACGGCGACGGCGGGAATGAGCGTGGCTCGCCAGTTACGCAGGAAGACGAAGACGACAAGAATTACCAGGATGACGGAGAGAATAAGAGTGCTCTCCACATCGCTGACAGACGCACGGATGGTTGTTGTGCGGTCAAGAACGATTGTGGTCTTGATGCCTTGCGGAATGGACGCTTCGATCGACGGCAATTCTGCGGTTACACGATTGACGGTTTCGATGATGTTGGCGCCCGGTTGGCGGAAGATCATGATGGTAATCGAGGGCGTGCCGTTCAGGTACCCTGCGGTGCGAATGTTCTGCGCCCCGTCGGCTACGTCGGCTACATCGGCGAGCCTGACTGCGGCTCCGTTCTTGTAGCCGACAATGAGCGGCCTGTATTGATCGGCATGGGAGATCTGGTCGTTGGTAACGATATCGGCGGTTGTAGTTCCATCTGAGATTTGACCGGCCGGCTCGTGAGCATTCTGCTGGCTCAGCACGGACTGAACATTCTGGAGTGTGAGTCCGTGGCTATTGAGCAGCGCAGGGTTCACTTCCACGCGCACCGAAGGCCCGGCGCCTCCGCCGACCGTTACCTGTCCCACGCCCGCGATCTGCGAGAGTTTCTGTGCGATAACCGACGACGCCTCGTCATAGAGCGTCGGCTTGTCATACTTATCCGAAGTAAGCCCCAGAATGATGATCGGCGAATCCGCTGGATTCACCTTGCGATAAGTCGGATTGGCGGGAAGGTTCGCCGGCAGGTAAGTGCGAGCCGCGTTGATGGCCGCCTCCACGTCTCGCGCAGCGCCGTCAATGTCACGGCTCAAATCGAATTGCAGGGTGATCGAGGTGCTGCCAAGCGAACTTGATGAGGTCATCTCGGTCACGCCGGCGATGTGGCTGAATTGGCGCTCCAGCGGGGTTGCAATGGAAGACGCATTGATCTCGGGACTTCCGCCGGGCAAGCTGGCCGAAACCGAGATCGTGGGAAAATCGACCTGTGGCAAAGGAGAAACAGGCAGTACGCTGAAGGCGATAGCCCCGGTTAGAATTACGCCCGCCGTGAGCAGGGTCGTTGCTACCGGGCGGCGGATGAAGGGGGCGGAGATATTCAAGTTCCCTCCGCCGGTTGCGGTTGGCTGGCTACGTCAATTGTTTGAGACGAATGGCTGAAGCGATGGCCGATTCGATCGAAGAAGATGTAGATGACCGGTGTGGTGTAGAGGGTGAGCACTTGGCTTAACAGCAGTCCACCAACCATGGCTATGCCCAAAGGCCGCCGCAGTTCTGAGCCCATCCCCTGGCCTACGGCCAGCGGAATTCCCGCCAGCAGCGCTGCCATGGTCGTCATCATGATAGGACGGAAGCGCAGCAGGCAGGCATCGTAGATTGCGTCCGTCGCGCTCTTTCCGTGGTCTCGTTCACCTTCCATCGCAAAGTCAACCATCATGATGCCGTTCTTCTTCACAATACCGATCAGCAGGATGATGCCGATGATGGCAACGACACTGAGGTCCTGTTTGAAGAGAATGAGGGCCAGCAATGCACCCACGCCGGCTGACGGCAGCGTGGAGAGAATCGTGATGGGATGAATGAAGCTCTCGTAAAGAACGCCGAGCACAATATAGACGGCGGCCAGCGCGGCGAGAATCAGTAGGCCCTCATTGGCCAGTGAGCCCTGAAATGCAGCCGCGGTTCCCTGGAATCCATACTGGACGCTGGCCGGCATGTTCAGATCCTTCTGTGCCTTGACGATGGCAGTGATTGCGCTTCCCAGCGCTGCATTGGGGGCAAGATTGAACGAAACGGTTACCGCCGGAAACTGGCCCTGGTGATTGATTGAGAGCAGCTCGATCGCCTTCTCGACATGAGTGAATGCACTGAGAGGCACGGCGTTCGAAGCCACAGTTGTGGTTGCGTTTGTATTTGAATTGCTGCTGGCGCCCACTCCGGAGTTGATGGCATTCGTGGGCGCGGTGAGTGCAGCCGAGGACGGAGTGTAAGCAACCGCAGTCGTCGTTGCATTCGAGCCAGCCGACGAGGACCCCGAGGATGCGAAGGACGAGGAGGCCCCAGGCCCGGAGCCTCCCACGGACGCGTTTGTCCGGATGTACAGATCCTGGAGTTTGGCTGGGCCTTGCTGTGAACCCGGTGAAGTCTCAAGAATCACGTGATACTGGTTCAACTGCGTGTACATTGTGCTGATCTGACGCTGTCCATAAGCGTCATAAAGCGTGCTGTCGATTGTGGACGGCGCGATGCCAAGCCGTGAAGCGGTAACGCGGTCGATCACAAGCGATACCGCCAGGCCCCCGGTTTGCTGGTCGGTAGCCACATCTGCAAGCTGGGGCAACTGCTTCATCTTGTCGACGAGCCGTGCGGTCCACAACGTCAGCTCGTTCTGGTCGGAGCCCTCCAGCGTGTACTGGTACTGGGTTCGGCTGACCCGGTCATCCACCGTAATGTTTTGCACCGGCTCCATGTAGAGCTCAATGCCCTCAACCTGCCTCAGGCTCGTTTGCAGCCTGCGAATCACGTCGGAGGCGTTCATCTTCCGTACGTTCAGCGGCTTCAGGTTGATGGACATCCGTCCGCTATTCAGCGTGGTATTGGTCCCATCCGCACCGATAAAAGAGGAGATGCTCTCGACCGCCGGGTCCTGGAGCACGATGTGATCCAGTTGCTGCTGCTTCGTCTCCATTGCCGCAAAGGAAATGGTCTCCGATGCCTGCGAAATACCCTGGATGACGCCCGTATCCTGCGTCGGGAAGAGCCCCTTGGGAATGATGATGTAGAGCGCAACAGTCAGTACCAGCGTGGCTACGGCAACCAGCAGCGTGATGGTCTGGTACCCAAGGACGAACTTCAGCGTGCGGCCGTAAAACGCGATCATTCCGTCGAAGACACGTGCGGAAGCCTTGTAGAAGCGGCCCTGTTGTTCTTTGGGAGTGTAGCGCAGTATGCGCGAGCACATCATGGGTGTCAGCGTTAGAGAGACTACGGCCGACAGGATGATTGTGACCGCCAGGGTAACCGCGAATTCCCGAAAGAGGCGGCCGACGACGTCGCCCATGAAAAGCAGCGGAATCAGCACTGCAATCAATGAGACGGTAAGGGAGATGATGGTGAAGCCGATCTGCTCCGCGCCCTTCATGGCCGCCTGCATGGGCGTGTCCCCGGCCTCGAGAAAGCGCGAGATATTCTCGATCATGACGATCGCATCATCTACCACAAAGCCCGTGGAAATGGTGAGAGCCATTAGCGAAAGGTTGTCCAAGCTATAGCCCAGCGCATACATGGCGCCGAAGGTTCCCACCAATGAAACCGGCACGGCAATGCTGGGGATGATCGTGGCGTACAGGTTGCGCAGGAATAGAAAGATGACCATTACCACCAGTGCAACTGTCAGCATCAATTCAAATTCGACATCGGAAACGGAGGCATTGATGGCAGTGGTCAGATCGGTGAGCGGCGTCACCTGAATAGAGGCGGGCAGGTTCGCTTCCAGCTGCGGAAGAATCGCCTTGATGGCTTTCACAACGCTGATCGTATTGGCGCCAGGCTGCCTTTGAATGTTGAGGATGACCGCGGGTGTCTCGTTCATCCACGCTGCCTGCTTGTTGTTCTCGATGCCGTCCACCACCTGCGCGACATTCCTGAGCATGATGGGCGCGCCATTGCGGTAGGCAACCACAACGTTTCGGTAGTCGTCGCTGGTCACCAACTGATCGTTTGCGTTGATCTGGTAGTCCTGGTGAGGTCCGTCGAAGTTGCCTTTGGCGGCATTCACGCTTTGCACGGTGAGCGCCGTGCGCAGATCTTCAAGGTTGAGCCCGTAAGATGAGAGCGCCGTCGGATTGGCTTGAATGCGCACTGCCGGCTTTTGTCCGCCGCTGATGCTCACCAGGCCAACCCCGCTCAACTGCGAGAGCTTCGGCGCCAGCCGCGTATCCACCATATCCTCAACCTGCGAGAGCGGTATGGAGTTGGATGTAATGGCCAGCGTCAGGACAGGAGCATCCGCGGGATTTGTCTTGCTATAGACCGGCGGCGACGGAAGGCTCGAGGGCAGAAAACTTTGCGCTGCGTTAATCGATGACTGAACCTCTTCCTCTGCGATGTCGATGTTCAGGCTTAGTTCGAACTGCAACACAATGAGAGAGGATCCGCCGGAACTGGTCGACGTCATCTGGCTCAGCCCCTGCAATTGGCCGAACTGGCGCTCCAGTGGAGCGGTCACCGTAGTGGCCATTACATTTGGGCTGGCGCCTGGATAGAAGGTCAGGATCTGGATGGTGGGGTAGTCGACCTCCGGTAAAGCGGAAACCGGCAACTGGGTATACGCAACGATACCCACCAGCAGGATTGCCGCCATGAGCAGCGAGGTTGCAACAGGACGCTGAATGAACGGCCCGGACGGATTCACGGGGTATTGCTCCCAGCGGGGTTGACCGGAACTGCCTGCTTCGACACAACGACAGGACTCCCGGCCTGCAACTTATCGAAGCTGCTGGTGGCCACAACTTCGCCGGGATTGATTCCCTCCACGGCAGTCATGCCGCCGTCCGCAACGCCGGTTGTGATGTTACGCACGCTCGCTTTATTATTTGCAATCACATAGAGGAAGGCCACTTGTCCGTTGTGCTGAACGGCTGCTGTGGGAACCAGTGTGACCCCGTCGAGCGTATTCACAAGTAGCTTTGTGTTCACAAACTGATTAGGGAAAAGCGCACCGTTCTTGTTATCGAAGAGGGCGCGTAACTTTACCGTTCCCGTCGTGGTGTCGATCTGGTTGTCGATGGTGAACAACTTGCCCGTGGCAATTCTGGTGGTCTGGGAGCGGTCCCACGCCTCGACGGGTAGTGTATGCATCTGCCGCATCCGCGCCTGCACCTGTCCCAGGCTGTCTTCCGCCATCGTGAAGATCACGGTAGTTGGCTGCACTTGTGTAATGACCACCAGTACAGTAGTTGCGGCTGCTTGCACTACGTTTCCGGGGTCGACTAGGCGAAGACCTACTCGGCCGGCAATCGGCGCGGTAATGTGGCAGTAACTGAGCTGGACCTGGCCGTAGTTCACGGTGCCTTGATCGTTCTTCACCGTGCCTTGGTCTTGTAACACAATCTTTTCCTGGTCATCCAGCAACTGCTTTTGGATCCCGTTTCGAGCCCACGCAGCGCGATACCGGTCCAGGTCCATCTGAGCCTGCGCCAGTAAATTTGTGTCGTGCTCCAGTGCACCCTCGGCCTGCAGCAACTGTGCCTGGTAGGGGCGCGGATCGATGTCGATCAACGCGTCCCCTTTCTGAACGAATTGCCCCTCGCTGTAATGCACTGCCGTCAGCACACCGGCTGCCTGCGCAGTGATGGAGGAGGTGTAGACCGGAGTTACCGTGCCAATGGCATCGAGGTATATGCCGATGCTACCCTTCGTGGCCGTGGCGGCCGTGGCGGTGACAGATGGCTTCGCGGCAGCCAGCGCGCGCTTCGCGGCGGCTGCTTTGGCGTCGTTCTCGTGGATGACCAGGGAAACGATCACGGCCAGAAGCAGTAGGAGAAGCACGCTTGTCCACAGAATCCAGCGCCGTCGATACCAGGAGACCGGCGGAGACAACTGGTGATCTGCGCCAACGTGCTGAGTATCTGATTTGTTTTCGATTCCGGACATGCAGGACTCCGCGCCTAAGCACAGTTGGCAATATGCTCCTCGCAGAATCGCTGAAACCTGGACATTTGTATGCTCAATTTTGCTCATTCCTAGAAGCCCTGCAGACCCGCAAGAGTCTATTCCTTCCAGCAACCTGCGAAAGTCTTCGAACCGCGCCTCATTCGTTCCCTAGCAAACCAGGCCCTCAACCTTCCTGTCATTCAGCTCTCTCAACCCTCATTTTGTGCAGCCTGGTGAACGATCTGCTGAGGTTGAGCAATATTGCTCAGACGAGCGTTTTCAGTCCAAGCGATGATGGACGGGGAATTAATGGTGGGAAAGCTGGGTACCTGTTTTCTTAAGCACCGCGCCTGTGGCCTCTGATCAGTTCGCTATACCCTGCACCGCTGCAATCCAATGTGACTGCTTCCTGGGGATGAACAGTCCACACAAATAGCCGGCCTACAACGAGGGAACTTTTGACAAGCAACAAGAACACCACATTCGACTCCGCTGCATTTCTCGCAAATGCCGGGCTCGACCGAACAGTTGTCGAATTGAAGTCAAAGCAAACATTCTTTTGCCAGGGAGACACTGCGGACTCTGTTTACTACCTACAGAAGGGCCGCGCGAGAGTCACAGTTGTTTCGCAGAACGGCAAAGAGGCCACAATCACGCTTCTATCTGCTTGCGACTTTGTTGGAGAAGAGTCTTTAGCTGCAATCGTCGGGTTGCGGATGGCGACCGCCACTGCTGTGAACACCTGCACCGCGCTCAAGATTGGCAGAAATGAAATGATTCGCGTGATGCACGACGAACCTG
>Ga0326727_10005237_pt1 | contig 37439 bp, 47 predicted proteins | sample MB2enrmetagenome_FD_207643 | JGI IMG/M metagenome (GOLD analysis project Ga0326727, IMG submission 207643) | Lab enriched peat soil microbial communities from McLean, Ithaca, NY, United States - MB29MY | ecosystem: Environmental > Terrestrial > Soil > Wetlands > Peat | place: USA: New York... | reverse complement strand
GTTGCCGCGTTCTGTATATCCAGCTTAGAGGTGTATGCTTTGCCTATCCCACAACAAGCGCAGGCGACTTCATTGTCTCGTCAAGGCAGTTGTAACTGCTCATGCCCCCCTCAATTTTTGTGTATTACAAATGCAAGTGGCGGATGTAGCTGTATCCTTTTGCCGGCCCCCCCTCCTTTCGTCCCCGCTCCTTTGCCCCCCTCTTCTTCCAGCTAACGCGTTGGTCTCCAGTCTTCTTGTTAAAGCTTGGTGGCGTCTTAATAACCTTGCTCTGAGCATTGGCCAGCATTCGCACGGGAATTCCAACGCCAAGCGTCAAGTTTTACAACTAGACGAAAAAGTTTTACAGCTATTTGGAGAGAGCAGCATTGTAGCTCGCCTCTCTACCGTTGAATCAGAGATTAGAGACCTAAAATCAGCTATTTTTTTAAAAGAAGGATCTTTTGAGCACGAAAACAGAAAACAAAAGGCCGAGGGCGAGATTCGAACCCGCGTCGTGGCCTCCACAGGGCCATAGGATAACCAAGCTACCCCACCTCGGCACAGCCTCGAAAGGCGCATAGTCCCGTGCGGATTCTCCCTTTTTGGGAGTTTAGCGTCTTCACTTTGGTTTAAACCTTCTGTGGACGGGTTTAAACCATCACCTGTCGAAATAAGGAATGCCGTTTGCCCGTCTTTGCTAATCTCAAAGAGGTGGGCCTTCTTCCCCATCAGGTGCGCGTGCGTTTTAGGCAGACGGAGCTGCGGGTACGTCCCGCCGTTTCCAGTCAGCTTGCCTATCTTTGCATCGCCGACGTAGTGTAGAGCTTCCCTACTTATTTCTCTTTTGGACGTATCGGACATGATTGATACTCTTGTTGATTTGCACTGCTTTTAAAGTTCTCGAATTCAGCTTTACAAGCAGACGAAACGATTCAAGGGAAGCAAGCAAGCGCCTAGTATGAGTCGTCTAATAGATGCGCCGTCGAAAGTCCTGTCGGGTAACAGGGATGTTCCCCCGTCGAGTCATGAATCTTCCACCTGCTTTAGCACTTGAGCAAGCATTTCATATACTTCTGCCGTTTCGCCCTGATGCGGCATTTTGCCAAGCTGTTCTGCAGCTGAAGCTAAGCGTCTTAGCACATCGGGAATAGCTTTCTCTGGAACAGATGAAATGCGGGCGCCGCGATAGTTGCTCAAGATAGCTTGGATGGCCTTTGGTAGACGTTTCACGTCAATGTTGCCATCCTTTAACAGATAGGGCAGTTTCCACGTCGTGGGTCGATTTGCATCTCCGACGTACGCAAAGCACTGTGCAGGAAGGCAATATTTTTGATGGAGCAGTGGAGCGTGTGAATCTTCTCCTGTGCTCGCTACTTGCATGACTGGTGCTGGTTCAAGGAGTGTAAGCGGCTCACCGTGTGGCCCTATGCGCGGTCGGTAAACGCCATCCTCGCTAAGCCACCACAAGTCGTTGTGAGGCTCCTTAGATTCCAAAGAGACGAAGACGCGGTCATGCAAGCCCCCTCGCTCGATGTTGGCGGACTTGCTAGAGGAGCGTTTAACGGCCTTGAAATCGAAACAATAGATGATTCGCTTTGTTAACACTCTCTTGATAGAGGCACTGGGAGCACTTGTTACTTTTACTCCTATTGAGCTTACTCAGCTTAGCACCACAGACTTCGCAGTGCTGAGGCATTGATCCCGTTCTTATGATTGGCCGCATTTCTAATCGCTCGCTTTTTTGAAACAGATGATTTAGACGCCTAAGAACTTATCAGACGACACGATAAAGGCTGCGGTTTGAAATTGATGGCGAGAGGCAGCGCGTTCCGTATTGTGAAGAATACCGTCGTCCGCGCACTATCCTAGACTAGTTGCGGCGACCTTCTAGCTATTGAAGCTTGTTCTCGGCTCGCCTCTAGGAACAACGGCCATTTTGACACTAATATCCCCATTAGAAAAAACCGAACATGCATTATGCGATGCAGCCCATATGATTAGCACCGAGTAGGAGGGAGAAAATGCTAACCAAGGCGTTAGTTTTGACGGACGGCGAAGCGGACGTGCTAAGCCGTGCACTTGAAGCTGTGAAGACCAAAACCTTTGAGGAGTCCCAGATTAGTCTAGACGATTTGGGGGCTTTTAACGCTCTTGTTTCACATTTCAGGGACGCAGAGAAGGTAGAACTGGATAAGGAAGCACGTCAAGTATCTGTTAACCCATTGAGCAAACGCCTTTTTCTGGGGCATATTATCGGTCGAGAGGGCAGCACGGACACAGCGAGGGGGTCTCAGGGCTGACCCGCGGTTTATACAATTTCTATATATGCACGCTCCGCGACACAAATAGCAATTCTTAAGCTTCATTGACTCCCGCTTATGCTTTTGATTTATTTTTTCGTCAAGGGGGGTATTATGGACGAGCAAAAACATTGTCAAAATTGTGGAGCAGCTATTTCGCCCGGAGCTGCGTTTTGTGCAAACTGCGGTAGCGAGACGTTGATCAGGTCGACATCGGCGTCGGCAGCACCTCCACCGCCGACATCTCAGGGGCCATCGGACCATGTTTGTTCAGATTGCGGAAAATCAATGGGACGTTTTGAAAAAAACGTATAAGGTCGAAGGGGGGGGTTATCTGTAGTGTTTGCCGCAAGAAACCGCGTGTTTGCTCAGGATGTGGGACACGAATCGACAGGCTTGAAAATCATTGGGTACTCAAAAACGGTTCCTTCCACTGTAACGCCTGTCATGAGGATCCCAAGAGACTAGAAGAACCGCTTCTTTGCTCAAGATGTGGGGAGCAAATCGATAGGGCTGAACAGTTTTGGGCACTCAAAAACGGCTCCCTCCAATGTAACGCCTGCCATGAGGTTGTACACGCAACGTATTAAACAGAAGGGTCAAACTGTACCTGAATGTCACGATGAGCTAGTCGATTCTGGCTTCAAAATGAAGGTGGGGGGAGTTCAGCGCTTACACAGACGCGCTGGATGTATCATAAAGATTCTTGCCACCATCGACGGAGAGGTCGATCCAGAACGAGTACGGCAAGCGCTGCCAAAACTGAAAAAACGTCACAGCCTCCTCGGCTCTAGGATGATACTCGATCAAGAGGGGCAAGCGTGGCTCGTGACAGAACGAGTCCCTGACTTCGAGTTGCAGGTGTATGAAAAGCGAGGTGACCTGGACTGGCTTGAGAGGATTTCTGAACAGGACCTAGTGCCATTCAGAATGAACGTTGGGCCGTTGGTGAGATTCATCCTTTTGACGTCAGAGACCACCTCTGATCTCTTGCTGTACATGCACCACGTGATGAGCGACGGGTTGAGCGGGCTATACGTTATGGAGGACTTGCTCTCCCTCATCGGTGAACCGGAAAAGGAACTCCCTCCGATTCCCCCTCCTGTCGACGCAGTAAAGAACATCCCAGCGAATGTGGGACGTCAAGCTCCGTGGATAATGAGATTCGTTATCGGTAGAATGAACGCTCGTTGGAGGAAGAGTAAAATCACTTTCAGCAACGATGACTTCGTGAAGGTTCAGGAAAAAAGATACGAAGAGAGAGACCGCACAATCTTGCTTTCCCTCACCGCTGAGGAGACATCCGCCCTCGCAGAAAAATGCCACATGAGAGGAGTGACGGTGAACAGTGTCTTCCTGACGGCGTTGCTGGCGGCGAAGTATGCCGTGCCTGCACCCGCTAGGATGATTCCAGATGCACTAAACTTCACGGTGAGCCTACGGGATAAGTTGACCGAAGATCCGGGACGGGGTTGTGGGTTCTATGTTGAGATGGTTCCCATTCAGGCTCGATTCAATCCGAAGGAAGATTTCGAGCGCAACCTCCTCACAATCCACTCTGAAGCCGCGAGAAAAAAACACGAGGATCAAGAACTCTTTAGTCACTTTATCAGTGTGGAACGGATAGACCGGGGTCTACTCGATGCTCTTGATTTCGAAAGCTATGGCATGCTCGAGAACCCAGCGGCAAAGAAGTTTTGGACGAGGATGTCCAAGGTGTGGAGTGGCATGGAGTTGACCAATCTTGGCAGACAGGATATTCTGAAACGGTTCGGAGACTTGATGGTCAGAAAAGTCATCTTCTTGGCATCTACCCCCGGACAATTTAAGATGATAACCGCATCAGTCATGACCGCGTGCGGATGTCTTCACGCAGCATTCCTATTCAGAGAGTCAGTTTTCCCGACAATAATTATGAAGGAGTACGTCAGTGCGGTTGAATATTCTCTGAGAGATTTTATGGCTATCGATTCACACTAAAAGTTCGTTTTCGGACGTCAAACTAAGTTGATGAGAGCTGTAGTGCGAAGCAGACTCAAGCTGACACAATGGCAGAACAGCAAATTCCTCCCCACGCCGCGGTCATCACATTCGGTTTCCCCTCTAGATCATAGTTACAAAACATCTGAAAAAGGCGTTCAAAATGCAAGCTTTGCTTTTGAAAAGACGTGTTAAAGCAAATTACGGTTACTCCACCGTCCACGTTCTAATACTTGATGGCCATCCCATTTGTAAAGGCGGCCCCTGCTCTCATCAATATCCACAAAGGTGTCGTAGTTGTCGTCCGTTAGCTGGGCAATCCACGAACCAGTGTTGACAAGCCGCTGTATTTGATGGTTGTGCTGGTGGTCTCCGGTCGTGCAACGCCTGGATTATGCGTGAGACCAAATACAACGCTGTCTGCGTCGATAGCGGGTCCCTCTCTCATTCATCAGTCGGGTCGTCTCGTCATATCCTGCCTGCTCTTCTAGCGTTCGCTCGTGCAACGCGTTGAGGTGACGTTGTAGGCAAGGCGGCGCAGGGGAGAGCCGGCAAGAGCCTTAGCCGCACCGAAACGCGATCTCTTCTGTGCGCTGTCGGTGACTCAAAAACGGCATTGCTGCACCAGTTGCATCACTACACGTAGAATAGCTCTAAAGATCGCTCGTAAGGTAGCAAAGGCCGTTGATGAGGGGGCTCCGATTGTGTCGAGGCATGGGCGGACACCTACGGGGGTTGAAGGGTTCTTATGTTCTTATTACTACTACTACAATGGCAACAGGTGGCTAGTCATCCAACATTCCATGAGCTTGCAATAATCACGAAGTAAAGGCATTCCCTATCACAAGAAGTCATTTTTGCTGCCTTGAGAGAAAAGATAGACGGTTAAATTATGGCTGAGGAAAAAGATAAACAGAAAAAGAGATCTCAGAACAGTTCGACCGACATTTCCGACACGATTTTCAAAGCATTTGAAGATCCAGAAGCAGGTAAATCAGCAGATCTTGAGGATGCACTTCTAAAAATCGACACTCAGACTGCTAAGTTAGCTGCCTGGATAGATTCAAACCTTGGCAAAGCTTGGTTGAGTAATTTGGATTCAAACCTTGGCAAAGCTTGGTTGAGTAATTTAACAAAGACACTAAAGGTTAGCAGAGAGCTGGCATCAAAACTAAGAGAATAAGCGTTATCTACGATCATCGAAGGATTAAGAAATATTGGTAGTCTACAGCGAGATTGCGACGCCTTTTTTAATTCAAAAGTATTTCTCGATCCGGAGTTGCGTGAAAACAGCGAGATCAAGCGCTTGCAGGAAGAGATTAAACGATTAAAGCTTGAACTAGACAAAACGAAAGAGACGAGCAAGCCGCTTACAGATGATCGAGATTATAGATAGTATTCTAACAACAAGCCAGTTTCATTTTATGAAACTGAAGGCTTTTTAATGCGATTCAAAAAAGAAGATTGCGTGGCCCCAAAAATCAAAGCAAATCACCAAAGGGCGATCTCTCCTGTCCGCAGTTTCCTCATCAAAAGCGCTGGGGTAGTACGGTGATCATCTACCATATGCGGAAACGCTCGATGTACGATCCGTCAAACTTTGAGAGTTGCATATAGGGCAGCTTAGTTCTTTTGCGGAATAATACAGGCAATAGAGTATACTGATCAGAAATAAGGGAGCTACTAGCAGGAGTGGCACGTAGGCTCCAAAAGCAGCATTAAGCAGGAATGATAAAGCACTCACAAAGGAGGTGGAATGTTAAATGCCACACCCACTTTTGGCCGCACTGAGGATTATCGTAACCGTCGTGGTCATAATTGTGCTGATTTGGGGAGCACACACGCTAGCTCAGATACGTAAAACCCTTGAACAGCTTAAGAAACCGTAGCTCTCTGCGGTTAGAGTAAAGCCACGATGCTACGGCACTAAGATAGTATCAATAATGTGGATGACACCGTTGGTGCCTTCAATATCGGCCTCTTTTACCACCGCGTCATTGACCTTTATGCCGTGGCGCAACCAGCGGTGCTCCTCAATCTTGAGCGTCGCGCCTTGCATGGTGGTAACGCTTTTTTCTTTGCGCAAGTCCGAGACCAAAAGCTTCTCTGGAACGACGTGATAGGTCAAGGTGTTCTTCGCTTTGTCAGCGTCTTCGAGCGTACTCCATATCGGGCTTCCTTGAAGCTTATCGAATGCTTCGTTCTCAGGAGCAAAAAGCGTAATCCCTTGGGCATTTTTAAGGGTATCGGCTAAACCCGCCAACACAATCGAACTGTGGAGGTGACTGTGGACACTCGATAGTTCATCGATGTGCGACAATATCGTAACGACATCTAAGTTCAATTTCATCTTAATCACCTGCTTTGCTGACCAGCGATGCTGGATTTGCTTCTAAGACTTGTACATTTAAGAAGTTTTCTCAAATTCTTGAATAAACGCCCGTAATCGCTAGCGAGTTTCTTCTTTTTTTCACAAGTTCAGTTTCACACCGCGGGCAGCATGGTCTTTTGCGCTGCACTCAGCAGACACGTCTATCATGAACTGGACAAGGTGGCGTCGTTCGTCGAGAGATGCACCCACGGTGAACTGCAAGAGATGCGGAAACTACTCTCACTGCGGATTGCGCGGTGATAGAAAGCATGTTCCGTATTGCTTACATTACAGACGTTCTCGACCTATTCAGAGCCTCTTGTGTTGATTCATTTGATTTAAACGCTTCAAGCTAGGCTAAAATAAAGGCCGCTTTGTCGACAGAAAGGCCATTAGAACAAAGCAAACATGCAATATGCCATGCAGCCCATGTGATTAGCACTGAGCAGGAGGGAGAAAATGCTCACCAAGGCGTTAGTTTTGACGGACGGCGAAGCGGATACGTCGGCCTGCTAACAAAAAAATAAGAGTTGGATCCCCTATTGTGCATAGCCGTATCTTTAATCTCTCTTTATTGCCTGTTTGTAGGCGTCGTAGGCTCATCTGTCACCTGCATCGAGCATGTATTATAGTCGGCCTCTCTTTCGTCTAGTTTTTCCAAGATATATGAAGCTACATCTTGTGCAATTCGACAGTTATCCCGCATCATTTTTCCACCTCACATATATCTAAAAACATGCACCCAGAAGTTTAACGCCAAAGCTATCACCGTGATTAAGATAACCTCGATGACGAACAATGGCGTCATGTGCGCTCTCCCAATCCACACCACATAAAACATAAGTGGGTCTATAATTCCAATGATGATAGCAGAGAGCGCAACAGCCCTTAAAAAAGGATTGTCAGGAAAAAGTAATTCCGCTACCATCATACCTCATCGGCTATCAACGGATGCTTCGGAGTCATCACTTCTCCGTTGACTTCTATCTCATCAACAATGTTGACCGAATCTGACACTCTCATGAGATACCAACCTTCACGGATATCATCCAAAGTTATGGTGCATATGCCGCCCCGCTCAAATCTTTTCTCAAAGCCACCAGCTTCACAGTGTCTGCGACAATCCACCAGATGGGGACTAGCACGATTCCTATACCAATAATTATCGTGAATCCTAGTATCCCTACCACCAGCCCCACCAGCGGCACGCAAAACGTTAGGTCGTAGAAACGGTACGTGATAGATGATCAATCATATATGCTTGATTGGGGGCAGTTACAAGCGATGCGGGTCAAATCTTTTTTTGCTTTGATTCGCAGTTAGGGTTCCGATTAAATCCCTTCTTTGCTCTTGAAACTGTTTTTCTGTAATTACATCCTGATCGCGCAGCGACTCTAGTTTTCTGATTTCATCGAGTACGTTCTCCGTTTGTAGCGCTGTGGGTCCATGCGCTTCACGGTCACCTTGCGATGGCTCTTCGAGAGGAGCACCACAGCTAACGCAAAACATTCCATGATGCTCCACTGTTTCGTGGCAAAATCTGCAAAGCTTTTTATCTGCCATATCCTCTTTTTTGCTCGCCTTTCGCCTTGTTCGCTAAACTCAACACGTAAAACTCGGCCTTTAAAACTTAAGGTTTCGCTTTTTGGCGTTTAGTCCCGCGCTGGACTAACGGCCACTTTACGGAAGCACCTAAAAACTAAGAAGGGAAAAATTATTAGGAAGCCGGCAGTTTCTATTAGAGTATGGGCATGCTATCTGACGTGCTTGCTGTGGTTTTCCTCATCGTGATCCTGCTCCTGGCACTTGCCTTGGTACTTATCCTTTTCATCCGCTTGCTTCCGGTGCTGATAATCGTCGCAATTGTGCTCTTGCTGATATGGTTTATCTTTTACCGAAATCGTTCGTGAAGATTATCGCTTGTTAGTGCCACTCTCCTTGGCAAATATTCAAGCTGGAGTCAGAACTTGAAAGGGAAAAGTGGACAAGAGGCCTCTCGCAACTATCGCTCGGCTGACAATAGGGAAGTTTAGAGACGCTCTGAGTCAAGAGAAACCAGTGCTCGATGTCCCGCCGAACTGCGACAAAATCAGATATCAGCATTGGTGTCCACTTCACAAACAAGTCGTTGAAGCGATCAAGCCGTTGCTGGACTGTCGGCGAGAAGATGAGCTAATTTTTGAGCAACTGTCCTTTCAGCAGTGGCTTAGGCACAACGAAGTTCGCCTGTTGCACAGCAATGCTCGTATTGTCAACGGAGATCTAAGGAAATTCTGTGAACAAATGGGCGACGTACTGCAGTGGGATCAGTCAAATAAGAACTAAATACTCAGCCACGGCGTTTCTGGGGTCGACTGGAGGTTTTACAAGCATCCGCTGCCCGAGCATGTGTACGACGTTATATGCGATATTGGAAGAATGTAGAATTCAGCCGCGCAGAAGATCATTTTTAGTGAGAACGGTCGTCAACAGCGGCCTTCATTCTTTTTAGGAGGCAAGGCAACGGTGAAGGTCGTGCCTATGCACCTAAAAGGCCCTTAGCAAACGCACGGGCGTTCTCCAGATCCTTCGCATCCGGACGCCCCTTGTTCATTCCGCCCATGAATGCGAGCGCTCCTTTCCAGTCTCTGTTCAATGGCAGCACGCCAGCGAACCGGCCAGCGCAAGTGAATTCGCCGACGATGTGACAGCCTTTCTCTGTAAGCTTCGCTTTGATACGCTTGTGATTCCTCTCTCGAACGTTAGCGGTGGTCGAGAAAACGAATACGTTCTTATCCATTGCAGGCATTGCTTCGATCAGTTCTATCAGTTTGGCGTGGTGCTTAAGCGCGTAGATGCCCGAGCCAAAGCCGATAAGGTCGTATGCTGCTAGCGCTTCCGGACGCACATCCTCAACTTTTGTAAGCTGCGCATCCATGGCCTCCGCCATGGCCTTTGCGATCTTCTCGGTGTTCATGCGATGGTAGGACTTGTAAACGATTAGCGTTTTCACGATTTCACCTCAAACTCGCGAACTGATCACAACTGTGACAAATCAATGCTTTCGTTGAACAAATATTCTTGCATAGGGCCTGCGTAATTCGGGTGCAGAGCTTAAAAAACCGCCGAGCAGCACGGTGACGTTATTCAGTGGGATCAATCAAATCAAGCGTATGTCATGACGCATGGCGTGAGTGGAATCGACTGGAAGCACTACAAGCATCCTTTGCCTGAAAATGTCTACAGCACCTACGTGCGATACTGGGGGGATGTCGAACTTGCGAATTGATGGGCGTGCCGAACGTGTCAACCTAGAAGGTGCAGGCGGTAGTGACTGAGCAATCGCAGCTTACTCATATGTGAGAAATAACCCACTAAGCTCGGTTTTTGGCCTCGCGTTTGATGTCGCTTATGTTGCTATTTATCTACCTCGAAAAGGTTAATTTCAAAATAGAGCCTGTAAATCAAAGGAAAGCGCGATGAGGTTATGGTATACATAGAAGAGCGCCAGACTATCGAACGTTATCGCGTTACGCAAGATATAGTCATAGAAGAAGCTATAAAGTGTTTAGAACGTGCTGATAAGTTAACCGATGAAGCACGTAAGGCGGGCGAGCGTATGAGCGATTTTAGCGGTATGGAGATAATTAAAAAACCGCGCAAACTGTAATCGTAACTAAAGCCATCGCACGCGCGGCCCACTAAAAGCTAAACCGAGCGCAATAATGACGCTCGGTATCGTGATAATATTAGCTTTATTCGTTTCCGCTGTCGTCGCAAACTTAGAGATAGAATCTGTAGCGACGACACGCTCAGTCGAACCATAATCCTAAAACGTGTATTAGCGCATCTTCGCGTAGTATAACGTGAATCGTGTAGCTATCCGCTTTAAGTCGCTCCATCTCTATTTTATTCGGTTTTTTTAACGCCGTCGTGCCATTCGGCGGATAAACGAAGATAGCAACACCATACTCTCTACTAGGTAAAAAGTACGCTTCGGGATACATAGCGGTTAATAGCTGAATCGTCTCTACGCCGTCAAACTCATTATAATTCAGACAGACTTCGGGCATTGTGGCGCGCAGCTCCGACGCAGAATAGAGGGTATCAGAATACCAGATAAAAGCGCGTTGTTTAGCGTTTCGCTCCGGCCCGTCATAATCATTTTCGCCGGCGATATCGGCAAACGCTTCCTTAAGTTGTGTTATGTCGTACTCGCTCGGAGGCGGTGCTCTTACATTCGTTAACGCCTCGTCGCGCATAGCGTGATACTCGTCTATATTATCTATGTTACAATTTTCGGGTTCGGTTCCACGTGCCATGGTTCTCCTTACTTATCACAAAGCCCTCGGGCGCCCTGAGACCATCTAAATATTCTTCCGCTAATAACATAGTCGTAAACGCACGATGCCCTTCGACGTAATCAGGTAATATGGTGCGTTCGCTCTCAGGGGCTGTAATAATTAGCACACGACCGGCGTCGGTATCATACCCGCTTACGATGCACGACCCCTCCTTAATGCTTAGTTCGTTTGCTCTCTTATCCTCATCGTCTATCTCGCCGTAGTCGCCGCTAAAGTGGCGCTTAAACAGCGCGCCGACGTTAATAATTCCTCGCCGGCGTGCCTCTGCAATTCCCAGTGTCATGGCTAATACTCCCGGCTCGAATCGGTCTATTTGTATTCCTAAAAAAAACTCAGTTTTTAGCCACGCAATTTTAATTCGTTCTTGTATCTTGCGCTCTTGCGCGGGCGTGCATCCGCTAATTCTCACGGGCTTAACCGCGTCTTTTAGCATTATCCGTTTGCCTCTCTCGTAGCGTCCGCTTAATTATCTGATTTCGTTTATAGTAACTTACTTTGTAACCAGATACTGTTATGATAACGTAGAATCGCTATAATAACCTCGTTTGGTTTATTAGCGTCAATAGTGATAGAACCGATCTGTATCGGTTTTTTTAACGTCGTCGTTTCATCGCTCATATCTATACACCATCTTAGCGCTAATCGTAACCGCGCGCGGATTACTAATATTTACCGCGAGTTTCTAGGCGGCGCGGTCGTCGACGACTCGACTAAGTTCCGAAGTAAAATAAGGCTTGTACTTCGAGACGGCGCGGGAGGCGTCTATATGGCAGACGCAAACGCGACGCGCTATTGTTGTATTTGGGGCACGTGTGATAATTTTCCGGACCTATCCACCTTGTATATCTTTGCACCCTCGAGCATGAGCGGCCACATAAATTATGAGGTGCCCCAGAGCGCGAAAATTGTGTCAATAACATATAATGCCCAGTACCCTTATTCTGGTTCTGGTACGCTCTACCTCGCCCGGCCTTATTCTAGTAGTTCGCTTACGCTCCACCTCTCGCATAGCTAATCAAATCATCAATAAGAAATAACCCAGTAAGGAGCTACGGAGAGGCCAAACGGAACACGCTATCCATCCTGGCCGGACCAGGGTGATATGTCCGCTTCGATATACATATTCACTGAGCCTCGAAATGATACAAAATATGTTTTTGAGCAGTCGATAAACACGCGGTGGGATCCGTTGTTTTAAGGCCTCTGCACGTTAGCCGCTTTGAGATAAATACCCTAGGCCAGGGTGATAATGTAATGTTAACCGGATATGTTTAAATGCCGTGAGCGGCTTCGGCTCAGGATGGCTAGGGCCTATTTTTATACAAAATTATCACAACGTGATAACCCATTTTTTGTATCCGTTTTTTTTCATAAAGCTCTTTTTTTTGAATAAAACCACCCATAAATGGGCATGTTACATTCATTTTTTTTGTACAATACTTTTTATGGATAGTAGTTAAAATTTTTGAATAAAACCACCCATAAATGGGCGTGTTACATTCTAAAAAGTTAGAGGAGAGACCTCGCCCTCTTAGCGGACGAACTGCAATTGTTCATAGAACGCAACGCACATCCTCTCAGTCCTTCAGGTACACGTCATACACGTGCTCAGGCAGCGGATGCTTGTAGTGCTTCCAATCGACTCCGCCGAGTGAAATCAGTAGATATGTGCGCTTCTAATGGCACAACATCGAGCACCGTTTGCTTTAAGACGGCTACTCTATAGTTTGGGCAACGCGAACTCCCATTTCAAAAGCTTTCTGACAATCTTTTGGAAATTCTTCTTTTCGGCTCTTTGCCTTCGCTTCAACATCAAAAACTGTTGTCTCGTACTTAGAGTAGTCGTCAAATTGATAGGTATCATAAACAAACAACGATTCTGACTTTCCGAATATCCTTGCCATGACCATTTCAGCAAGACCGAGGCTCCGATCATAACCAATCTGTTTCATCTGCTCTTCTCGCACGTTCATAGTGTAAATCAAACCTGTCTTGATCCGCCTGTTGAAAAGCGTTGACCGGTTCGCGTCATACACTGAATACGGGAAGAGCAACCTCTCCATGAAGGATCGCATTTCGCCCGTGACGCTCCCATAGTAGATAGGGGAGCCGAGGACAAGGGCGTCAGTTTCCCCTGCTTTTTCGAGCACTGGTGTCAAATCATCGTTTACGGCACACCTACCATAGCTCTCGCCATTTTTCAATTTGCAGGCAAAACAGCTAATGCAGCCTTTAAATCGAGTTTATACAGATGAACGAGTTCAGTCTCTGCTCCCCGTGAAGCTGCTCCTTGAAGCGCCTTACTTAACAGAGTGGCGGTATTGCACTTGGTTCTCGGACTTCCGTTTATCGCTAAAACTTTCATAGACATACTTTCGCCCTCAGTAATACTGTTAACGCCAGTTTAGTTGCCTAACTGGGTATTTTGCCAATACTTTATATTTACATCAAAAATGTGCTCCGGCAGCGGGTGCTTGTACAGTGTTAAATCCCTTTGTTGTACTTAAATCCAGACCAATAGTGCTACCGTTAAGAAAAGAACAACATGCCAAATTGCTCCTACCTTGTACGCATTTGTCAGCTTTTCTACAGAGTTAGGCTTCCCGAAATACCTCGCCTGAGCGAGAGTCCATATCACGTATGCGGCCAGCACCACCATGAACGGCCAAGCCAACTGCGTGTAGAGAAAAATCGCCGTGCCGACGACAAACATCATCGCAGCGGATATGATGTGGAGCACTTTATCCGTAGAGGGCTTGAATTTAACAAAGAGGGTTGGCCCTTCGATAGACGCTTCGTTATAGAACTGTCCGCAAGCTACTATAAACGCGTAGAAGATGACGAGCAGCCAAGGGAGAGGGGTTAAGATGGTCTCCGGGGAAGCAGCGCTCCATGCGATTACAGCCAGCATCGCTAAGGGTAGTATTCCGGTTAGATGGCCAACACGATCTCGCGTGTAACCCGAATAGACCGTTACCAACACTATCTCTAAAAGTAGTAGCACCAAGAAAAGCGAGTTGAACATTACACCAGCAATCCCTAGCGCGATTCCCGCTGTGATAAGCACATAAATTGCCGCTAGTCGTTTCGAAAGCAACCCGCTTGGCAACGGTCGCGTCGGCCACTTCGTTTTGTCCCGCTCGACGTCCGTGAGGTCGTTAATTACATTTCCAGCTGTTGAGGCGAGCCACGCCACAATAAAAAAGAAGAAGAGCTGTGCATCAACTTGGCCCCCCGCTAACGCATAGGGAGCCGCCACGACGGGTAAGATCATTAGCAGTATCGCCAGCCGTTGCATGCTGACAAACCCAATGATCTTGTTTCCGAACGTGCGTCCTACGGGCGCCGCTTGTCCGAATAACACGTCGGGCATCGTAACATTCATTCTTTTCGTTTCCTCCTAATCTCCGCTTTCTGCCTCACTTCGATTAAAAAAGATGCGATCCTTCGTCTCTCGCTGACGCTATCAACACAACGGCCGCGGTGGTTGCTCTCGTGCCTTTCTTCGCGGATTCTCACTTCTATCCCCCTTTTCTGCGCCGGAAGCCACGTGAGTGGCCTTGGCAAGGGCGTCGTGGAATCATCTCGCTATCGTGGGTGATGGGGCGTTTCCACAGCCCTACACACCAATCGATTATCTAGTTTATCTTCTATGTGTGCTAAAACTAGTTTCCAACTCGCTTCGTGCCCATTTTGGTTTAGTCAAGCTCTTCCATTCTTTTAGTTTCGTTGCTGAGCAAGTATGGTAACTGCCACTGCGACAATTCTCCTGTGTTTTAGGTATAAAATATTATCTTTCTGAATATGCAGATCTGATTCCCACGCCGAGAGTGAAATACGAGTTGTCTCGAATCGGATTGTTGTGCATCGCGATTGCGTTTTGCACAAAAAATCAGCAGAGCGCGGACGACTTGAATTCAACATCTCTCCAATATTGCATGTACACGTCATACACCTGCTCAGGCAGCGGATGCTTGTAAGACTGCCAGTCCACTCCAGACACGCCGTGTGTCATTAAATAGTTCTTATTTGACTGATCCACTGCAGTATATCGCCCATTTGTTCGCAGAATTTCCTCACTCTCTCGCAAAATCGGAACGCTTAAGTTTGCGGCGCTTAAATGGCTGATACGCACTGAAGCGCCGACGTAAGCACAATGGCAACCTTACCTCAACTTCTCGAAGACGTGATACCCCTTGCCGTCGCCTCCATGATAAGCCCGTTGGCGGTCATCATGGTCATGACGGTGCTAAGCTCAGCTCAACACCGACTCAAAAAAGGAACGATCTTTGTCGCAACGTACTGCAGCGTATTTTCGCTGATATGCTTGGTCGTTCTTGCCGTCGGAAGCTTGACCACGACCGGCGGCAAGCCGTCGTTGACGACGGTCACGATCGACATAATCCTCGGCCTCCTCCTGCTTTACGCAAGCGCTCGTTCTCTCTTGAAGAAACATGAATCACGAACTTTTGACGCGACGGTGATGAGCACATGGGCATTGGTTTCTATGGGGATCGCCGTCGGCTTTGGCAACATCTCCTCATCGCTTCCAGTTCTCGCCGCAAGTAAGGATATCGGCGTGGCTGTGTTATCTGTTTACGACAAAGCGATCGCCTTTTTCGTCGCAATGGCGATAGCCCTATGCTGGTCTTGGGGGCCACTCGCCGTTTGTGCTGTGACACCTCAAAACTTCGACCGCATCTTCGATCCCATCATCCGTTTCTTGAAGGAGCACGGGAGTCAGCTGATTGCCGCCGTGTTCTTTGTCATCGGCATATACCTTATCGGCCGTGGCGTGACGACGGCAATGATGTTGTAGGTCGTTGACTAGAACCGCCTTGGCAGCGAAGGGTCGCGCGCTTGAGCATCAGCAGAAGATGCCATTTAAGCTATCGAACTGATGGGGAACTCAATCTGTAAGTTCGGATGTCCTTCCAATATTGCACGTACACGTCATACACCTGCTCAGGCAGCGGATGCCGGTAATGCCTCCATTCGATGCCTGACACGCCGTGCGTCAAAATATAAGCTCGGTTTGACTGCTCCCATTGAATGGTGTCGCCGTGCTGCTCAGCAAATTTTCTTAAGTCACCACAAACGAAATGTCCACCATACACTAAAGGAAGCTTTTTCCTCCTCGCCCACTTGTCGAAGTATTCGTGTGCAAATATGCGGGTGTCGTCTTTTCGATTTCTGCCGTCTAGAAGCGGTGTCACCGCCTTTACAACGCAGGGGTGTAATGGCATAGTGTTGCATTCTGATTTTGTCCTGTTATGGCAGCACGTCAATTACGGGAGGGTCGTGCCGTAGAGCGGCACGAAACTGCCCGACGGTCAGTTTGCGGATGGTGGCGTAAGGACGTTGCCCTGCGTATGCGCCGAACAACACAAGGGACTTGTAGTTTCGGCGCTGTCGCGTGGTAAACTCAGCGTTCTTATAAGCTTCATCTATCGCAGATAGCACATTTTTGATATCCTCTATCGTTACGATGCGTTGTGTTATCCGTTTGCTTTCCTTGACCGTTTTTGGCATCTCTAAAAACAGGTCAAACTCTTTATATCGCGTGTCGAGCCGCATCTTTGTGAGATATCGGAGGAACGCTTTGGCGAAGTTGAGCATCTTCCGTTTTGAGTAGATGCCTGTGCACTTGGTGAGAACGTATTCACGAAACGCTTCTATTCTCGCTTTGTTTATCACTCCCTTCGTGACGTGCCAGAACGTCACCGAACACTTATCAATCCACGGAATAGTCGCCGCAGTCACGCCGATGCAGCGAAACGCAGTGTAATCAGTCAGTTCTTCCTCCCCGTAGTCAAGTTCAAGCGACATCAGGGATTGCTGATTTTGTTGGTGGGGTATCTTCGTTTTCGGCTCTTCTGTGCTTGCACCAATAAGCTCATTTTGGGCTTTATTTGGCGAAAAACTTGAAGAAAACAGCTCCACAGGGCCATAGGATAACCAAGCTACCCCACCTCGGCACAGCCTCGAAAGGCGCATAGTCCCGTGCGGATTCGAACCGCAGTCGCGGGCTTTCTTCTATCAGTGGTCAACGTACCACGACCACATGAATCCAAAGGCCCGCATGATTGACCACTACACCACGGGACTCTCGAGCTAGAGTAAGATTTATACATACTTAACGTTTTGGTCACTTTACAGCTCACAAGAGCGCATTCGTCGACATCGAAGGCTTTAATTCAAAAACAACTTATTGATGCGGATGCTACGAAGCAATGCGCTAAGAGGCTTCACTAAAAAGGCTCAGTCTGCCGATTTACACAGAGCCAAGCGCCAACTCGGCGTGTTCGCCGGCAAAAAAATGGGGCTGGAGAGATTTGAACTCTCGATCGACGGGTCTCTCCGATCAGTGCTCCAACGGGACATCACCTGACTCAAGCGTCCCCAAGTCATCAGTTGACCCGTTGTTCATCATATCGAGAACTTTTACCGCTGGAGCCCGTCGCCATTCCTGACTTGGCCACAGCCCCGGAAGCACGCGGGCCGGGAGGGAATTGAACCCTCGACCTTTGGGTATCTCTGGTCAACGGGTCACAACAAGAGTACCGTAAGAGCCCAACGCTCTGCCTGACTAAGCTACCGGCCCGTATTTGGCATATGCTCTTATACCCCTTCCACATATATAGGTTACTCAAACTAAATTTGACGCTTCAATTCAGCAAGCTCAAAAAGCGGGTGGTGGCTTATTTCGGCTTATAATTCGACAAGCTTGGAGCAGGGCATACCTCTCAAAATTGACGAACGGATAACGTACGCCATACTCGGCTCAGGCAGCGCCGGCTTTCTTGTCGCCAAGGAACTCGCACAACGCGGTAGGATGTTTACTATCATCGACAAGAACGCGAAACGGGTCGAGACGTTGCGTGACCAGAATTTTGACGCGCACGTCGGCGACATCACGAGAGAGGGGGTCATCACCGAGCTACTCACGCCTGATCTCGAGATCATTATGATTCTCAGCTCTGACGTCGAAGCGAACACCAAGGCGCTGAGCGTGATCAAGGAGAGGAGGCCAGACGTTTTTGTGATCGTCCGAGCCGCCGACCCGCTGAGCAAAGATAAGCTTGAAGAGTTGGGGGCCGACGCGGTTGTGTATCCATCGGCGCTTATCGCGATCGCCACGATGTACGATCTCCACAAAGCAGAATCGCAGCGGTCTGCGAATCGACTTCACGAAATCCTCAAAAACATAAAGAGGCTCGGCATACTAGTCCACGATAACCCCGATCCCGACTCGATCGCAAGCGCACTCGCACTCGTGCAGATCGCCGCGAGCGTCCACACGGAAGCCGCGATAATGTACCACGGAGAGATCAGCAGACAGGAAAACAGAGCCTTTGTAAACCTGCTCAACATCCACTTGATCCACGTCGACGAGATTGATCCGAACGAGTACGACATGCTCGCCTTGGTCGATACGGGGACTCCTGGGGCGAATAACCCACTGACAAGCTTGGACAAAGTCGGGATCATCATAGACCATCACGGGGTTCCCGAACAACGTGTCCTGTACACCGATATCAGGGACGTGGGATCAACAGCGACGATACTGACGAACTACCTCGAAGAGCTCGACATTGACATCGACAAGCGGCTCGCAACGGCGTTGCTGTACGGCATACGCATCGACACCCAGGACTACAAAAAGCATGTGACCCCGTCAGATCTCGCCGCTGCAATGAAGCTTATGCAGCTCTCCGATAGAGAGATTCTCAATCAGATTGAATCACCGACGATGTCAATGGAAACACTTGACATAATCGGCGAGGCCATTCATAACAAGCGCATCACCGGAAGCTACCTTGTCTCGTGCGTCGGGTTTATGCACAATGTCGACGCGCTCGCGCAGGCGGCCGACTACGTGCTCAACCTTGAGGGGGTAACAGCCGTCGCCATCTTCGGGCTCAACGAAGAAAAGATACACATATCCGCGCGGAGCAAGGACATCCGCGTCAATATCGGCGCCGTCATGAGCCAAGCATTCGGCGACATCGGCTCAGCAGGCGGTCATTCAAACGCCGCTGCCGCGCAGATTCCCCTCGGCGTTTTCACAGGCGTCAGGGACCGAAAGACGCTGCTCCGCCTCGTCGAAGAGGTCGTAACGCGCAGGTTCTATTCTGAAATTGGCGTTGAGCGGGACGAATAATGGTCGTGCGCTCGTTACTGGTCGTGTGCCATAACGACGTTCGTGATGTCCGCGTCTCACGACAAAATTTGCACCGCACGGAATTTGCGGTATTAGTGTCTATTTTGCGACGCTGACGACTTCCGCCGGCAAGGGGCGCAGTTTCTCAGTCTTAACGAACGCTACCAGATCATCGATGGTGGGATGGACCCCGCGTCTGCTCGATACGTAGTAGCCTGCCACCGCGTTCGCGAGGCACAGGCGCAGTGCGGGGGCCAGACCGAGCAACTCACCGAAGATGTTGCCTGAGTTCCAAGCATCACCGGCGCCGGTGGATCGGTGCAGCTCTACGTCATACGCGGGGAATGCCGTCACGCTGTCGTCGATCGACGCCGCATACCAGGGGGTGTGGTAATCAACGCGTGAGACGACTCGATGCCTGAATGCGATCGCGCGCTCAAGGGTGGCCTCACCGGTGTGTTTCTCGAGTTCATTTTGATTGAGGCTCATCATGTCAAGGTTAGTGCTCGCGATCACGCTTTCATAGAGCTCGGTGAGGTCGTGGACGCGGGGGCTTGGGTCAGCCGAGTCAAAGTACGTTTTCACGTTGTATTGCTTCGCGTAGGCGAACGTCTTAACGGCAAGATCGGTGCCGCCCACGACGTTGGTCCCCCAATCGTGCACGGTCACGAGCTGACTGTTTTCGATGAGTTCGAGATCGGTATCGCGCAGGCTGTCGAAAGCAAAGTCATAATTCGAGCCGACGTCGTTGAGCATGACGTTGATCCGTTGCTCGCCAATCTCAAGAGCAAGGGTCTGTCCCAATCTGCCGTCGGTCTTCACGTGGGCGATGTCAACGCCGCTATTTTCGGCGAAGAACTTCAAAACGTGATATCCAAGCTCACTCGTGCGGCCGATGAAATGGGAGCTTAGGCCGAGTCGCGACAGCGAGATTGCGGTATTTGCCGCGCCGCCGCCCGACAGCACGCTTTGGACGAAGCCAGGAAGGTTCCCGCCGCCGCTGACATACTTCGTCTCAAGCGCGCTGCAAAACGAGTTCAGATCGTCGACCTGCACGAAGTGATCCAAGTAGAAGCTGGGCGTGCACACGACGTGCAGCTTCCGCGTCTCTCGCGGATCGAGCACTGCCAAGATTTGTGACAATTCGCGCTTGACGTCCTCGCAACGCTCTTTCAAGGCCAGCCTCCGCACTAAACTTTAAAAGGGAATGTTATTTATACGTTTCTTACGTACGCATACACGCGCCGGCAGCAAAACGCTAGACGGAAAGACTATGCCCATAAGAAGTTCCTATGAACTGACGAGGCTTTTTTTGTCACTTTCAGACGTGAGCCGGCTCGACATCTTGAACCAGCTGGACGAACGAACGTCAGTGATCGACATTTGCCGGCGGTTCGGCTTGCTCGTGCACGAAGCGGTGCGACATCTTCGCCGCTTGGAGGACGTAGGACTCGTGTCGCAGCTTCCTAACGGGGACTACGTCATATCAGAGTACGGAAAAGTGCTGGTAACCTTCATTGAAGGGATAAGCGACGTTCAGGACCTATTAGAGTACTGGGAGCGCCACAGTGCGGCTGAGCTTCCTGCTCATCTCAAGCGTTTGCCTGCAGACCTCGGCGAGTCGCTGCTCCAGGATCGTGAGCTGCTGCACGCGGCTGCCGTCGAGATCGTGAATGACGCGAGGCGGTTTCTGTGGGTCTTGAATTACGCCGTGGACCGGGCCGGACTCAGCGCGTCCGAAGTCAAAGTGCTCCTGAACAGCACGGCCGGAATAGAAAGCCCCGATGTCCGGCAAGTCAATAGTGTCAGCACGATACTCCTCGTCAACGAGCTTCGCGGCCTCATTTTTTTCCCGCGAGTGACCGATCAAGAAGGTTACGACCCGGATATGTCGTGCGGATTTCTCGTTTCCGCAGCCGATGTGACCTACCGACTGCTCGTGGAACTGTTCGATTTCTTGTGGAGCTGCAAATCGACACGCGCAGTCAACTGAGTTAGTGTATTAAACGTTGAGAGCGCAAGGTGCACTAGAGGGAAAAATGGCAAAAGATCCCGTTTGCAACATGGACGTCGATGAAACGACGGCGAAGTACGTCAGCGAATACAAGGGGAAAAAATACTTTTTTTGCGCTCCTGGCTGCAAGGCGATGTTCGATAGAGATCCCGAAAAATTCGCTTAACCCGGATCGCCCCAAACTACCGAACTGCCAGTAGCGCACTTTTTTCTTTTTTTGGACTCCTGTCGACAAGCTCAAGCTCAGCGCACGTTTCTAAATAAGATGGAGCCGACAACCGTCATCAGTGCGAAGAAGCCGACGACGACCGCGAGATCAGTCATTAACGCGTAGGTGTGCAGTCCGGTGACGGCGTAACGCATCGCGTCAACGCCATATGCCAGCGGATTGATGTTCACTAGCGCCTTCATCCAGCTCGGAAGCGAAGTCACCGGGAAGAATGCGCCGCTCAGGAAGAAGATGGGCAGCACGAGGAGGTTAGCGACGACTTGAAAGCCCTCGATATTCTCGAGCCGAGAGGCGATGCTAATCCCTAGCCCTACAAAACCCATGCCGAGGAAGAACATGGTCACCAGTATGAGCACTACGGCGGCTGCAAGCCCGAGCGTGCCAGATATTTTCACTCCGATGAACGTGGAAAGGGCGAGTATTAGCAGGGCCTGTATTGACGCTTGTGTCGTTCCCCCGAGGGCTTTTCCGATGACGATAGAGGTCCGCGAAACGGGGGCGACGAGAATTTCTTTGAGAAAACCGAATTCTTTGTCGAACATTACGCTCATTCCCGAGAATATCGAGGTGAAGAGCACCGTCATGCCGAGGATCCCGGGCGCGAGAAAGTTTATGTAATTAGTGGTGCCGCCTGCTCCAGCAAACGACAAAGAGGAGCTGAATCCGGTCCCGAATATGATGAGCCAAAGCAGGGGAGTAATAAACGAGGTGACGACCCGCGACTTAGCTCTGACATACCGAGTCATCTCCCGGAGCCAAATCGAATAGATATCACCCATAAAAACTATTCGTCGGTTTGGCATCGCTATCGTCTCCCCGGGCCGTGGAAAGCAGCGAACCCGCTCGCCTCCTGGGCTCGAATCTCCTGTCCGGTGTACTTGATGAAGATGTCCTCAAGCGTGGGCTCGTGAAGCGCAATCGAGGGCACAGCAATCCCCTCTTGACGCGCCACGTCCATAAAAATCGGTATTGCGGTCTCACCTTTGTCGACGCTCAGCCTCAGCGTGCCGTCAACGAGTTGGGCTGACTTGACAAATTTGAGGTGTTCGAGTTTGGTCTTGAGCTGGTCACTCCCGTTGGAAACCGTCATGATCACAACGTCGCCGCCAACGTCGTGTTTCAGGTTCTCGGGAGTGTCCATCGCAACGATCTGCCCGTGATCGACGATGGCGATGCGGTCGCACAACTGATCGGCCTCGTCCATGTAATGCGTGGTCAAGATCATCGTGATCCGCTTCTCTCTATTGAGCTTCTCTATGTACTCCCAGATATGACGCCGGGTTTGGGGGTCAAGCCCGAGTGTCGGCTCGTCGAGAAAGAGCACCTTAGGATGATGAAGCAAGCCACGCGCGATCTCCAACCGCCGCTTCATGCCGCCAGAATACTTCTTAACGATCACGTCAGCTTTATCAGCGAGTTCAACGAGCTCGAGGACGTCGCTGATTCTCTCAGCAAGTTCATTCCTGGGCACTTTGTAGAGCCGGCCGTGGAAGCTGAGGTTTTCCCTCCCAGTAAGGTTTTCGTCGAGACTAGGGTCCTGAAACACGATGCCTATCATACCCCGCACGATGTCGGGTTCTTTTTTGACGTCGTGCCCGAAGACGCTTGCTGAGCCACTCGTGGGTTTTACTATCGTACACAGCATAGAGATGGTCGTCGTTTTTCCGGCTCCGTTGGGTCCGAGCAGCCCGAAAAGCTCCCCTTCTTCAATCTCCAAATTGATTCCTTTTACTGCTTCAACGTCTTCAAACCGCTTGATGAGATCTTTAGCTTCGATAGCTTTCACTGCTGCTCCACCCGTGGACGTCAGCGTTTCGCTAGCTTTCACTGCTGCTCCACCCGTGGACGTCAGCGTTTCGCTAGCTTTCACTGCTGCTCCACCCGTGGACGCCGGCAAGAAGGGCAAGCCGTTGTGCAGTACGATCTTATGTGCCTCTTCACTCTCCAGATTGATTCCTTTCACCGCTTCAACGTTCTCGAACCGTTTGAAACGGTCTTGTGTTTCGCTAGCTTTCATTATTGATCACGGTCGCATAAGAAGCGCATTTGCGAGTTTGCGTGCAGTAGTGTACTCAGCACATTTGCGTGTACTATTTAGTAGTTTTAGTCTAATTATAAGTTGTTGATATATTACTCAGTAATATAACGCAGTCAGCATTTTCGTCCCATCACGCCAGAAGGGCGTGTTCGCGGACCGATGGCGTGGGCCTGCCCGATTGCGGGGCGTATCGTAGGAGACCACGGCACCAGGAGCTCTACCTTAGATCGATGCGATAAACCCGCACGATGTTTCTTCGTCCTCAGTCATTGCCAGAGCTACAGCCCGAGCGGTCGGTTCAACCTTCGTTGACGCACTTTAACAGTGGCCGACGGGCGGCCCTGGAGGGCTGTTAGACTGTACGCTGCGACTCATAACGTTAAAGTACTAAAATGGCAATGAGTACGTGCCAGAAGTCAAGAGACGGCTGCTACCGCTATGGAGTACTGGAATCCAAAGGTCGAACGATCGTCCGCAGAAGAGCTCAAGCAGCTGCAAGAACGCAAGCTCAGACGGTTAGTCGAAAACGCGTACGAGTATTCCAGTTTCTACAAGAAGCGTTTTGCGGCAGCCGGCGTTTCTCCGCACGACATACGATCACTCGAGGATATCCAGCAGCTGCCGTTCACGCACAAGACCGATCTGCGAGACACCTATCCGACCGGCATGTTCTCGGTGCCACAGAACCAGATCGTGCGATTTCACGTTTCAAGCGGCACGACAGGTGTCCCGACCGTTGTCGGCTACACCGCCAACGACATTGACGTTTGGACGGCCTGCTTGGCGCGCTCGCTCACCGCGTGCGGGCTCGGGCGCAGTGACATCGTCCAAGTCGCGTACGGCTACGGATTGTTTACGGGAGGGCTTGGCCTTCACTATGGCGTCGAGGAGATTGGCGCTGCCGTCCTCCCCATAGGCGCTGGCGCCACGACGCGACAGATAAACCTCATGAAAGACCTCGGGACGACGGCGATCGCGTGCACGCCGTCGTATCTCCTCCATATCGGTGAAGTCGCCGAGTCAATGAGTATCGACATAGCGTCGCAAACGCGGCTACGAGCTGGCATCCTTGGAGCTGAGCCTTGGTCGCTGGAATCTCGCGCGCGCATCGAGCAGAACCTCGGGATCAAGGCCTATGACATCTACGGCACGTCTGAGATGAGCGGTCCGCTCTTCACTGAATGTTCCGCTCAGAATGGCATCCACGCCTGGGCGGATCACTTCTTGATCGAGATCGTCGACGATTATGGCGGCCCCGTCGAAGAGGGCGAGAGGGGTGAGCTCGTTGTCACGACGCTGTCAAAGGAAGCCTTGCCGCTAATCCGGTACAGGATGGGCGATATCACTTCGCTGGTGTGGGAAGAGTGCGAGTGTGGTCGGACCCATCCTAGAATCATGCGCATTCAAGGGCGGGTTGACGATATGATCGTGGTCAGAGGCGTGAACGTGTTTCCGAGCCAGATCGAATCGGTGCTCATGCAGATTCCGGAAGTCGGTGATCACTTTCAGATCGTTGTCGACCGAGCCGGTCCCTTGGACGTCATGGTGGTTAAGATTGAAGTAACGGAGAGCACGCTGAGCGACCGAATCGGCGCGTTGATGCAGCTGGAAGAAAGGGTCGCGAAGCAGCTGCGCGATGTGCTCATGGTAAACGCAAAGGTGGAACTCGTGGAACGAGGCACCATACCTCGGTCATCGGGAAAGTCGCAGAAGGTCATAGACCTGCGACAGATTTAGGCTAACGAGGTCCTGATGCGAATGGTCACAAACAAACTGTTGAAGCAGATCACGCTGTTTGCCGAGAACAAACCTGGCCGGCTTGCAAGCGCGACGAAAATACTCTCTGAAAACGGCATAAACGTTCGCGCTTTTACGATCGCTGATAGCGGCGAATTTGGTATCATTCGGTTCGTCGTTGATGATGCAGACGCGTCTCTGCGCCACTTAAGAAGGGCCGGTTTTTCCGTCTCTGAAACAAAGGTGATTGGCCTTGAAATACCCGACACGCCTGGGGCCTTGTTCGAGATCAGCCGTGCGCTCTCCGACAACGACATAAATATCGATTACGCCTACGCTTACACGAGCGCTGCGCCGAATAAGGCGATCTTGATTCTCCAAGCAAGCGACCTGAAGAAAGCGGTCGGATTGCTAACCGAACTCGGGTTCCATCTCATCGAATCCTCACCATAAGTGAGTTCCTGAATGACGCTGCACGGCAGTTTCACGGCTTCTTCGCCACACGACTCGGACAGCGTGAAGGGGTTAACCTATTACGAAGATTGGCGAGACGACACCTTGCTCTGAATGCGAGGGGCCCTCCAAGCGCGTCAGGCACTAGCAATAGGATTCAGCGGCTTGTGTTGGTAGAATTGATGCTCGTACTCGCAGGCGGTGTTCTCGTGGTCTTGTCGCCTCCGATCTCACTCGCTGGACGACCTCTGCAGCGTCCTTGTCGTAGCCTGCCTCACCGTTTGGCGCCGTGATATCGCACAGATGGCCTGCGTACCCAAATAATGGCGCACATGTCCGGATTGCCCGTTTACAAGGCTAACGGATGAGCACAATGAGGGGGTGTGGCACTGCAACGAGTTTCTCTTTGCGATGAGAAAATGTGATAAACGCCAAGGGCTAAGTAGGTACGAATGCGGCTTAAGACGGTGACGGCCAAGGGGCTTGCACACAAAAGCTATTTCCTATCTGACCAGAACGAGGCGATGGTCGTCGATCCTCGTCGAGATTGTGCGATCTACGTCGAGATGGCGGCACGTGAGTGCACCGAAATTAAGTACATCTTCGAGACACACTGCAACGAGGATTTTGTCACCGGTTCTCTCGACCTTCAGCGGCGGACCAATGCAGAAATCGGGCACAGCAAGGAAACCCATTTTCGATACGGGGACCACAACCTTGCCGAAGGCGAAACGTTCTGTGTCGGCGACCTTAAGGTTGAAGTCCTCGGCACGCCCGGGCACACCAACGATAGCCTTTGTTTAGTCGTCTATGAGCGGCTTGATAGCCGCGTGCCGCTCCTTGTGTTTACGGGAGACACGCTCTTTGCGGGCGATGTCGGGAGGATTGATCTCCTCGGAACTGAGTCAGCCGGCGAACAGTCAAAGAAGCTCTATAGCAGCATCTTTGACAAACTCTTGCCGTTAGGTGATCATGCTCTCGTGTATCCGGCCCACGGCGCGGGAAGCATTTGCGGAAACAACATGAGCGCCAGAGCGTACAGCACCCTGGGCTACGAACGCCAATTAAATCCGCTGCTTCGGCTGCGAGAAACCGGTTTCGTGCGCTATCTGACGCAGCAGCGGCTCTCGCTACCGCCTTACTTCAGCAGAACGCGGGAGCTTAATGTCCAGGGTCCACCTCCGATGCCTCAGACGCTCCGTGAGGCAGACTCTGACGAGTTCGAGAAACTTGTTGAGGCTCGAGCAACAACCACTATCGACACGCGAGAGCCGGGGGCATTTGCCGGATCGCATATTCTTGGATCATTCAGCATATGGCTCGACGGCGTCAGCGTCTATCCCGGATGGGTGTTAGATGATGACGAGCCCGTCGCGCTCGTTACTGAAAGACCGGGGGACGCCAAGGCGGCTCGGACGTACCTGAATCGGCTTGGCTTTGACAACGTCGTTGCCCATCTCTGTAATGGAATGCCCGACTGGCGGAACCGCGGAAAGCCAATCGCGCGGCTCAAGACGTGTTCTGTCGAGCAGCTGAAGAACGCGGTGGACCGCGAGGCTGTCATCGTCCTCGATGTGCGCGACGATCACGAATGGAGGGATGGTCATATCAAAGGGGCACAGCACCTTTTCGTAGGATATCTCCAACAGCATGTTGCACGTGTCCCGCGGGATACGCCCCTCGTCGTGCACTGTTCCTGGGGAGGGCGTGCCAGTCTCGCTGCGAGCATTTTAGCACGACACGGGTACGCAAACGTCTACACCGTTCTCGGCGCGATACGTGCTTGGAGAAGCCGCGGATATCCGCTGGAGAGAGGATAGCGTCGCAACTGCGTCAGTTGGTGGCTCATCTCCCCAGACGACGCAGAGCGGCGCCCTTTCGTTTCGGGGATGTTGTATCAAAAACAAAAAGAGAAGCCTTTGTGCGAAGGTGACCAAAGGCGGTCGACAACGGGGCTGTTCACGTCAACGCGCGATTATCTGAGCGTTCCGGCAAACGCCTGCCACGCCAACGCGGTCTCTGCCACACGATACTGAGAACGACGTACATGTACTCGCCGTAGAGGTAATCCTTCCACCTTCTTGTACTGTGTGAGCGCGCCGCCACGAGCAGCGCTACTCTCCGTCAAGCATGACGACGGTGCCGGCCTTGACCTTCTGGTCAGCGCTCGTGTTGGCGATCGGCATTTGGTGAGGAGCTGTAGTACATCCACCGGCCAGAACGGCGGCCACGACGATGAGGACCATCATCCCCTAAAGATGATCGTTTCACTGCTGCCGTCACGATTTTGGATCTCGTAGACCGGTTGCATCTCCTAGCGCGACAGCAAACAATCTTCTGTCTAGCCCTCTATATGCTTAGCACGGCCAAATGATACATTCGTCGATGCGTTCAACTGAGCGCGAGTCTGATCGAAAAACTCGTCAGTCCTCAAACACGGGTGCTGTACCGTGCTTGGCCGCTATTGTCGGGGGGAGAGCCTCAACTGCTCCCGTACCATAGTATCATATGCGCCGTCAAGCGCCGCTCATCGGTGCGCGTCCCTCCACGCCGTCATGCCACCCTTCAAGACGGAGACTCGCTCAAATCCCGAATCTTGAAGAATTCGTGCGGCGGCCTCCGAGCGTCTTCCTGTGCGGCACACAACAACGATGTCCCGCGTTTTGTGAGTCGAGAGTTCGCCTACCCGCTGGTGAAGCTGCGCGAGCGGAATATTCAGGGCGCCAGACAGCTGCCCAAACTCCCCTGCTAGTTCGGGAGGGTCTCGTACGTCGAGCACCAGCGGCGCCCGGTCTGAACGCAGTTTTCGAGCTAGCTGCTCTGGCGATACGTAAAACAGTCCCGCCTGCACATTATCACGCTGCAGATCAATATCAGTCATCGCATCCTCCGTTATACGCGCGGCTTATCATCTCCTGCTTTCCCCGGGCTTCACGGATGGATACTGCCTGAGCTGTAGGGCATCAGTCATCCTCTTCGAGCTCTTTGTAGCAGAACCACCAGTCATAGTTTTCATACATTTTAGGCCGTTCTTTGGCCGTCTTTTCATCGCTCGGCGCCGGTATGAGTACCTTCTTTCCGATAAGCTCGTTTTGCGGCCACCCAGCGGGCATAGCGACGCTGTATTTGTCAGCGGTTTGGAGAGCTTTCACGGCTCGAAGAATTTCGTCCATATTTCTGCCGACTTCTTGCGGATAATAGATGATCAACCGAACGGTGCTTTTCGGATCCACAACGAACACTGCGCGAACGGTATTCGACGCCTTGCCAGGGTGAATCATCCCCAGCATTGTGGCTACTTTGCCGGTGTCCGCAATAATAGGGAACGGAATTTCGACGTTTAGATTCTGCTGGATCCACTCGGTCCACTTCATGTGCGCTATTATTTGGTCAACGGACAGTCCGATGAGCTCACAGTCAAGCTTTTGGAATTCGTCATACCGTTTGGCAAATGCCACAAACTCCGTCGTGCACACCGGCGTAAAATCTGCAGGGTGACTAAAAAGCACGAACCACTTGCCGCTAAAAACATCCGGCAACGTCATCTTGCCGTGAGTCGTTTGAACTTCTATCTGCGGGAATCTGTCCCCGATTAGCGGGATACCTTGCACGGCTTGTGTATTTGCTGTTGCGCTTGTTGGGGCGCTACCTGTATAAGATTGCATACCATCTGGTCTCAAAACGCCCCGATAAATACCTTGCGCAAGACGGTGAGCAGCCCTCGTCCCACAGGAAAAACGCGAGCCGTCCATCTCGCCCTAGACTCTGACACAGTATTCACAACCGACGAGGAGGAACACGTTAAAACTGCTCACAGAGGAGGTATGCATAAAGAAGCACTCAAACGCTAATTTGCTCTTAAGGGCCTAATAAGCTCGAAAGGTTCACTCAGAAATAATATTCTATGCAGAATATATTGTATAATGGGAAAAAGAGCGACAGACGCAAGGGCTTTGAACGCCCTCAATCAGTAAAACAAGAGAACTAGAATGAAGAAAGTAATTGTATCTCTGCTAGAGCTGGTTTTTGTGGCGCTCGCAGCAACAGGCACAGTTTCGGCCCAGTGCGCCGCTAAAGCTACAACGACCAGCGTAGCGACCACACGCGCACAGTGCACGAGCTGCACGACCTCAACGGCTGCTGTTGTCCATGCCCTGTGACATGCTGCTGCCCAACAGTCGCGGAGTGCGTAGTCACCCAGTGCCATGAAGTCAAGACAGTCGTGGCAATGACAATGCCAGCCACGACAGCAGCCGCCGTAAAGCATGCCAAGGAGCCAGTCAAGCCAGCTGCCGCAACTGCAACCGCTACAAATGGTGTGCGGCCGCTAGCGGATCAAGCCAGGCAGCTGTAACCCCGCAGACAAGCACGCAGACACAAACAGCGACCATAACTGGCATCGGTTACACCACAACGACATACTGTAGTTGAGCTACAAGCGATGACCGTGCTCGTGTGACACAGCCCTGCTGCAAAACGAGCGCGAGCGCCTACAGTTTGTTCTAGCAACTGAGGCATTGAAGCAAACCACGACGAGTATAGAGAGAAGAAAAAGGCGAGTACCCTTATTTCAATGATCCGTAAACGATCATCGGTTTTACGAGCGACCATTAAAGGTCAGTCATTAATCAGGGCAGTTGCCAAAGCTAAAGTTCGATTTAGGCCAGGGACAACCTGGCTTCCTTTTTTATTCTTGGCGGAGTAACTGAGCGATTATTCTTACGACGAACAGGAAAACGAGGTTGCTAGCGCGCTTAGCTCGCGAACTCACTGATCCATTCTTGAGGGTTCGTTTTCGGGCTTTTTTACTTGATATTTTACTGCCAAATGCGTGACCGGATTATACTCACTTGTCAGTGTCGGGATAGCCCTGTCTGAAAAAATCTCGTGCTTAATCCTGTCTTTCTTGTTTCTTCTACTAGCTTTTCAATGGCTTTGCGTACTTCGTCAATTCTGGCCCCTGAAATCCTCTGTCAGTTTTAGTGCACAGGACTAAAAACCTTTAAAAGACTTTGTAATGGTCTCAATCAGATTTTTGTCGTTTTGTTGATTTCGGTCTGTGCGGTGCAGCTCATATGGCGATGTTAACTCAAGAACGTCCTTAAAGCTGAATTTATCCAATCAGGAAGTAATCTCTGTTAATTTGAGAATTGCATCTTTCGGTTGCACTACGCCCTCTGTAACATCAATGTTTTTTGGAGTAATTGTCTTCGACTTTGGCGTAATCTTTCGTTAGCGATTTTAACGTACGACGAGTCTATCTCAAAACCTATGAATTTGACCCCTAATTCTATGCATGCTACCGCTGCAGTTCCGATACCCATAAACGGATCTAGCACTGCGGTCTTGTTATTGAACCCGTGTAGTCTTATGCACATTTCGGGAAGTTTCTCAGGAAAAACCGTAGGGTGCTGTCTTGATTCTTGTATCGTTCTATATGGGATAAACCACGCGTTGCCTCGCTCTCTCAGGTCGGCGCTTACAGACTTCCACCGCTTGATGTTGGATTTGTCCTGATATGGCACTCCGATGGATGTTTTGTCAATAGTGACGTCGCCGCGCTGTGTAAAATGAAAAATGAACTCATGACACCCGCTTAGATATCTTAAGCTGTTGACGGGTTGATAATGTCCTACTGCTATACTCCGCTGCGTTTGCTCATAATCTCCGGTATCTTCAGCGGGTATTGCAATAGATTTAATCCAATGTATTAGGTTTTGAAGGGTATAGTATTTTCTGAATCTGTACGCAACATCCATAGCAATCCACGGGTCTGTGGGCTTTCCTCCAACGTTAAGAAAGAACGAACCAGTGTCTTTTAAAACCCGTTTTGATTCTTGAGCAACTTCTTCCATCCAATCTAAATACTCGTTTCTTGGTCGCTCATCGTTATAACCATTATATTTTTTACCAATGTTGTAAGGTGGGGATGTGACAACTACATCAATGGATTTGTCTTCCATCAGTCGTATCCCTTCAAGACAATCCATTGCGTAAATCTTGTTTAGTGCTAGCGGCTGCGTCACGGATAACATCTTTTCAATGCTACTCTCTTCGAATTTATTTAGAACTATTGCAAGGTCGAAATATTATAATTAGCTCTCCGTCTCTAGATGAAGCTTCAATATGACGAATCCCCGCCCGTGAGCTCAAACTGGTCAGGATGCTCCAACGGCACGGTTGTTCTTTGTGATTCCTTCCTTGATGCCGCAGCGTTAGTTCAGTAACCTCCATGATTTGCCTCTTGGTGGTAATACTCGCCTTTATAACTGGCGCAAAAGGAAAAAGCTTTAATCTTCAAGAAGGATGGAGATTCCATTCAAAGTAACAAATAGAGGCTGCTATGCGATCTGTCATCATATATCCTTGGCAAGTGGATGAATTCATCCAATGGCTAACGCCGGACGTTTCAGAGTGGACGATCGACCACGTGATGCAACCGTCCGAACAGTCCGACGAAGAGCACCCTCAGCTTCGAGTGCCTGCAGCGCTTTCCCGCTATGACTATCTCAGATGGTTTGAAGATGGAAAACTAGTTGGTAGCAAAAACAACAAATCTCACGAGATAGCGCGCAGCTTCAAGGATTACCGGTTCAACGGCTTGTTCTATTCAGGCTTGTTTGACACAGAGGGAGAACCCAGATGGTGACAACCAATTTTTGCGTGCTTTTTAGTCCCTTGTCAGCAACAATGTCCCTCCTGCGTAGCCGAACTCCGAGCATCCTTTGACGGCCATTCCTGCTTCTTTTTTGTGGGTTGCTCTCGCAGCCCGGATAGTTTTCACTAGTTATTGCTATTTGAGCGTCTCGAGGGTTTGCTTGACGTCGTCAACGTGGCCACCCACCTTAACCTTTCTCCACTCGCGCGCTAAATTCCCCTCCGGCGTTATCAAAAAGGTGCTGCGTTCGACACCGTAAGATTCCTTCCCGTACAGACGTTTGAGTTTCCAGACGCCGTATTTGTCGACGACCTCGTGGCGTTCGTCGCTTAGGAGTAACACGCGAAGCTTATGCTTTTCGGCGAATTTTTGATGGCACAGGGGAATCGGGGCTAATCCCGATAACGCGTGCGCCGTACTTCTCAAAATCCAGCAACTGTTCGCTGAAATCCATAGCTTCACGCGTGCAGCCACTGGTGTTATCTCTCGGATAGAAGTAAAGAATCACCCACCTACCCCTAAAGTCGCGTAAACACCGCCGCTCTCCTGCCTTGTCCGGAAGACAGAATGCCGGCGCTTGTGAATCAATTTCCATCTGACCCTCTCTGTGAACGATAAGCTGTGTGAGCGAGCTTCAGGCTGTTTAGAGCAACTATCGCACAGAAAGAGACCAGCCGTTGCCCTCCTAGTCCGCGTTTCTTGAGTGCGACAACGGGCACGATGTTGGCAGAATTGCAGAGGGGACAACCAGTATCTGCTTGGGTTATAGTCACGTGTAACAACATGCTCTCAACTCATTTTCATTTCCTGCCGCATGAGTGATAAACGCTCCCACACGAAGAAAAAACCGCCGTCTGAGAGTCCTTAGACCACTTCTGTCAGCCGGTCTCGCGGGGCCCACGTGTGCGTGGCACGACAAACTTTTTTGGTCAGCCAGCCAGCGCAATGTCTTGTTTTTTTTGTAAAGACAGTGCCAGCCAAGGAGAGCTATATACGATTGGCCGTTAACCTAATATGGTCAATCCCGAAAAGTGTGGGTAACCATGCTAAATCCGATGCTGCACGACGGTCCTGGTGAAGTGGCTTTGATGACCGGCCTTCAAAAGAAGGTTTTGAGAAGCATCTATGAGTCCAGCAGCGAGGGCCTTCGCTTGTGGCAGGTGCAGAAAAAAGTCGATGGGACGAAGCTCGAAGTCCAAGAGGCCCTCCACGAATTACTAGCGGCAGGCTACATAGGGATTTTTTCGATGGGTGGAGGGCCCAAATACCACAAGGTTTCGTTAAAGACGTACATTTTGGGTGCACTGGATGCACCAGACGCCAAGACTCGTTGACGCAGCGCAACCGGTCGACAAAAAGGTGAATAACGGCAATGATACATTCATCGCTGCGTTCAACTGAGCGCGAGTCTGATCGAAAAACTCGTCAGTCCTCAAACACTAGTGCTGTATCGTGCTTGGCCGCTATTGTCGGGGGGGAGAGCCTCAACCGCTCCCGTGCCATATTATCATATGCGTCGCGCCCACCAGCCTCAGCGATGACCTGCCGTCCATGCATGGCCGCCCTTTGGTAGGCGACGGCAACCCGCTCTAGCGATGCAGGTGATACCCGGAGGGTGAGTCTCAGCCCCCAGTCCACCCCCGATGGGATAGATTCGACCTGTTGTATCGTCCCAGGCACTGCATCGAAGAATACACCTATCGAATCCTCTCCGAGCTTGGTTATTGGCAGACCTCTGGCCGCCTGTAGCTCAGCACTCGTCGCCGGGTGTGCGACTGTCCACGCACCGTCGAGGCATACTTCAGCTTCTGCTTCGGACATTAAGTACCCTAGAGAGTTATATAGGCCATCCCACACTGGATCGCCAACACCAGCACCACGACCCCCCGTATATCTGTCGTAATTGACCGCGAAAAGTTTATACCTCGCTTTAATCCCCGCGGCACGACAGAGGGCGTTAAACAGTGAGATGTAGTGGAAACATGTTCCCGTACCCCTCGTAAGGGTCGTCCCTGCGCTATCGAATGCACACATCTCAAAATGTATGTTCTCCTTGACAAACCAGTACGCCGCGTCGGCGAACTCGCGGTCGGCGAGTTCATACGCGCCTAGTTCGTTCGCCATCGCGATGACCTCAGGCTCGCGGGGGTTACAGTGCCGCGTCGGTCTGAGGTACGGCTCGTTTGAGGTGGAGTACTTCATGCCTTCGCGGAACGAAGGAACCTCATACTGCCTTGGAGGACGGACATATCGCTGCTCATGTGCGCTCATCTTCCTGTGATCCATGAAGGTGACGGGGTGAGTCAGGACGAACTTGGTAAACGCGAACGCTGACATCATCAGGAGGGGCCCCCTCGTCCTGTTTGATATGCTCTGGTTTTTCTTGGTCTCGTTCACTTGCTTTTTGGTCTTGTTCACTTGCGCCATATGGCATCACTTCGTCAGCATTAATCTCCGGAAAAGTCCCGTGCAAGGGTTCTCCTTAGTTCTTCAGCGCATCCCCGTACCTCCTCTCCTTTGGCACGGCGAATCTCCGGCTCAAGGACCGGGCCTGGCCGGTCGCATACGGGGCAGTGCTCGAACATCCGCACCTGATCGCCGGTGATGATGAAGCCGGGGTAGCTTCCCGCGAGCGCGTCGAGGAAGGCAAAGCGTCCCGATTCGCCCTCCTGCGCAGGCATTAAATCATCGTTCAGCACGATAGGCTTGCAGACCGTGTATGGCACGTGAAGGTAATGGCCTTCGGGGCACTGAACCGTAAATTCGTTCCATTCGACCATTCCGTAAAGATCTAAGCAGTTGGTCTCAGGGATACCCAACACGTCGTGCACTTGCTTCCTGAAGTCCTTGCCTCGCATACGAACGTTCTCGTGTACCTTCCAGCCGCCGCCGGTTATTACCAAGCTATCCGCATTAAAGTCAAAGCTCTTTCCATCTGCCTGCAGTTTGTTCAAGACGAAGTAGAGTAAGTAGGGCGCGCCGACGAGGCTTATTTTTTCGCCTACCTTATCGTGCCACTCGAGCCAGAGTATGATCTGGTCGATCATCTTCTGTTGTATCCTGTTCTGGACGTAAGAGAATATTCTGCCTTTTAGCCCCCCGCCGCTAGTCATAGCGGTCTGTATGTCTTTCGTCGTCAGTTTCCGATCTATCGCTATCTGCGCGCTCTTAGTCGTGTCAAAGTAAACCGAAGTAACCTTCCCGACGAAAACGCTGGTCTTTGCGGGGTTTGGCAAAAGGAGGTAGCCATGAGTCTCAAAGAGGTCTCCCGTCCACATATTAATAACCGATTTCGCAAGCGCATATTGGCCTGCCAAAAACGTCTTTTGATCCCTCGGAATAAAGGTGAATCGCCCGCTTGTGCCGCTGCTGTAGGTGACTGCCAATCCGCTCGCATTAAAGCCGCTGATCACCTGGTCAAACGTTGGATGTGACCCCTTAATTACCACCTTTGGCAGATCACCAGTAAACACTCTTGCGATCCAGCGCGCGAAGTCCTTTCCCTCTGGATACTGCTTGAACGTCAGATCAGGAATAAGAGGAATCTTAAACAGGTCATCGACGGTCTTAATGTCACCGGGTGAGACGCCCCGCGTCGTGCAGTACTCATGATAAAAGCCATTATTATCATAGTGGCGGGTGAAGGCGTACTTAATCGCCTTCAGCTGCATTGCGTGCGCTTCTGCCGGCGGCACCCGATACAGATCATTTGGGAGGAAAAGAGCTTCATCGGCGGGATTCCACGTCTCGCGCGCAGGAATATAACGAGCAAGCCGTTCGTTTAGTTTCGCTGCGTGCGAGGTGACTTCTGGGCCGAGCTGTTCGTTTAGTTTCGCTACTCGCCACGTGACGTCTACTGCAGCCATTTCCCCCCCAGCAAATACAGAGCAACACCCTTCATCTCTTACACATCTATTATCTAGCTTATCTTCTATGCGTGTGAAACCGGTTTCCAACTCGGTTCGTATTCATTTTGGCTTAGCCGAGCTCTTCTATATCTCTGCCAATGCTTGACCAGACAACATCTCGGGATGTTGATCCTTATAGCTGTTGCGGTTTAGAGCTACATCTAATCAGTTTTCCCCAGCAACGCGCAAACGATGCAACGCGCCTCGAGGAGCGGCAATGTAAACAGGTACCGTTACACTTATGAGCTTTCGTGTCTAGGTGTATAAAGAAGCGGGAAACTAGGAGCTCCGTGGGCAAACATTTTGAGACGACACAAGAAGCAGATTCAAACGTCTCTAACATTTTAAGTGATATGACATACTCATAGGGCAGGGGTGTGAGACACGCTGCGATGCCTGTCGCCTGTGGCTGAAGGACGCGGGCCAGTAGGTCGGTAGGACGTTTTGCTACGAGCGCGGCGATTAGATAACGGCGTGCGAAGAAGCGGCCAAGCTGATACCAAGCTGACAACTGGCGTGGGCGACCTGCAACCGCATCATTAATAACCTCCCCCGAACGTAATGTAACAGGCTCCGGTATGGCCTCGACACGACAGAAACGACAGAAACAGGTGCAACTTGTGCTAAGCTCCATGCGCAAAGCGCGACTCGCAACGGTGCTCGTTCTTGTGGTTGTGATTACCGGTGGCTTTGTGCTAGCGGCTCTGCCCGGAGGGGTACGCCCCGTTGGCGCCCAAGCATCGACGGCGCCCAGCAGCACAACCGTGACGAATACTATAACGGTCAGCTCAAGCAGCATCTCGCTCGGCAGTGTGCTCGAAGCACGTGGACAGGTGAGCGCCGATGGTAAGCCGCTTCCGAACGCGTCGGTAGCGCTCCATATGGGCGACATCAACGTCGCGAACACGCAGACGGACCAAAACGGCCGATACGCGTTCTCGGTTCCCGTCGGGGCGAACTACTTTCCAGCGGCGTTTTCGAACGGGGCGATTGTTTACACGGTCGTGGAGTCTCACAATTCCTCCTTTGTCGACACGCCGAGTGCGGCAATAAGTGTTCCCGTCAATCTAGCGCCCCTGTATACGATCATCGCGCTCATCACCGCAGCCGTGGTCATTGTATGCTATCTGTTCGTGCGGCGGTTCCGTGAAGAAGGCTCTGCCGTTGTCGGTGCCGCGAGGCCATCAAGGCGGGCCGCGGCACCCGTCGTGGCTTCAGGAAAAACGGCTGAAGCGTCGCCGCCACGCGCGTTCGTGCGGCGG
>Ga0326727_10005236_pt1 | contig 37441 bp, 26 predicted proteins | sample MB2enrmetagenome_FD_207643 | JGI IMG/M metagenome (GOLD analysis project Ga0326727, IMG submission 207643) | Lab enriched peat soil microbial communities from McLean, Ithaca, NY, United States - MB29MY | ecosystem: Environmental > Terrestrial > Soil > Wetlands > Peat | place: USA: New York... | reverse complement strand
GTTATCTGCCCGTACGAACCGATATCATCATGCAGAACCTGGTCGGCATCAGCCGGGCTTACGGAAGAATCGGCCTCCTCTCGTTTCTGCTTCTCCTGTGGAGTTCCTCGGGAGTATTCGTGCCCCTCGAAAAAGCTCTGAATCGCGCCTGGGATGTCACCGAGGGGCGCACGTGGTGGCGCAGCCGTCTGCTGGCTTTGGAGATGGCTTTCATCGTCGGTTGCCTGATCCTGATCTCCGCGGCGTTTGTGGGCGTGGAGATTCTCTTCCGCCACCGCCTGGACGCCTTGCTGGGGCCGTCCTTGCATCCCCTCGTGGTATTCCTCTATCACTTTTTGACCGCCATCAGTTCCATCACCCTCGTGCTGCTGATGTTCATCGTGCTTTTTGAGCGACTCCCCCATCGCCCCATGAACCTCCGCCGCGCTTTGCCCGGAGCTTTGCTGACCGCCATCCTTTGGGAGACCGCCCGGTGGCTTTTTACCATCTTACTGCCTTTCTTCAACTACCGCCAGGTTTATGGATCGATAGGTGTTATGGTATCTTTTATGACCTGGGCATATATATCCTCGGCAGTTATGCTTTTTGGAGCCCAGGTATCGCGCCGCCTGTACGGAACTCTGAAAGTCAGCGACACGACCATCAGCAAGGCTATTCCCATCTCCACCCTCAAGTCTCTGGATACGTAGCACCGGGGCTGCGGGTGCTTCCGAATCACCGCGTAACCCGCGCCCGGCGATTCGGGGTTGGCCGCGCCAGGGTGACGGAGTTCTGATTTGCGCCCGAGAACGGTAAATGCGTCTCCAGCCCCATCGAACTTTAGAATGCGTGTCGAACGCAAATCGATTGATACTTTCATTGAAGGGGGCAAGGTCATGAACGTCGTCCGGCCGATCAACCACGTGGCCAATTTCACTCTGCTGGCTCTTCTCCTGGCAGTTTCGACCTCTGCGGCACAAGCAACCGTCCTGGCAGAAAGATTGCGCTGCGAATATCGGGTCGACCCCCTTGGCGTCGACGTGCCCGCGCCACGCCTGAGTTGGATCATGGTTTCCACGGATAGCGGCCGACGCGGAGCGCGGCAGACGGCCTATCGCGTCCTGGTGGCTTCCACGGCAGCCATCCTCGCGGAGAATCGCGGCGACCTCTGGGATTCGGACCGCGTTTCGTCGGATCAATCCAATCAACTGGAGTATGCGGGTCAACCATTGCGAACATCGCAACAGGTTTTTTGGAAGGTTCGGATTTGGGATGAGCACGAACAACCCTCCCCGTGGAGCCAGCCGGCCTCCTGGACCATGGGAGTGCTCAGTGATGCCGATTGGCGCGCGCAGTGGATCAGCGCCCGGGAAGCGGTAGCGGAAAACCCGCCCTTTGCGGGAATTCACACGATGGGCAAGGCGCTGCCGCCGCCTTACGCTTCGGCCAAGCCGCCGGTTTATCCCACCATGCTGTTGCGCCGGGAGTTCGTGGTGAAACCTCGCCTCGCACGGGCCGTGGTGCACCTCTGCGGCCTGGGCCAATACGAGTTGACCCTCAACGGCCGGCGCGTCGGCAACGATTTGCTCGCGCCGGGTTGGTCGAAATACGACAAGACTGTGCTGTACGACACCTATGACGTTACGCCCCTGCTGCGCGCCGGCCACAACGCCGTCGGTTTGCTGCTCGGCAATGGAATGTATAACGTCCGCGGCGGCCGCTACACCAAATTCATCGGCTCGTTTGGGGCCCCCAAGGCCATCGGTCAATTGCGCCTTGAATATACCGACGGAAGCATCGATGTACTGGGCACCGATGGAGGGTGGCGCGTTCATCCCGGCCCCATCACGTTCTCTTGCGTCTATGGCGGTGAAGACTACGACGCGCGGCTCGAGCCGAAGGGCTGGAATCAAGCGGGCTTCGCCGATAAGGGCTGGGAAGAAGCGCTGGTGGTGAGCGGCCCCGGAGGGAAATTTCGCGGGGTCTCCAGCGCGGCGCCGCCCATCCATGCCTTCGAAAGTTTGAAGCCCGTGCACATCAACCCTCTTCGTGCGGGTACCGCGGTTTACGACCTGGGCCAAAACGTTTCGCTCATCCCGCGAATTCGCGTGCACGGACCTGCCGGCGCCGTAGTCAGAATCACCCCGGCGGAACTTGTGAATCCTGACGGAAGCGTAGACCGCCATTCCGCGGGCGGTGGAGAGGCCTACTGGCAATACACGCTGGCAGGCAAAGGCGAGGAGGAATGGTTCCCCAAGTTCTTCTACCACGGCAGCCGCTATCTTCAGGTTGAGTGCACGGCGCCGCCAGGCAAGCCCCTGCCCGTTGTCAAATTGCTGGAAGGCGTGGTGGTGCATTCGGCTTCCGAACCGGTGGGCGAATTCTCCAGCTCCAATGAGCTCTTCAATCGCATCCGCACGCTGGTGCGCTGGGCACAGATGAGCAACATGATGAGTGTGCTCACTGATTGCCCGCATCGCGAGCGCCTGGGCTGGTTGGAACAGTACCATCTGAATGGACCGTCGCTGCGCTATGAGTTTGACCTGGCAGCGCTCTACACCAAGGGCATGAATGACATGGCCGACAGCCAAACCGATGACGGCCTGGTGCCCGACATTGCCCCCGAGTATGTGCAATTCACCGGCGGCTTCCGCGATTCGCCCGAATGGGGCAGCGCCTTCCTGCTCTGTCCCTGGCAGCAGTACGAGTGGACGGGCGACCGCGAATTGCTCCGCCGCCACTACGCGGCCATGCAGCGGTACGTCGCCTACCTGGGCAGCCGCTCCCAGAACTTCATCGTCTCTCACGGCTTGGGCGATTGGTTTGACATTGGGCCCAAGCCGCCGGGCGTGGCGCAACTCACTCCCGTGCCGCTTACCGCCACGGCCTTTTATTATGCGGACGCGGCGGTTCTGGCCAAGGCCGCGCGGCTGCTGGGATATGCCGATGACGCGGCGAAGTACGAAGAATTGGCCCGCAACATTGGCGAGGCTTTCAACCAGCGTTTCTTTGATCCCGCCCGTGACCAATACGCAGAAGGCTCTCAATGCGCGAACTCCCTGCCCCTGGCGATGGGACTTGTCCCTGCTGCACATCGCGCCGTGGTTTTGAATCACGTGGTTGAGGATGTGACGCGTCGCGGCAACGCTCTGACCGCCGGCGACGTGGGATATCGCTACCTGCTCCGCGCGCTCGCCGAAGGTGGCCGGTCCGACGTTATCTACGCCATGAACAATCAATCCGAACGGCCGGGCTATGGATACCAGCTCCAAAGAGGCGCCACCAGTCTTACCGAGGCTTGGGATGCGGCGCGTGGGCCTTCGCAAAATCATTTCATGCTCGGGCACATTATGGAGTGGTTCTATCACGATCTTGCCGGCATCGGGATCGACCCCGCGGTTCCTGCTTTCAAAAGGATCGTCATCAAGCCCACCACCCCTGGCGATCTTGACTGGGTGAAGGTCAGCTACAATTCCATTTACGGCAAAATCGAAAGCCATTGGAGCATCGCCAACGGCAAGCTCACACTCGACGTCACCATCCCACCCAATACGACGGCGGTAGTGTACGTCCCCGCCCCAACCGGGGCGCAAATCATGGAGAGTGGCAAGCCCGCCGACCAAGCCGTCGGCGTAAAATTCCTGCGCTGGGAGGATGGCGCCGCGGTGTACGATGTCGCCGCGGGCCGGTACAGCTTTTCCGTGAACTGAAATCTGTAGCGCACGCATACCGTGAGCGATATCGTTTGAGCCCTTGCGTGCCATAAAGAAAGACCGAGAAGCGAAGTTTTTGGAGGCTGACTTCAGCCTTCATAATTCAGAATTCATAATTCCTAATTCCCTCTTACTCCTTTCCTATCAGTAACATTCAAGCTTCTCGCCCCGAATGTCGTTTGTTTTCTATAACATTCAAGCTTCGGAGTAACCTTGATCTATATCAATTTTTTATCTAATTTATTTTCATTAAAATACAAAGAATTCCCGTTAAATGTTAAATCCCCTTTTTTACCCCTCGCCGCGCTCAGATTTAAATAACCTCCCTCTTTTCAAATGCTTGTGGACAATGACAATTTGCCCGATTCTTCGTTAAGCAGCTTTGTTTTCATACACATTCAAGGTTCGCGATGATTTCCTCTTTTTCCCCGCCGATGCCCCAAGTGTTTCATTAACTAACTTATTTTCAAGGGTTTGGCTTTCCGCAAAAATCGTCAAAATTCCCTTAGAATTTTCGATAAGACGCTTATTTTCATAAACATTCAAGCTTCGTGTGGAGTGCTCCAAAGCCTTTTCAGGAACGGCGTGACGGAGCAAGCGGCTCCCGCACACCCAAATGGCTGTCAATCGCTCTTCTATTATGGTTGGTTCTTTCCTCTGTGCCATGCGGAAACTCCATAGGTGCGGGGGTGAAACGATCACCTGCTGAGGTATAGCCTCGTGCCACGTCCTCGCCGCAAGGACAATAGTCCGATCCTATAGTACACCTGAAAACCTACAAATGTCAAATGATTTATGTACGCTATCGGTAATGTTGTCCGATAAGAAGTTGTAGCGCGGGTGGGGACACCCGCGCTGCAACCAGCCCTTGTGTTTTCGGAAATCGCCTAATTCTCCGTCGGCCTATCGACATGATCGACGACGACGTATTCCACGGGCCCTTTGGTGGGTTCCAGCTTCAGGCCAAGCTGTTCCTGAAGCGCGGTCACGAACGACGGCCCGTTAGACTCAGGCGGGGGGGCACCGCCTGGCCCAGGATTGCCGCTATTCGGCATCATCAACATGGTGCCCGGCCTGAACTCCGGCGCCCATTGGAGCTGGATATAATAGTCGCCCTTAATCCCAGTTTGATCAATTACCGGGCGGCCGATTTCCGACACTACACCGTGTTCGCCAAAATCCCAGATGATGTATGCCAACTCACTCATGGACGCTTGCCGCACGACGCACATCATCCCCGGCGTGCACGGGGGGAGGCGCGGGGGTGGCTGGCCGGGGTTCCGCACAGCGGGGCCAAGCACGGGAAGTTTCGTGTGCAAGAACTTCGGACCGCCCTTGGCCACGACCAGCGCGAATACGGGACCTTCCCTCATCTCGCGGTGTACCTTAAGGTTGAATCGCTCCACCAGCATCGACTGCATCATCAATTGAATTTGATAGGTCACGTCTTGATTGGGATTACGGAAGTAGGGTTTGTCATGAGGGGCTTTGGCGAACTTCTCCGCCAGTGAATCGTCCACCTTCGCGTCGACGTCGTACTGGTCGGTTTTGATCCAACTGGGCCCGCCCACCAATTGACTGGGCCGCAAAGCGTCGTAAGGCGGAACTGAGCTCCGCCCGTAGGCAAACTCGATGAGGAAGCGGGTATTCAAGTTGATCATCTTGAACCCGCTCGGCGTGACCTCGTGCATGCTGTATCCACCGGAGTGATTCGGCTTGATGGACACCACATCGAAGGATGGCAAGGGCGCGGCGGCGGTGGGTGGTGTTTGCGCGCGGATTGGCGGGGCGTTCACCAGACCGAGCGCCACCGTTCCGGCGGTAATGGTAATCAGCACCGACTGCCGCACGCGACGCCCCAATCCAGGCGCCATGGCCGTGCATAGCCGAGAGAGGCATTTCGGAATCATAAACTGTCCTTTCGCCCAAGCTTCTGGAGAGTTTAATTGCGGGTCCCTTACATCCTATAGCGTGAGTCTGCCCGATTCAATCAGATGCGACTTTGCGGGTTGAGTTTGCCTGCCGCTAATTCTCCGACGGCCTCTCGATATGATCGACAAGGATGAATTCCACGGCGCCTTTGGTGGGTTCCAGGTTCAGGCCAAGCTGCTCCTGGAGTGCCGTGAAGAGCGAAGGGCTGCGAGGCAGGTCTTCACCGCCCCCAGATTAGTTCTTTCGCTTTCGCGCCGGGCCACTGGATGTAAACAGACCAATGTCCATAAGGATAGTTGGGGTCCGTTGAGGGCTCATTTGACTCGAATAAGTCGGTGCCGTCAGCCAGATGGATGGTTGCCAGGTAATAACACGACGTCCACTTTATCCCCGTTGAGTGTTCCCGGCAGTAGAAACCATTGGGATGAGCCTTGTCGGGAATGACCGTGATCCGGGAGCTGCGCAGCAAGCGCCGCGTACTTTCCGAGAGGGGGAAAGGGTAATAAGATCGAGGAGCAACTTTGGCCAGATCATCCACGGTGAGTTGCAGCGGATGCATCGCGTCAGAGTTTGTGGCGCTGGGCAGGCTTGTCTCAATCGCGCGATTGGTTTCACCGATCAGGCCCCACACCTGCCACGCGGCGTTGTCCACGAAGGTATTGAAGGCTCCCAAAGAAAAGGTCCACAGGAATACCATCATGGCCAAAGGCCACACGCTTCGAACCAGAGAAAAAGTGCTGTTCTGCGGTTGGGCGCGAAACATCCGGTAACTTTGGACAATCGCAAAGAGCAACGCGGGGGCCAATAATACCGTCGAAACCAGATCCGCATGGCCGCCGACCCTCCAGGACCACCAGATTTTGTGAAGAGCAATAGCAAGTCCGCGATATGCCAGGGGATCGAACGAGGAGAGAGTGAGCTCCACGAGTTTTTGCGCAACCCAACCGCCGAAAGTTCCGGTCAGGACAACGGCGATCATCACCGGAATAACCCACAGCACCGCGCCCACCGTTACATTGAGGGCGCACGCGCACCAGAATGCGGCAAAGGTCAGCAGTAACACCAGGAGCAGCCAACGTATTCCGAAGTGCTGATCTGCAAGGATGTGGGTTGATCCAAATAATCTACCCGCGATCAACGCCGGGAGTAGCCACGCACCCACGAAACTCGCGAACAGGGCCACAGCCAGCTTAATGAGCCATTGGAGGGAGGAAGAAACGGGCAACGTCAGATGCCAGGCGTGCGTCCCCGACGTTCTCTCTTCCCCCAGCGACATGCTTCCGGCGAGAATCGCGATCATCAACGTACTCACCACACCCACAATGATCACCGCGGTTTCGAAATTCCTGGAATATTCTCGCTCGAACAGCAAGCCGAGCAGGGTCAGGCAAGCCCAGCCCGCGGCCGCCAACAAGCTGATGAGCCACACGGGCCGAAGCAAACGTAGTTCCTTGCGGACCAAGTTCAGGACCGCCCCGGTGGGGCGGCTGCGGAACCAGTCGGCCAGGGCGCCCGGCATCACGTCCGGGCCGGCCATCAGCAGATCATCACTGGCCATGCCTCCCGTCGCCTGGAACCGCGCCAGCTTTCGCCCGCCCAACCAAACCATTCCACCTGCATAGCAGAGGAAGACGATGGCAACGGTGGAAGGAACGAGGTGGCTTCCCGGCGCCAGATACCCGCGGGCGCGAAGACCGTCGACCAATTTCGTCCAGGGAACCGTAAAACTGATGAACGATTGGATGCCAATGTTCAGGGCGACACCGCCCACCATGGATCTTGTGAAAAGCGTCCAGAACGTCGCCGATGCAATGATGGCGACGATCCACGCCCCGGCAAACACCAATTCCTGGCGGCCGGGATGAATTGAGGTCGCTCGCAAGGCCAGGAAAAAAACCAGAACCGCCGACACGATGGCAACGATGGTAACGCTCATCTTTTCGCCCCAAATCACCATCCGCCCGACGGGTTGAGAGAGCAGCAGGGAAATCGTTCGGTGTTGGAATTCGTCGCCCAGCGAGAGAGTGGCCATCAGCGGGACTACCAGGAACCCAATCAAAATGATGAGAGCGCGCAAATCAAAGGGGTAAACGAGCGGCAGTGCACCGGCCAGGGCCACGGCGCACCAGGGCCAAAACAGCGGGCGTGCTTCCTTAAGGATTCGTGTGGTGTTCATGCTCGTCTCCTACGCCTTCAAGGTCGCGACGAAGATCTCTTCGAGCGTCAGCGACTCGGTCGTCAGGGCCTCAGGGTTGTGCGCCCGCAGGCGCTCCATCAATTGCGCGCCGGCACCATTGGCGATCAGTTCCAGTTCGCGGCCGTCCCGGCGCACGCGCAAGGCCGCAGTGAGGTCGAATTCGGGCGGCGGAGCCGCAAAGCGCGCGCGGATTTTCTGAAAACGCTCGCGGGCCAGGTCGGCGTCGAGGGTGAGTACGGCGCGGCCGCGATCGATGAGCGTGAACTCGTCAATCAATCCCTCGAACTCGGTGATGAGGTGGGTGGAGACCAGGATCGTACGCTGGCCCGGAATGCCTTGCTGGTACGCGCCGATCACCGCCTCAATGAACTCGCGGCGCACGATGGGGTCCAGGCCCGACGTCGGCTCGTCGAGCACCAGCAAGTCCGTCTCCGGGCAAACCGCCGCGATCAACCCCACCTGGGTGCGCTGGCCCTTCGAGAGATTTCCGGTGCGCTGCGCCGGGTCGAGCTGGAAGCGCTCCAACAGCTCCTCTTCAATTTTCTTGTTCCAATTGGCGCGGAAGGAGGCGAGGTAATCCAGGGTTTCGCGCACGCTCATCCACGGATAGAACGCCACCTGGTCCGGCACGTAAGAGAGGGAGCGCTTCACTTCCACTTCGTGTTTCGCCGGATCGAGACCTAAGACGCGCACCCGCCCGTGCTGCGGTCGAAGCAGATTGAGCAGGCACTTCATGGTGGTGGTTTTGCCCGCGCCGTTGCGGCCGAAGAGTCCGTAACAGCGGCCGGGCTGCACGGTGAGGCTCAAGTCATGCACCGCCTCCGCGCGCCCGTAAGCGTAACTGAGATTTTCAATCTGGATGGCCGGAGTGGGAGAGTTCATGATGGTCAATCCTCCTTATGCTCTTCATGGGCGCGCCGTTTGTCGTCGAGCGCGTCAAATCGTTCATGGATCAATTCCAGGAATTCACCTCGCGGCACCTGCAAATGGTGCGCTTGCACGATGACCTGGTCGATCTCCTCGATCAGCAGCTTGCGCCGGACGTCCTTGCGTAATCCCGAATGATTCTCTTTCAGGAAACAACCCCGCCCCGGCAGGGTTTCAATGACCCCCTGGCTTTCCAGCTCGGTATAGGCTTTGGCCACGGTGTTCCGGTTGACGCGCAGTTCCTCCGCCAGGGGACGGATGGAGGGAAGCGCCTCACCCGGCCGCAACTCCCCGGAGGAAGCGGCCGCCTTGACCTGATCCACGATCTGGAGATAGATGGGCATGCCGGACTTGAAATTAATTTGGAGTATCATATGCGGCTCCCTGTCATAGGACAATAGGACAGTTGGCCAAACTTGTCAAGAGAAATTTTTTGGGGGGCCGAAATCGGGCGCGCGGCACGGTTTGGCATCATGGGCAGACGCCGCAGCTTTACACCGGGGGTATAATACCGGGGGCGATTCGGAATTAAACCTGTAAGCGTATTTATGGCACTCAATTTAAGGGAGGATTTCGCATGAAATCATTATCCGGCTTCGCGCGTCTCGTAACCGTCGTGTCTGTTACCCTCCTTGGGGCTTTCGCGTTGGCGATGGCGGCGGAGGGTGGTTATCACCTGCTCAAGAAATACCCTTTCGGAGTGGCGGCAGGCAGTACCCGGGAGTATTTCGACTACATCACGGTCGATTCCTCGGCGCGCCGTGTGTACTTGTCGCATGGCACGGAGATCAAAGTCATTAACGCCGATACCGGCGCCCTGATCGGCAACATCACCGGCTTGAAACAAGATCATGGAGTGGCCATCGCGCAGGAATTCGGTCGCGGTTTTATCAGCGATGGAGCTCAGGGGAAGGTAATCATTTTCGATCTGAAAACCCTGAAGGTGATCGGCGAGGCGAAAGCCGACGACGACGCCGACTGCGTGGTCTACGATCCTGCCTCCAAGCGCGTCTTCGTCATGGAAGGAGACCCCCGCAAGGCCACGGTAATCGATGCCAAGAGTGGCAGCGTGGTGGAGACCATCGAACTGGGCGGCTCTCCGGAATTCGCTGTCGCCGACGGCAAAGGTACCATTTACATCAATCTGGAAAGCGAGAACCAGGTGGTGGCCGTTGATTCCCAAACCCTCAAAATCAAGTCGCGCTGGCCGGTCGCCCCGGCGGGAGGACCCACCGCCCTGGCGATGGACATCCAGCACCGGCGGCTGTTTAGCGCCGGCCGCAACCCCCAGAAACTGGTCGTGATGGATGCCGACAGCGGAAAGGTCATCCAGTCGTTCCCGATCTCAGGGGGCGTGGACGCCGCCGCTTATGAGCCTGAAACCGGCATGATCTTCGCCTCGACCCGGGAAGGGATGATCCATATTTTCCACGAAGACTCGCCGGACAAATTCCGCGAGGTCGAGAGCGTCAAGACCGAGTTGGGGGCCAAAACCATGGGGCTCGATACCAAAACCCACAACGTCTTTGTGGATACCGCAGATTTTGGTCAACCGGCAACTTCCGCCGCAGGTCGGCCCGCTCGTCGCGCCGCCGTTCCGGGAACGTTCCGGGTTCTGGTTTATGGCCGGTAATGGATCGCACCCTGGATCGACGACCCCCAGTTCGCGAAACCCCGTCCAAGGCCGGGTGGAGTTCCCTATGCACACGATTAAGGCGCTCATCGCCGCCGCCCTCGGCGCTTGCTTGATTTACTCGGCCGCGCTGGCGGCGGACCCATCAAACGAATCGCCAAACGCAGCCTGGTATCAGCCGCCACAGTTATTCGTGATGACAGGCTTTATTGCCAACACTACGAGCGGTACGTGGGGGCAGGACTTCATCGGAACCGGCATCTGGACTCACGAGAAGCAACAGGCCGATCTCGCCCGGTGGAACAAGAACCTCGGCAACCAGTATGACGCCGACGCAAGTCTCCGGGCGTTCAAAGAGGCGGGCGCGACAGGCATTATCTTTTATGATAAATGGCACGATGGAATTGTGCCTCATGACTCCCAACTGACCACCTTTAAGACCGAACGCGATTTGGTGGGCCCGACCGTCAAGGCGGCGCGCAAACTCGGGCTGAAAGTGGTTATCTACTATTCGGTGGGCTTTGATTACAACCCCGATCCGAAATTCCAGGACTGGCTTTGCCGGGATGCGAGTGGCAAACCTATGGGGGGGCCTTTCCCGGCTGATCGGATGTCATTTCATTCGCCCTACCGCGAGTATGTGATCGGCCACTTGGTTGAAATCACCAAGAAGTACGGCCCTCTCGACGGGCTCTGGCTCGATATCTTCGGCCAACCTCTGGTTTCCTACGACCGTTACACCCAGGCGGCTTTTGAGAAGCGCTATGGCAAGCCCCTCGACCGTGCCACGCCTTCCGAACAGGCAGATTTCGAGATCGCCACGCTGCGGCATTCCTTCATGGATATCAAGCAGGCGGTGAGGGCTATACAACCCAACATAAGCGTCACTTTCAATGGCGCCGGCATGGCGGACCTGCGTTCCCCCAAACGGGCAGATCAAGTTGATAGCCTGGCGGATTACTTTTCCATGGAAGGTCACCGGTGGCTTAACATTGACCGCGGCGCACGGACCGGGCATGCCATGAACCGGCCCTTTGAGGTCGGCATCCTGTTCAACTCCTCCTGGTATGTGCCGATGTCCGAGCAAGCGCCGCCACCGGCCATGTCCGCAGACGAGACAGTGGTCTCCGCGGCGACGGCGTGGATTCAGGGCGCCAATGTGTACGGCGCGATGACGCCCGGACATGGCGGCGTCTACGACCAGAACGGCGACGTGAAGATGCTCCGTGCCGCCGGCGCCTGGTTGAAGGAGAACCGCGAAGGGCTCATCGGTTCCATCCCTTACGCTGACATCGGGACGGTGGGCGGAAATCCTTCACCCGAACTCCTGACGGTTCCGGATGCGGTCGACTTCTGGGCCAGGGCGCCCAAGCCTCCCGGCGCTCTCGAGCCCGGTCCGGCAAAAACTCGCCCTGGTTATGCGCTCGACTTTGCTTTGCATAAGGCCGGTTATTTTGGCGAATACCTCGGCACCGCGTTCCCCGCGCGTCAAATCGACCTTTCCGCGTATCGGATGTTACTTCTGCCGGAAACGGCGCTGCTCGATGCCAAGCTTGGCGGGAAAATCCGCGAGTACGTGCGCAACGGCGGGACTTTGCTGGCCTTCGGCCATGCTTCGCTGTTTGATGAAATGGCTCACGCGCGGAACAACTTCCTGCTCAACGACGTTTTCGGTGCAAACTTCGCAGGCCAACTTCCGGGTTACAAGCAATTTGCCGCCCGCAGCGAGATCGCGGCGTCGCTGCCCCTGAACCCGCCCGCGCTCGCCGTCAAGCCGACCACCGGCGAGGTTTTAGCCACCTGGACCAGCGCCGGGGACGCGCCCGCCGTTATCGAGAACCGCTTCGGCAAAGGCCGTGCGATTTACGTGAGCGCCTCGGAAAACGCCTTGGTGGATGCCCCCGCCCTGTTGACCGAACTTGCCGGACGGCTCATCGGCCCTCCCCCGATCGTGCTCGAAAGCACGCGCGAGTATGCGATGGCCGCCAACCGGAAGGGCCACGACCTGATGATCTACTTGCTGAACCGCAGCACGGGGTCGCGCGCCAACACCGATATTGAGCAGGCCAGGAGTTCAGCGTTTGCAGGCCCGGAAGAAATCACCTTGCAGATTGATACCAGCGTTGTCGGCGAAATCCTCGGCGCGGAATTGATCCCGCCCCAGGCGCCCGTCCGGATGAGCCGGCGAGGACGCATCGTGCAAATCTCCTTACCCGCTTCGCCCTCGGTCACCACCTTAAGACTTCGGAGGTAGCCCCCATGAAGTCCGCAAGTGTTCTCATCATCCTTCTGGCCTTTTCCGTTTCCGGTGCAGCCCAACGCCTGCCCAGAAATTTAGGGCCAGCGGAGTATTACCGCCCGCCGCAATTGACGTTGATGATCGGCTTCATCAAGGACCCGCAGCACAAGAACTTCACCGTTGCGGAGTGGGCCAAGGGCATCGGCGGAAATTTTGATGCCGTGCAGATTGCCGAACGGTGCAAGCGCGCCGGCGTGGCGCAGATCATCTGGTACGACAAATGGATCGACGGCCTGGTGTTTCACAAGACCAGGACCACCAGTTACCACACGGAGCGCGACTTCCTGGCTGAGTTGGCGCCCGAGTGCCGCAAACGCGGCATCAAGCTGGTGATTTATTTCAATACCTTCTACGACGACAACCCGGAATTCGCGGCCTGGGCCTGCGTGGACCAGCGCGGCAAGCCGATTTCGTTTTCGACCCAATGGCCGGCGAATCTGCTCAGCATGTACTCGCCTTTCCGCGAAAAGGTTCTGGAGCAGATTCGTGAGTTGTTCATGGACTACAACGTCGACGGCCTCTGGCTGGATGTTCCCAGTTTTGCCAGCCTCAGTTACGACCGCTGGACGCGCGAGGCTTTCAAGAAGCAGGTGGGCAAAGATATGGACGAAGCTTCCGCCCCCGAGCGGGCGCGATTCCGGGTGGAGTCCGCGGTGAATTGGAATCGTGAAGTCGCCGCCTGCGTGCGCAAGCTGAAGCCCGCCGCCACTGTGACCACGAACGGCGCGATTGACCCCATTTCCGGCGGCCCCATGTGGGCTGCCGGTATGGGTGAATCCCTCGACTATTTCAGCGCGGAATTGCACACTATCGAGCTCCAGCAGAAATTCGCGCCCATCCTGGGTGAAACGAACAAGCCTTTTGAAGGTGGCACGCTCATTTCCGACGACTGGTTCACTCCTCTGAACAGTGGCCCGCTGAGGACCTCGAAGAGCATTGATCAAATGCATGTGGAGTTGGCCAGCCTGCTTACCGCGGGAATGAACACCTACCTGGCGGTGGCGGTAGGTCATGACGGCTCTTTGGATGAGGGAACCATGCGTTTGCTCGACTACTCCGGAGAGTGGCTGCGCGCGCGCCGGCCGTGGCTGGAAGGAGCGGAGGATGTGACGGACGTCGCGGTCCTGCTGGGAACCGCCAATCCGCAGGAGCTCCAGTGGCCGGGAGGGGCGCCAGGTTACAGCGACGAACTCGCTCGGCTGGAGGCCAATCTGCGCGCGAACGGGTATTTGCCGCATCGGCTTATCAACTGTGCCGGGTCGCGAAGGTACGACGGCATACCGCAGACTGTTCGCACCGTAATCGTGCCGGACCGCGCGCAGTTGACCCCTTCCGATGCGGAGATGCTCGACGCTTTCGTTCGCCGCGGAGACAAAGTGCTGGCGATGGGGCGGGGGATGGGACTCGCCGGGACGGAGGAACCTAACCGCGCCGCGCCGATGTTTGGAATTCATAGCGCCGGCCACTTGTTGCCGGGCGGGGCTGATTCGTTGGTGGTGAAGTGGAACAACGACAACCTCGAATTGCCGGGGCCGATCCTGGGCGTGAGCGCGACCTCGGCGGAACCGCTGCTTTGGGCATCCGCGCGGACCGCCGGCGAGATGCCGCTGTTCACACGAAGCCGCGTCGGAAATGGTACGGCGTACGCGTTCACAGCGACGGAATCGGCGCTTGCGGAGAAGCCCGAGCTCTTGCGTTACCTCTGGGCGGAAACCATCGGGGAACCCTTGTGGAGGGTTGAAGTCAACCCCCAGCGCTATCTCGTCCGCATACGCAGGCAGAAGCAGCGGTACGTCATGCACGTGATCGATAGCCTGACAACGAAAGAAGGTCCAATGACACGCTACCGCCCGCTCTATACGAAGATCACCATCAACAGTGAACGGATTCCGTTTCAGAAGGCCACGGTCGAGCCCGACAACCGACCCTTGCAGATTTCCACCGATGGCATCTGGAAAACCCTGGAGATTTATCCCGATCCCGAATTAACCATAGTGTTGGAATAGATGAGACGGGTCGCGGTAGAGGTTCAATCAACGGCGCCAGCACCTGGCACCCGATACCTGCCTTTACGTATGTTTGGCCACATAGAGGAGCACGCCGAAAATCACGATGGGGATCAGCGCCAGCATGATGTAAAAAAGGATTCTTCGGAAGAGGGGTGAGCGCCGCTCTTTCCAGTCGCGGAGTTCCGGGCGGTCCGCCACCCCCACTTCGTCCTGGTGGTGAAGGTCGTGAGCAAATTCCGCAGCGTTCTGATAGCGCTTGGCCGGATCGCGTTCCAGGGCGCGGTAAATGATCTCCTGAAGCTGCGGGCTGACGGCGGGATCGGCCTCGCGCGGCGGGATGGGGTTATTGAGCAAGCGGTCGTTCATGATGGCAAAGGGATTGGGCCCCTGGAAGGGCACCTTGCCCGTCAGCATCTCGTAGAGCATCACGCCCAACGCGTAAAGGTCACTGCGCCCGTCTCCCCGCTTGCCTTTGACCTGTTCCGGAGAAATATAATCGGGCGTGCCCATGGTGTTGCTGAGCTTGGCAAACGTGATGCGCCGGGCGCCGGCATTGGCGGCGATGCCGAAGTCAATCAGTTTGATGTTATCGTCGGCGTCGATCATGATGTTTTCCGGTTTCAGATCGCGGTGCACGACGCCGTGGCTGTGGATGTAGCCCAACGCGTCGAGGATGCGCAGGGTGATTTTCACAGCGCGTTCGGGAGTGAACTTCCCCCCGCTCATGACCCGGCGCAGCAATTGCCCTTCCACCCACTCCATCACCATGTAGACGCGTCCGCGATCCTCGTCAAGGATCACCTTCATCACACCGGGGTGATCCAGCTTGGCGCCGATGTCCGATTCGCGGTGGAAGCGCTCGAAAAAGATGGGATCGCACTCCATCTCGGGGTGCGGGATCTTGATCGCTACCGGGCGTCCCGTGCGGCTGTCGATTCCGCGGTAAATGGAGGCCATGCCGCTGCGGGCCACGAGTTTTTCGATCTGGTAGTGATCGAGTTGATCGCCGGCGTGGACAGGAGTCATGAAGGAATTAGCGAATAGTGAATGGTAAATTGTGAATGATGAATGCCGAAGCGGGATGTTCCCCCTCTCGTCGCCCGTGAGGGTCGGCTGCCGACTATCGACAATTCACTATTCACCATTCACCATTCACTATTGAGCGGTTTTAGCGAAGCTTGTACGGCCGGCCCCGGTACATTCCCACGCGTTCGACGCCTTTGATGCGAACCACCTGAACGCTGATATTATCGCTGCCATCGCGCTCATTGGCAAGCGCCACCAACTGTTGCGCGGCCTCCCGCAAGTCACGATTCTGAGTGACGATACGAGCCATGTCAGGGGCTTCCACGGCGCCGTGCAATCCGTCGCAGCACAGCAGCAGGACATCGCCCGGAACCACCTGCGTCTGATTGACGTCGACACTCACGAAGAGGTCGTTTCCCAGCGAGCGCAGCAGCAGATGACGGTTGGACGATTGCGAAGACTCGCCCGCGGAGATCAGGCCCATGCGCAAGTGCTCATTGGCCACGGTGTGATCGCGGGTGAGCTGCGTGGCGCGGCCACGCCGGACCAGGTAGCAGCGCGAATCGCCCACGTGCGCAATCACCGCGCGGTCGTGACGCAGCGCACAGGCAACCAGCGTGGTGGCCATGCGCGCCCCACCCGGCGCGGCGGCGCGGCCCGCCTCATAAACGCGCAGGTTGGCTTGCTCTGCCAGCCGCGGCAGGAGCGTGGTGTGGGGCTCACCGGCGCGGGATTCGCGGAATCCCTTCAGCAGGCAATCCACCGCGAGGCGGGAAGCCACCTCGCCCCGCTCATGTCCCCCCACGCCATCCGCCAGTACGAACAACCATCCATGCGAGCGCGCTTGCGCCGGATTGGCCGGAGCCACGTGCCCGTGCGCGTCCTCGTTCCGGTCACGGGCCTTTCCGACGTCGGTTTGTTCGCTAAAATCCAAGTCCAACATGGAAGCCGGCGCAACTCGCTCTCCTGGAGTTACGGATACCTGATGCATCGGAATGGTTGCCGCCGTATTTTCAATCATAACATCTCCTGAATGGGCGAGGGGCGGTGGGAAGGCTGCACGCTGACCGCTTGGACCGGCGGTGGGGTATAGCCCCCCCGCCGGTCTGCGGGGTGAGAGAGAACTCACTTATGCATGGCGCTAGGAAGCTACCGCCTTTTCTTCAATGAAGGTGGTTCGCTTCGTTTTCTTGCTGGACCGGACAAAGTAGATTCCTCCGAAAATGGCCCAGACCAGCGCGACTCCCAGGGCCAGCAGGGGCTCCATCTTGGTGCCGAAGCCCATGAACGGGCCGACCAGGTAGAAGATCATGCAGGCCAGGTTGGCGACTAAACCGAACGCGGGAATCATCAGGTGTCTCACCAGCTTGAACTTGGGGTGGTTGTGGTAAGCCACCATGCAGATGATGCAACTCAGGCCGTAGAGGAGGAAGGTGCCGAAGTTTGACGCCAGCGTGATGGTCAGCAAACTATTGGGAAGCGCCGCCAGCTTATCGTGCGAGAAGTATCCGAAGCTGGAGAAGAACCCCTGCGGCAAGGCCTGGATGACCGAGTCGGCGGGAGCGCCGGCATCGCCGAACACCGTCACCAGGGCGATGCATCCAAACACCGCGGAAATCCCCGCCAAGGTCCAAATGGCCCGATGCGGAGAGAGGTTCTTATCGTGCAGCAGCCCGAAGTGTTCCGGAACTTCCTCATCCTTTCCCATGGCGTAGGTCACGCGGGCGCCGGTGTTGATGCAGGAAAGCGTGGTGCCGACGATTGCCAGGAACACGGTGAAGGCTTCGCACAGCATGAACGCGCGGCCATGCCCCTGGCCGAACAGCGCGTCGCCCACGACGACCATCATGTCGCCAATGGGCGCCGCGGAGCCCGTGGCGCTCTGCATGGTATAGCCGCTATTGAGGAAGTAGTTGGCGGCGAAATACTCGAACAGGTAGCAGAACACCCCCTGCACCAGCAGCGAGACGATGACCGCAATCGGCACGTCGCGCTTGGCGTTCTTGGCTTCACCTCCCATGGCGGTCACCGATTCAAATCCCACCAGGATCAGGATGGCCACCGTCGCCTGGATGAAGGCCCAGCCAATTTTGTGGATTCCCACCACAGACTTGGCGTTTTCGTGCGACAGGAAATTGCCGCTGGCGTCACTCGTGGGGTAGGCGATGAGGAACGGCACGGGCTTGCCGGCAGCATCCAGTTTCGGTTGCGGAACATTGTTGGCGTCGCGGACAATCGTCTCCGTGGTCTGCCCGTTGGCGACGGTCTTGGTGGTGGCGAATTCGTAGGTATAGGCTTCACCCGAGGTCGGATCAAACTGGAAGGCCTGGGTGCCGGGTGGATGGTTCAGGCGATAGCCAAGCGCCATCACCGAGAACACCACCAGCGCCACGATCTGAATAACGTTGATGGCGATGTTCACCGCCGTGGATCCCGTGACCCCGCGATGGGCAATGTAGGCGACGCCGAAGGAGAAGATGATGGCCACGAGCATCATGAACATGGGTCCGGGATTGGAAGCACTCATGAAGTTCGGCCACAGCGTCCCCACCAGGTAGCCGCAGAAAATCCCCATCGTAGCCACCATCACCCCGGGATAGATCCAGTAATAAAGGTGCGAGCCCCAGCCCACGATGAATTTGGAAACGCGCGCATAGCGCCACGCCTTGTCGTGGTTCAGGAAGGATTGTTCGGCGAAGTAGTAGGAACTCCCCGTTCCTGGATACAGCTTGGCCATCTCGGCGTAACAGACGGCCGTCGCCAGGCAAAGCAGCAGGGCGATGATAATCCCGATCCACATGGAAGGCGCCGTGGTTCCGGTGGTAGCCTGGATGAGAAAGGTCAGCCACAGAAACGCTCCCGGCGCGATCAGCGCCATGGCATTCATCGTCAATCCTGTTAAACCCAGTGTGGGTTTCATTTCCGCAGTCGTCTTCTCTGCCATCTAAATCCTCCTTGTTGTATGTGAAAGAGTTTCGCCCTTGGTGGCCGAAGTTCCACCTTATGCAATCGCTTGGGGTGTGGTCAAAGTAATAGATTTTGTGGCGGCCATAAAAATAGCTTGGCCAAAGAATATCTGTTGGAGCCATAAAGAAATCTTTTCCGACGGGTTCTCCCGCTGCCCCGCGCGGAATGCGTTGGAGGGGCGGAAAGCGCTGGAAGTTGATGAAACAAAGACCTCATCGCGCCGCTGCGTGGAAATTGCACGGCACCTCAGCGGGAGAACACCTTTGCGGGAAACAGGAGTAAGATGGAGGAAGCACGGTAATAATTATTAGGTGCAATAAAAATAATCAATTGGACGGACCCCCGGCCGGACACTAGGCTTTCGGTTTACCCCACACTTGTTGGAGAAAATTTGAGGGGGGTGGAAGAATGAAGATTACCGGACTCCTCATGATGCCAGCGGGGTGGTTCATTGTCTTGGCGGCCTTGGTGCTGCTCCGTGCGACCCTGGCACGGAACATATTTGTCACCGCCGGCCTGGGAGTGGAAATCCTGGGACTCGTTCTCTTCACGCGCGCGCATTTGATGGCCAAAGGGGGGAATGAGTGACTCCCCAATCGCCGCTGGCGATGCCCGAGGTTTCCCAGGCCCTCTGTATCTTCTTTATACTTCTCCTCCCGCTCGCCCTGGCAGGACTCGCCCTTATTAATACGGGCCTCAGCCGATTGCGCAGCGCGGCGCACTCCATGATGTCCACCTTGTGCGTCGTCGCCGTCGCGGCCGTTGCTTACTTTGTCGTCGGATTCGCGTGGCAGGGTTATCCGGGCCTCGCTTCCCACACCCTGAACATTTTTGGCAAGGAATGGAATTGGCTGGGAGCGGGGCGCTTCTTCTTGCGCGGAGTCCCCCTCGACGGCTCCCGCGTCTCGCTCGCGGTCCTTCTGCAATTATTCAGCGTGGGCCTGGCAGCGCTGATTCCTTTGGGCGCCGCCGCGGAGCGCTGGCGTCTGCGCGCCTGCTGCCTTTCCACCGCGCTCCTGGCCGGCATCACCTATCCGCTGTTTGCACATTGGGTGTGGGGCGGAGGCTGGCTCGCCAGCCTCGGCGCGAACTTCGGCCTCGGTCTGGGCTTTCTGGACGCCGGCGGCAGTTCCACCGTTCAGGCGGTCGGCGGACTGACGGCGCTCAGCATGGTGTGGTTGCTCGGTCCTCGCCGGGGAAAGTACAACCTGGAAGGCATGCCCGCCGCACTGCCCGGCCACAACACGGTCTATGTACTCTTCGGGTGCGTGCTCTCCTTGGTGGGTTGGATGGGATTGAACTGCGCCGGTTCGATTCTATTTGCGGGTGCGCCGCCGGGGCGGATCGTGCAGGTGGCGGTGAATACTCTGCTCTCGGCTTCCGGAGCGGTGCTGGCGGCGGCCGCGATTACCCGTTACCGCTTTGGCAAGCCGGACGCCTCACTCAGCGCCAACGGTTGGGTGTGCGGACTCGTGGCTTCCAGCGCCGGCTGCGCGTTCGTTCCCCCCGCCGCGGCGCTTTTGATTGGACTGGTGGCGGGCGCGCTGGTCACCTACACCGTCGCCTGGATGGAAGCACGCCTGGGGTTGGATGATCCCGCCGGAGCGATTTCCGTCCACGCCCTGGGGGGAATCTGGGGAATCCTGGCGGTGGGACTTTTCCCGCGCGCGGCATTGGTGGCCACCGGCGCGGCCACTCCTGCGGTGGCGCCAAGCGGGCAAATGCTGGCGCAAGTCGTGGGCGTCGCCACCCTGGTGGGTTTCGTCCTGCCCCTCACCTACTCACTCAACTGGCTAATCGATCGCATTTTCCCGCAGCGCATTCCTCCCGAAGAGGAGCGCCACGGCGCCGACCTCTACGAACTGGGCGCCGGCGCCTATCCGGAATTCCAGACGCACACCGACGAATTTTCGCAATGGTAGGGATCATTGGTGATTGGCGATTGGTCGCGACCTCAGTTTGATCCCAAAGGCTCGAAGAGCAATTCGGTGGTGATGGCAATCGCTTTGTACAGGCTGAGGTACACCGGGCATTTTTCTGCAAAAAAGCCGTGGACCTTGAACGCCATTTCGCGGTGCGGCTCTTCCGCCCTGAGCCTGAGCCTGACGTGAATGCGCCGGATCACCAGGACGTTGCCCTCCAATTCCACTTCCCCCACAGCTTCGGACACCAGACGTTCATGGGACGCGGAAATTTGGCGCGCTTCCAGCGCACCCCCGAAGGTTCCGGTGAGTCAACCGGCCGCGGCGGCAACGATGTAATCGAGCGTTGTGGCGTGCTCCTCGAAGGCGTTGGGCGGGACTTTGTAATGTTCGGCCACGGCTCCGTGCACGCCAAAAATCACCGGCTCGCGCTCGGCGGGCAAATAGGCGCGGCGAACCGGGCCCTTGATCCTCTCGATGCGCACTTCCGATCGATACACAACCTCACCCATAACGCACCTCCGAATAACCCATTCTAAGCCCCAGCGCTCAGCTCGTCATTTGTCCGCCCGACTCCGGACCCCGGACTCCGAACTCTGTGTCCAGCCACTAACCACTAGCAACTGCCTTTGTCATTTTCTTTCAAACGGCGTCTTCAGCCGCTCCTCCACCCATTTCTTATCGATGACCATGTGGTACTGGCTATGCTGCATACTCTGCGCGCCGGGCGCCTTCAGCGCTTCCTGGTAGCGCGCCACGGCTTCGGCGCGACGCCCGAGCAGGTCCAGCAGGTGCCCCTGCCACACGAGGGCGGCGAAGCGCCACTCCGCATCGTCTTCTCCCGCCTGCGTCATCCCCTCCAGCGCTTCCTGATAATGACGGCCGTCATAGAGCAGCAATCCCACTTTGAACCAGAAGAACCCATCCTGGATCTTCATCTCGCGCGCTTTTTGATACGCATCCAGAGCGGCTTCTCCCGTGCCCGTCCAGGGCATTTGGCTGACTTTCTTCGTCAACTCCCGCTGCTCCTGGGGAAGAACTTCGGCCATCGCCACGGCGCCGTCGGGGTCGATCACGGCTTCCTTAATTGGCGATTTCGCCGCGAACTTTATTTCGTCCAAGTCGGCCCAGCGATCGGTTTGGAAGCGTTGCTCGGAGCCGTCCTCGAACCGCGCCGCCACGCTCACGGGCATGCGCAGGACGCCCACACGCTCCACGCGCACGGTGCAGTCAAACCCTTTGCCGGCGGGCGAGCACTCCTGCGCGGCCACGCGGTAGGCGGCCGTGGCGGACGACCGCACCCAAGCTTCGAAGAACCAGTCGAGATCCTGCCCGCTCTCGATTTCCGCGAGGCGTTGGAACTCCCGCCAGCCGAGTTGCTTCCCGGCGTAATCCTTCAGGCAGCGGCGATAAATCCTGGCGAAGGCATCCGCGCCGACGACCGACTCCAGGGCATTGACGAAGGCCATGCTCTTACCGTGCTCCACGATATTGTTGAAGTCCCATTGGATGGCGTTCTCCTGCTCCGCGGTCACGTCCATGGTGGTGTCCAGTCCCTGTTTGGCGCCGCTCACGTAATCCTGCTCCAACGCGCCGGCGCCCTTGATGTCATGGGCCCGCCGATACTCGCGGTCCGCGTGGAGTCCCAGCCCCACCATCAGCCACGTCAGCGAATTGGGACCCTGGGCCAGAACGTAGTTGGACCAGTACATGTGGCCGATTTCGTGCGCCGTGATCCAGCGCCAGAACGCCTCCGGACGCTCGTTGAAGCGCTCCTGCCCATGAATGACGACGAGGGCTGTGGCCGGGGGATACCCTCCCGCCGGGAAATCCATGCCCGGAACGATGGAGAGCGACGCGTGGGGATAAAGGCCGAACTGCTGGCGGTAGAAGCCGATCACATCGACGGCCGTTTTCATCAACAACTCCGCACAGGGCCGCCCGGCCGGGGTGAAGACGGCGCGCACGTGTACGTCGCCGGCATCCGCCTCGGCTGTTTCGTACCCTTTCCCGATGAACAGGCCGAAGGCGCGAGCGCTCTCCGCCCGGTACGTTCCCGTACGCGCGTCGAATCGCCCGCTCGTGGCCGCCGCGTAACCCTCCGGCACGTGGAGGCGCACTTCGTACTCATCCAGCGTGCCGAAGCCCCACCACAGGTGCGGGCTCAGGTAAGAAGTGATGGCGCTTCCCTTCTTCGCATCGAGCTTCCACGCGGCGCCAAATTCGATGGCGAGGGTCACCTCGCCGCCGGGCCTCAAAACTTGCGGCAGGTCGAAGAGCGCCACGCTGTATTTTCCCGGCGCGCGTTCGATGGGCACGCCGTTGGCCTTCACGCGTAGGACGTCCCCAAACCATTGCAGCATGATGCGGCCGATGGGCCGCCGCGTGTCATTGCGAAAGCGAATGGTCTCCGTGCCTTCCAGGCGCGCAGTGTCAGGGACAAACTTCACGTCGACGGAATAATGCGCCCGCGGCGGCACCACCGGCGCCCAGAACTCAGTACGCGCCATGCCCAAAGTTGTGAAGAGAAGAATGAATCCAAAGGTACGCATGATGCCTCCCAGGACGAGGATGCGAGGCGGGGCGCCCCAGCGGCGTGGGTCCGCAGGATAACTGTACGACGGCCGCGCCGCAGAGATGTTAGCACTTGAATTTTAGATTTGCGATTTGGGATTTGCAAATGGCGATTGAATCATCGGGCCATCAGGCTATTTTGGATTTTCGATTTTGGATTTTTAATTTCAGATTTGTGATTGACACAACCCGGAATCCGAAATCCATAATCTTGCTTGTCACTCGCCACTCTTCGCTGGTTACGGCCCTTAAGTTTGCGCTTTGATTCGAAAGCTCGAATACATGTACGAATCGCCGACCTCAGTGACGGGGTCTCGCGTTGCGCTTGCGTGAGAATGTGATCTACTGCGCCCGTATCAGTACACAGCCACAGCCCTGATGTCTGCAACTCCGTCGTCGCCAAGAGGCCTTATTACGTCTCCGAACACAGTGAGGTGGAGTGACTTTTTGGCGGGTATGTCGTGGATAGCTCCCCTTGGTAAGAAAATTCTGAACGAGGCCTTAAATGGTCGTTCTGAGAATTCCTCGAAAAGTATTCCGCTTTCACCATTGGCGGACTCCTGAAAGCCGCCATCGACGAATACAAGTCCTCGGAGCGATCGCAGTTCCATTCTCAACTCGGTCTGACGTTCCGCAGGTTGCGCTGCCTCTATTTCCCGGGCCTCTGTGGTGCCCTCACTCAGAGGCAGTGCTGGCTTTGCCCTGGTCGGGTCAATAGGCCAACCTGAAAATAATTCGTAGTACCAATCGGCCTTCTCCTCCAGCATAATATTCAAGTACCACTGAGAGGCGGTTGTGTAATAGCTGGCGGGCCATGTCTCCCTGACGTACCTCATCACTTCTACGCACTTCCGGTCACTTGAGAAATCGCTGCGGCCAAAGGTGGATTTCGACTCGTTGGCTTTCTCACCCTCGATCCCAAGCCTGGCGTCGCCAACCCCCGCCGCTGCCTCACCTTTGAGGGTACTGGACCGTAGTACGGTTCGTTGCTTCTCCTCCAGCTCGGGCTGAATCTGGTTGTAGAGGGCTTCGACGCGCGCGCTGTCCAGATAGTGGAAATAAATCGGAGGATTAACCTGGGGCGGTTTGAAAGCTGCCTGCATCTCATGGACCCAGTCCCTTAGCTCTGCAATCCCAGCCCTCGAAACCGTTAGGCGTTCGTATTGAATGTGATAGAGGATGACGGCATCCACTACGATTGTCATAATTGCAACAAAGATGATCATTCCGGCGAATTTATCGGTTAGTGAAAATAGCCGATGCCTGAGCAATGCGCCCATAATGGAAGCGACAATAAAACCGGCGATAGTCACGAGCACTAGGGGGAAGTAGAGGTCCTGGAGGACCCGCAGCCCGTAAGCTATAAACTCAAAATCCTTGTACCCGCCGCGCCAGAAGAATACGCACCACCATTGCCCGAACAGCATCGAGCCCACAACCACGTAAATAAGGAGGGCGACGCTGGCGAGGGCCGTGAAGCGCTTTCCGAATAACCAAACCCGCTGCCAATGCTTCGCCAACCAACTCGATTTTCTCGGAGTAAGGTCATGTGATCTCATCATGGGGGAGACACCTTCAATATCATCGCTCTGGCGCGGCCTCCCACACAATAGTAAATAGGGGGCGGATTCTCTTTTGAATTGCAGGGGAAAATCTATCCATGACTCGACGCCCCTCTAGCTGGAACCTGCCAAGGCTTGTTTTCACGCCCGAACGAGTGTATAGAAGCTTACAGCTAATCCCTCCGGCAGGCACGTGCAGTTGATACCCGGTTTGACAGGGGTTGGGCAGTACGAGTCGCAGAAAGAGTGAGTTGCACGCCTCCTGCGATGTATATTGTTCTAAGATTAGCGAGAGGGTTTGAGCATGGCTCAATCCGCAGACTCATCTAATAGGTCGTCGCAGCAATCCCAGCCCCCTGACTTGGCCGCACGGGCGGAAGCGTATCGGCGATTGGTCGAAAAGGTCGTACAGGAGGTAGGTGAGCATCCGCAATACGAACTCAAGAAATCATGCCGGCTCGATGTCATTGCCCAGAAGATCGAACTCGTTAAGGACATTCAGTCGATTGCTACATCCCGCATCGAAACAGAGAAATACCTTGTCATTGGGGTCGACGAAGCAAGCAAATCGTTTTGCACTGTTTCGAACACTGCCGATTTCGACGACGCCCGTATTCGTCAACTCCTCGGCAAGTATTTAACGCCCATTCCAGAATTTGAGTTGTTTCGGCTCACGACCTCCGCGGGAGCCCAATTTGTGCTGTTTGTAGTCCCGAAGCAACGAATCCGGAGGATACTCGCCAAAGCCACCGTCAATGACGATAACCCCGGGTCACCACAGAAACTCCTGCTTAGGGAGGGAGACCTGTGGACGAAGGGTCCCTCCAGTGGAAAGCGTCTTGCTACGCCTGAGGACTGGGATGAGATTTACGAGGAGGTAATTGAGCGGGAGGCTGAGAAAAGGGCCAGTCGCAGAACGGCTCACCTCATGGACCGCGTGGTAGCGCAGGAAAGATTGCGGGCGTCCTCAGGAGTGGTCTCAATGCCCAGCTTCACTACGGACGAAGAGTTTGGCGCCCTAGTGGAGCATTTTTGTTCATCAGGGGACAAGGACAGATTCAGACTTCTCCTAGAACGCCTTCGTGACGACCTGGTCGAGGGTTGGCATTCGGTCGGGGCATACGAGAACAGGCATGAACTCATCAACACGTACCAAACATGGACTCCTTTCATCGAGAAGCTCGCTGACCATAAAAGGAATGTTTTCATGCCGGCGATGCGACGGCTTGCGAGCGCAGGAATACTAGTTGTGAAGAATGGTGGGCCTGTTCAGTTTCTTGAGCAGGTATTAGACCTCCTAAAGGAAGTGTTCGAATCTTCCCATCAACTCTCAATGATGCAAACTGCCTTTGATATGGAAAAGGTGTTTGTAGAGTATCAGCAGGGCCCCCCCGTCACGGCCGGCCGACACTTGAGCCATACAGTGCCCGCATTGGAAAGTCTAATTTCGCTCCATCTGATCGGAGGGTACATTTTCAAGCGAAGTCGATTTGAGTATGTCAGTTCGCTCTTGCGAGCCGATGTCTACAAAGCGGGCCCCCCAACCAGAGGCCAAACAAAGAAAATTCCGATGTGTTTTTGGCCCTTGTCTGAGGGCCGTGGTGAGCCGGAACAGCTCCATCACAGAGCTGGAAGAATCAATCTCTGCGTGGACCGAGTCGACGCAGATCAGACGTATCTGAAACTCTTTGGGTCTAAGAGAGTTGTGATGGACGTTCTCTGCCAATATGAGTTCTGCCTAGAATTAAACTCATATCTTTCTGAGTCGCGGGATGAAAGCGCCCGCACTGCTGAATACGTGGCGGAGCGGTATCCAGACACCAGTTTCAGGTTCTGGCCATCCCTGATTGCATTTTCTTTCACACCAATTATGCCCTTGGCTCTCAAGGTCTATAAAGAAATAGCTGCGGGGAGGAGTGATTTCCTGAAGCTTCTCGTCTTCGATCCAGCACTAGCCCACCTACTCATCAATAAACCTGGGGGAACCGAGGTATTCGGCAAGTTTCTGCGTGGCTTAACAGGGGATCGGTTGGAGCTCTTCAACCAGCAAGGCCGATTTCCACCGATGGATGATTGGCCAAAGGAGCTCACTGAGTTGATGAGATCAAAGTAAGTGCCCACCAATCAGCCGGGTCCTCTTCCCACGCCTCGGGGCCGAGTGGTCGCCCGCCATTAAGACCAACTTTCATAGGCCGCAACCGCCAGCGCCTGGCGAATATCGAAAGGGCAGTGACCCGTGACCAGTGGCGAGTGACAAGACAAGGCCAAACGCGGGGTTCGCGAACGACGCTCGCTGCCTACTGCCTTCCGCCTACTGCCTACTCCCCCGCGCTTCGAGCGCGCGGCACCTCGTTCATGCGGGCCGATGCGAAGCCAGGATCATGGGGAGTGGCCGGAGTTCGCGTTTGAAGGGATCGAGGATAAAACCCAAAACTTCCAACGAAATACTGCCCAGCAAGACGCTGTCGCCCTTCTCTCCGAAGATGACCGGAGATGTGCCCTCCTCGCCATGGAAGCGAAAGCGCGCCTCTCCGAGGGATCGTTTGATTTCCGTGCCGTCGGCAAGAAGGAAACTCTTGATCTTGCCGGGCTTGATGCCCAAGCGTCGCAGCACGGCCGTCGGAACCACGGAATAAAGTGCGCCCGAGTCAACCAGGAACTTCAGCCGCGCGCTGCGCCGAGGCCTCGCCGGATTGGCAATCCGCGCTTGGATGTAAGTCAGGCCCATGAGATTTTCCCTCGCGCTCAGTGTAGGTTTTGCGCACCCATGAGTCAAGCGGCAGGTTGCGCATGCGCTGTGAAACAGAAGAGCCAGACGATTTCGCGCAGAGACGCAGAGGCGCAGAGGGGCAAAGACAAGAAAGCTGCTGGTTATTGAGAATCTCTGCGCCTCTGCGGCTCGGCGCGAGACTGCTGGTTTTTCCGCACCTTCGATGGGCTGCGCGGGTATGAATTGCCCCCTGGGGGCTCAAATGCACCTGTCGCGTGGCCCCGGTTCTCGGGATCACGGACATTTGGTCGTTTCGTGCCTGTCCATGTTTCACCCTCCGATAAATTTCTAGCCTCTAGCATGGAAGACAACGTGCTAGGCTATTAATTGGAGGACGGCGCATGGGTGAAAGGGCGCAGGGGGAGGAAGGTTACAGGTTACAGGTGTCAGGGGGGCGGATTGCCGATTGATGAATACTGATCGCCGGTTGCTGACTCCTGAATCCTAACTCCTGACTTCCGACTCCTGACTTGTGAAAGCTGATTGCTGATAGCTGAGAGCCGATCGCTCCTTATGAGTTTATCAAAACACAGGGAGTTAACCAACAATTGAGGCAAATTCGATGGCGGGCTTGAAAAATCAAGTGGTTGAAAATAAGGTAGTTATGTCGACGGAATTCCAAGACGCGGCGCTGATACAAAAAGATGTTAAAAATGAAGGTTGCTCCTCAGAGTTCATTGAAAACAAAGGGTAAAATAAAGTGCTCCTCAGAGTTTATTGAAAACAAATAAGTTACTCGATATTTGCGGAAAAACACTGTATGTTATGGGAAGAAAGCGGCTTAGCAAATTCGTGGGGGTCTTACCAGGGTCGGGAGGTTTCATTCTGCCCCAAGGGCGGTGGCTCGCTAAGATGCCTTTCAGGGTCCGCAACGGCGGGCAGCACCTTAGAAATAATAAAAATGACGGGCGAACCGGCTATGTATATGAAAACACAGGAGACAGCGACAAAATGTCTTGTGAATTGCCGGCTTTTTGCACGAAAGTACACCCAGTCCACCATCATCGACAGGAATCGAGCGGGGTTTTTGCCGACCATGACCAGATTACGCCACAAATCGCCGCGTTAATCCATAACCCCATGACGCAAAGGCGGGCATAGCGAGTTCCTTCGCCCTGCTGATATCCCTCTACCACCTATCACAACTATTTATCGTTCCATCCCAAAATCCTTAGCTCCCCTTTATGCCTTGTTCACAGGTCGCAGCTTAGAGTCAAACCATCAGGGCTCCGCGAGGCTTCACAGCACGACCGGAAAGGGTGGGGCTGGCGAGAGGCTGCATCAGGGCAAGGCGCATGGGCCGGGTGATGCCGGGGGCGTTGACTCGAATTGCAGAGGCGACGCCGAGCCCCATGGGGAGGGACCGATGAACAAGAGGACAATCTGCCAAACCCTTTTGGTGATGACTCTGGCTTGTGGAAGCATCGCCTGGGGCGTGCAAATGCCCGCGTGGATCAGCAATGACCGGGACCTGAAGTCGGCCCTCAAGGCGGCAAAGACGCCGGCCGACCACGAGCGCATCGCCGCCTACTACGCGGTGAAGGCCGACCGGCAGGATGCCGCAGCGGCGGATTATGAAAGGGCCGCCGCGGAGTACCGCAACGGCCCGGTGGTGAAGAACCTCACGGCGCCGAATACGGCCGCGCGCTACGAGACCATCGCCAAGGAATTCCGCCAGGCGGCACGCACCAATCGCGCGTTGGCGGCATCACACGCGCTGATCGCCCGGACCACGGAAGAAGCCTCGCAATGAAACCCGGGCGCAGGCGATGCTCTACCCTGGCTCGCCCTGAAGGGCACACTTGGCGCGCCCTTCATGAGGGAATGCGGCCAGCGGCCCTGCGCATCCGAACCTAGGGCTTCTTCTCCACCAGGTTGTTGCCAAACAGGAACCCAATCTCCGCGGCGGCGCGAGGCTGATTGCTTCTCAGGCCCAACGGCCCAAAAGCGTCGCCGGACGCGAAGCTGCCGGCATGAACCAGGGAGAACTCCCCGCGCACGAAGAACCCTCCCGCTTGGAAGGTGGGCGTCACGGTCACGGAGGTGCCCGCGCTTCCCGGGCCGAACATCAGGTTGACGGATTTCTGTGCGGCGCTTCCCGAGCTGGAGATGTACTCATAGCGCCCCCCCAGCGCGAAGCCGTGTTTGAAGGCGTGACTCAGCAACACCGCCTCGCCCTGCGTTGACGCTCCATTGACGATGCCGATCTTCACGTCAGTGGGGACGTCGGTGTACTGGAAGTAGGGCTGGATGATCCAAGGCCCCTTGGTGAAGGTGTAGATCACATTGTAAATGCTGCCGTTGTTCTGCACCGGAGTGGCCAGGGTCTGAAACGCGGTCTTGGAGAAGTTCCCGCCTCCCACGAAGGACAGAGCGTGCGCTCCCTTGGTGTAGGTCAACGAACCGGTGAGCCACGTGTAGCGGTTGGAATAGAAGCCGTCGTTCAAGCTCAACGAGGCGGTGAACTTGCCCATCGTCTGGTTGATCTGGATGCCGCGATTGACGGCGTTTTCCTGATTCCATAGAATGCCGCGCTCGATGTTCACGTTTTCGAACGAGAAGGTGTACTCAGCGCCAATCAGCGTGGGCAACTGGCCGACCATGATGGAGGTGTTCTTCGACGGCACCAGCTTCAGAAAGGCGACCGGCAGGGGGCCATAGAAGTCGGATAACGTCTTGCTGGTGTCGAGGTACGGAGTGGCCAGCGCCGGCATGTTGTAGGTGCCCGCCTGCAAGTAGAACTGAAACCAACCGTCCGCCTTTTGAATCCACACCTGTCCATTGCTCAAAGTCGCCTGGGCGGATTTATCGCCCGGGACGTAGTTGCCCTGCCCCAGGGCGTAGCCATTCAGAATGCCGTTCACGGCGATCTTGCCGAAAGGTCCGGCGTCGAAGGTGACGGGAGGGATTCCCGCCAGCGGTCCGGTTATGGAAGGCGTGGGCAGCGCGGTGGCGGGCGCGGGCGCGGCGGGAGCGGTGGACACCAGTTCGGCCGGCTTCGGCGCGTCCGCCGACGGCCCGCCAGGCGGCGGGTCCTGCGCGCGACAAACCGCGTTCAACCCAAGGCAAAGGACTATCACGGCGAGGTTCTTCAGATGCAATTTCATGATCCTCCTTATTTGGTAAGTTGGCGAAAACGTGCGTGCGCCGGGAATGGCGCTTGCTTCGGCGCCCAGGCTCAGTGCGGCGATCGGACGAACAATACTCATTGATTCGTATGCTCCTTCTCCCCCAGCAGAGACGAGTGGAAGTCTCGCTTGCGAGATTCTCTGTCTCTGTAACAAGTGGAATGAGCCTAGCGGCTAAGCGAACGGAGGGTCAAAGTCATAGTATTTCTGGGGATGATAAATCGCGAAATTCTGCGAAGGATAAAAGGCGGATTTCTGGTGCGGATAAAAATTTGCTTGGTCAAAGGAAATTTCTGCTGACGATAAAAGGCGCGTTTATGGTTCGCAGAAAAATCCGTCCACAGTGTCTCCCCCCGAGCTTTCAGGCGCGAAGGATGGAGCGCACGAGTTTGCGCGCTTCCATAACGAACTGCTCCATCTCCAGAAGGAAATTGGCGGATGCACTGTTGGCGAGCGTGGGATACTCGCGCGTCAGGACCGCCCAGGAGGGATCCTCCTCCAGCTTCCAGTCGGGCGACTCGTTGATGCCGTAACCCAATTCGTGAATCTGGCAGAGCCGATCCGACAAGCTGACCAGGGACACCAGCACGGGATGGAGTTTGGCCTGCTGCACGTCGTGGTGGTGTTCCACCACCTCCGCGATGTCCTCCGGCAGGCGCCAGTGTTCGGCGAGGATTTTCCCCGTGTCGCAGTGCGTGAAGCCCAGCGCGGAACGCTCGGCTTGATGGAGCGGAATCTGCTCGGAACGTGACAGTTGCGCGGCGGCGCGAAACTCCTCCTGGAAGCACAGCATGTTCACCAGTTCGCCCAGATCGTGCAGCAACCCGGCCAGGTAAGCGCGCTCCGGTTCCTTGTAGCGGGCCTTGCGCGCACAGAAGCGGCTGACCAGTCCACATCCCAGGGAATGTTCCCAGAAGACCAGCGGGTCAATAACCCAACTGTCCTTGGGCAGCAGATTGAGCAAGCTACAGGAAAGGAGGATCTCGCGGATTTGCCGCACGCCGAGCACCACGATGGCGCCGTGCACGGACTTGACCTCCCGCGAGCGGAAGTACAGGGCGGAATTCGCCACGCGCAGGCACTGGGCGGAAATCGACTCGTCACACGACACCAAGTCAACAATGCGTTGGACTTCCACCTGGTCCACCGGCCGTTCCAGATAGAACAGCAGAGGCCGGATAATGGCCGGAACAGTGGGGATGGAATTCAGCCTTTCCACTCGTTCACGAATCAGCTCTCGAAGTGTGGGCGTCATGGTCGACCTTGTTATCCCTCAGCTTCTTATCGGCAGCTTGGGGGTTTTACATGAGCCTTTAGGATCGGATCATCGGATCATTGAGCCATTGGTGATTGCGATTGGTGATTGGCGGGTTTTGACTTTGGGTTATCCAGTTTCCAGCTTCCAGTTTCGACTTTCTGTCCTCCCCGTCGGCAAATGGGCTCATCCTCTGAGCAGAAACTGCCGATAAGCGATGTGGGGGAGTATGTCACGCGGGGTTGGGTCGCAAGTGCGGCCCTTCTCGCCGTCGTCGTTCCAGTCGCGGCGGAGCGTGGCGTGGGGATCACGGCGGCGACCATTCGGCCAGTTGTAGGGCCGAACAGCGTTCGGCCAAGGCCGAGCGCCGCTCGGCCCCGCGCCACGTGGCACGCGCAGCCTGTCTCAATGAATCGGGCGTCCCGCCCGTGTGCGGTCATGGCCGGGACCCCGATGGATCGGAGCAAGTCGGCCAGGCCACGCCGCGGGTGGCGGCTTTGCCGCCCCGCATGTCGTACGGGCACGCCACGGGGTGCCCTGGCGTCGGCCATGCCGGCGGGGAGGCAGGCACAAGGCCAGCCCCTACGCAGCAACCTTGCGCTACGCCGCTGACCGTGGCATCAGCATTCAACGAAGGTTCCGCACAAGGAAAGGGCCACTGGCCTTTGCGAACAGCGGCGGTCAAGTGTATGTTATCGGTCGGACGGGAGGTCGAGCATGGTGACGATGACGAGTGAGTCGCATCCCTTGAGAATTGATCCGGTCAGCATCGCGGGGTTGAAAGGAAGAATCGGCTTAACCTCCTGTCCGGGCATGAAGCTGGCGAATCGGTTGACGGGGACCTGGGACTACAACCTGGATCTGGATCTCGACCGCATCCGGGACTTTGGAGCCAAAGCACTTGTCACGTTGATGGAAGGCCCCGAGCTAATAATGGTCCGGGTGCCGGGCGAGGAGTTGGAAGCGAAATCCGCTGCTCGCGGGATCGATTGGCACCGCCTCCCGATCAGGGACGTCCACGTTCCCGACGAAAGCTTCGAAACCCTATGGACGTATGCGGGGGCCCGGGTCCGCAGACATTTGATGGAGGGCGAGAACCTGGTGATGCACTGCTTCGGGGGGCTGGGGCGGACGGGCACCATCGCGGCGCGCTTGCTGGTGGAATTCGGCGTGGACCCCGAAAAGGCCATTCAGGAGATTCGGATGGCACGCCCGGGGTCAATCCAAACCCGCGAGCAGGAGGAGTACGTTCGGAAGCACAAGGCGATGGTGCGGCTCCAGGACCGGGAGGGAGGAGCGATCCCCAGAAATGAGAGGGCCCTCGCCTGCCTTCTCGGGGGGGCAGTTGGTGATGCGTTTGGATATGCCGTGGAGTTCAGTTCGTTTTCGGACATTCGCAGAAAGTTCGGTCCGGCGGGAATCCAGGACCCCTCCCTGACGAATGGAAAGCTCGTGGTCTCGGACGACACGCAGATGACGCTGTTCACCCTGGAAGGAATTTTGAACGGGCTCGAAGACCCGTCACCGTCCACAGAGACCTTCGTGGAATCGGTCCGGCTCTCCTACCTTGATTGGCTGGCAACACAGGGCGACCTGGATGGGCATGGAACACAGGGCGAGAATCATGGCCATCCTCGGCAGAGCAGGGGTTGGCTCGCTCATTGCCCCGAACTGCAGGTGTTGAGGGCTCCGGGGTTGACGTGCCTTTCCAGCTTGCGACACGGTGGCCATGGGACGATCGAGGCACACCTCAATTCTTCAAAGGGATGCGGAGGTGCCATGCGGTCGGCCGCGGTCGGCCTCTTCCGTCCTTTCGACCCCAAGCAGGCGTTTGAACTCGGCGCACGGTCCGCCGCCATTACCCACGGCCACCCGAGTGGCTACCTCAGTGCGGGGATGGTCTCCGCCATCGTGTGTTACCTGATGGAGGGGACGGACATTCACGCCGCCACAGAAGCGAGCCTCCAGATCCTGAAGGGATGGGATGGGCACGAGGAAACTCTCCATGCGGTTACGAAAGCTCTCCGCTTGGCAAGTGCTGGCTCCCACGATTATCCGACCACGATTCATTCCATCGGGAGCGGAAACGTGGGGGAGGAAGCGCTGGCCATCGCCCTCTATGCCGTCCTCATGGGTGGGTCCTACGTCGAGGCCGTCCGCATTGCGACCAACCACGACGGGGATAGCGACAGCACGGCATCAATCGCCGGCCAGCTCTGGGGCGCATGGAAAGGCTTGAAGGAGATTCCCCACCGATGGATCACGAAGCTGGATGTGCTCGTTCCCGCCCTGCGACTTGTGAAGGAGCCGTTGGAGAGTGTTTCCTTGGTTTGAACGGCGGCATAAGAGCGCGCAGCCCATCAGTAATTTTCTGACCGTGGTGCTTTCTCACGCGTGATACCCCAAGGGCAATCGCACGTCATCAATCTGAATCGAAAGAGAACGGTGTCAGAGCGCCTGATGACACCTTATTTCCCCTTTCCAAATCGTGGAACTGGAATTGCCCCAGGGCCACTGCCGGCACGGCGAAGAATGCCAAAAGGAAAACAGTACGTGTTTTCAATTTCTCACCTCGCGGCGGGATTGTACCGCGGGGGTTTTTCAATATGTGGAGGCCATCAAGAAAAACAGCATAAACATCCAATGCCCGGGTGCATGATTCTGGCCGCCGGGAGCTTCGGGGGGCTATGCTGCAGTTCGTTGCCGGGGGAATACCAGCGGCGTCCCGTCTTCGGTACAAATGGCGAAGTCGTCGGGATAGCTGGTGTGGCATTGGGGACAGACCTTTCCCAGGTTGTAGGTGGGAATTGCCGGCGTGTCTTCCGGCCGGGTGCCTAATTCTTCCTGGCCCGGGCGGTCACTCATGCCGGGCACAAGGTCCTCAAGATGCAACGCGGAGCCCATAGGGCGAGTATCCGCCCAGGCCGGCTTGTCCTGTTGGGGGGGAGGTTGAATTTCTTCTTCCGCGCGCTCGATTTCGTGTATCAACTCCCGGGCGTGGGCGGGTCGCCGTTCGGGATCTTTCTCCAGGCACCGCATCACCGTATTGGCGAGGGATTCGGGAATGACTAAATCCGGCCGCACCGAGAGTATGGGTCGAGGCGGTTCGTGGACATGCGCCGAAAGCCATCCCAAGACATCGTTCGCCTGGTAGGGCATCTCGCCGGTTAGCATCTGATACATGAGGAGACCCAGCGAATAGAGATCCGAGCGGCCATCCGGATGCCTTCGCGGCTTCCTGGCTTGCTCGGGCGACCAATGCGACACATGCCCGGTGCTTAACAACCGCGGATCAAAACCTGACTGTAATTGAGCCTCTTGAAGCTTGAGCGTGCCAAAGCCCATCAGCTTGGGTTTTTCACCATCGGCGCCCAGGGTGACGAAGATGCTTTCCGGCTTAACGTAGCCGTGCACAATGTCCAGGGCGTGGGCCGCTTCCAACCCGGCGCCCACCTGCTTGGCGAGGTGACAGACACGAACCGGCGCCAGGGGGGCTTCCTGGTGGATGATCCTCGCGAGGCTTTGGCCCTCCACGTACTCCATGACGATAAAGGGGCGTCCCTCGTCATCCGCATCGACATCTTCCACGCACACGACGTTAGGATGACAGAGTTTCATCCGGCTCAGGGCATCCTTTTTGAAAGCCTCACAGATTTCGTCCGGACAACCCCCTTTGAAGACCACGAGGGTGCGAAATCGTTCATGTTTGAGCTGGAGAACCTTGAAGGAAAGGCGGGGATCTTCCGCCGCCCCAGCAATCCCGGTGGAGACGGTCAGGGGCAGCTTGGCCAGGATGCGGTAATTCCCGGCGATGACCAAGCCTTCCGACCAGAGCTCGGGGGTCGCCTCCGTCTTTGGGGCGGAGGCAACTATCGTGGCATTGGGATCCGGCTGCGCGGGCCGTTGGATCTCCCGTTCCGCGCGCTCGATCTCCCGGATCAGCTCCCCGGCATTGGCGGGCCGCCGCTCGCGATCTTTTTCCAAACAACCCATGACCAACTTGGCCAGCGACTCGGGAATGTCCAAATCCGGGCGCACCGTCGAGATGGGGGTGGGAGGAGTTGTGGCATGGGCCCGCAACCAATCCACGGTGGAGTCGGCGTGAAAGGGAAACTTGCCGGTAAGCATTTGATACATGATGAGGCCCAGCGAATAGAGGTCCGACCGGCCATCCAATTCCTCGCTGCGCATACCCATGACCTGCTCGGGGGATAGATACTGCGGCGTGCCCAGGATGACCCCCACGGCCGTCTGCAAGCCGTCACCCCTGTGGGCTTCCTTGAGCTTGGCGATGCCGAAGTCCAACACTTTGGCCACTTCCTCACCGGCCTCAGGTGTCGCCCCGCCCCCTTCGTCGGGGCGCAGCAGGACGATGTTGTCGGGCTTGATATCACGATGGACCATCCCCAGCCGGTGGGCCGCCTCCAGCCCGGCGGCGGCCTGCTTGGCGATGGAGCAGGCCCGCAACGGCGCCAGCGGGCTCTCCTTTTCCAGGACTTTCCGCAGGCTCCGCCCCTCCACGAATTCCATGACGATGAACGGGCAGCCATCCTCCGATTCGTCCATGTCCTCCACGCGCACGACGTTCGGATGTTTCAGCTTGTTCATGAGGATGGCTTCGCGCTCGAAGCGCTTGACGAACTCCGGCTTGGCCGCCAAGTCGCGCCCCATGACCTTGAGGGCACGTACCTCATCGAACTTCACGTGCATCGCTTTGTATACCGCGCCCATTCCGCCCTGGCCGACCTTGCTGAGAATGCGGTACTTGCCCCGCACCACCGTACCCTCACCCCAGCCATCGACGGCGACGAGGGGCACGGCGTGGTGCGGACAGAGTGCGAAATGGTCGGGAAATACCGCTTTGCAGGTGGGACAATTCTTCATGAGCCTGCTGGGCTCCTTACAGCGGGCCTAGTGTAGCACAAGTGGGGGGACGGGGACAGGCACCATTGTCCTCAGCACCTCTGTCCCCACATTTCCCGCCTACCGCTGCGCTGCTCCGCGCTACCGCTCTGCATCCATGATCGCCACAACCTTACCAATCACGATGGCCGCATACGGGAAGTGCCGCCCTCCCGACGCCGTCGGGACAGGTTCCGGGCGGCGCTACGTCTCGCGGTACGGTCCGCGTAGCGCCCGCAAAACGTCACTTCAACAACCCGCAAGCCGCAGCGGGACGCAAAGTACACGTGCCCCTGCGCTCTAATGCTCTGCGGGCGCCTCCTTGGGCGTCGGAGCGGCATCCGAGCCCAGGCGGCCCATCACCGCTTGGCGCTGGTCTTTGGCCCACTGATTATCAGGCGTCATCCGCAGAATATCCTCCAGATCACTCAACTCGCTCTTCCAATCATTCTGTTTGTCAAATGCCTTGGCGCGATTCACATAAGCTCGCGCGAATTCCGGCGCCAGCTCCAGGGCGTGGCTGAGGTCCTGGATGGCGTGTTGGGTGTCGCCCGTTTCGAGGTAGGCCCAGCCCCGGTTGTTGTAAAACGTGGAGGTGTACGGAGCAAGTTTGATGGCTTGCGTGTAATCCGGGATGGCGAGGTCA
>Ga0326727_10005235_pt1 | contig 37443 bp, 31 predicted proteins | sample MB2enrmetagenome_FD_207643 | JGI IMG/M metagenome (GOLD analysis project Ga0326727, IMG submission 207643) | Lab enriched peat soil microbial communities from McLean, Ithaca, NY, United States - MB29MY | ecosystem: Environmental > Terrestrial > Soil > Wetlands > Peat | place: USA: New York... | reverse complement strand
ACCCGGCCTACATCGGCGATCAACCGCCTCACCAGATTGCTGGGCCCCATGGACTCCCGGAGCGAATACTCGTCCTCGATCTGGCAGGCGAGACGTCGCAGCTTGCGCTTGAGAGCGCGTTCGTTCAGGGCGCGGAAGACCACGCGCAGCACCTCGTGGTGTTTGAGGGGTTTCGCCAAGTAGTCGTGAGCGCCTGCCCGCATCGCTGCCACCGCGCCCCGGATTTCCGGATAGCCCGTGATCAGAATAACGGGGAGGTCCTCGTCCAGGGCTTTTGCCCCTTTCATGATCTGCATGCCGTCCATATCGGGCAGCTTCATGTCCACGACCAGAGCATCGGGATGTTCGGAGCGGATCTTTTCCAGGGCGGCTTGCCCGCTGTGGGCCACCACCGGGGTTATCACCTCTTGCTTGAGGAAGGTGGAGAGCAAGGCGATTTGCTCATTCCCGTCCACAATAAGAACCTTACTGCCAGCGGCTGTCATTGCTCTTTCTCTCCACGACCTGAGGGTTGGTGAATCAAATAGACGACCCGGATATCTTTATCGAGCCAGGAGCCCAGGGAGTGAAACATCCCGAGGAAGACCAGGCCCGTTTCCCCCGCCCCAAGCGTCTCGTTGATCCGACCAGCGATGTATTCATCACGCCTTTTGAGCAAGGAATCTCTCAAGGCTTTCCGGCGCGGTTCCTCTCGAGTGGCGAGCTCCGCCTTCCCGGAAGCGAAGTCCTCCTTGGCGAGTTGATATTCCTCCACCAAAAGCTCGGAAGATTCCGTGCCCATGATCGTGGCGCCCTTCTCCCGCAAACGATGAAGCAACCCGTGGTTGCGGCTACCGGCTTTTTCCAGCTCCGTAACAATCTCCACCTCGCGCCCACAAACCGGCAATCCATCCTGATAAAGGCGAACTCGGTCATAGGGAAGCGCCAGTCTCTCGATGGCCGACTCGGTCTGGGCCCACAATTTGTTAACCAGGTTCACGTTGCGCTCCCAGCCTTTGCGCCCTAGCTTCCTGACTTTCAGGCGCTGGATCGCTTCGCTTAGCGCTCCCATGTCGGCTTGGGTATGGATGACGGGAATGTAGATGAGAGTCCTCTCATTAGATTCAGGACGATGGGTTCCGGCAGCGCTCTTGCTAGTTCGTTCGTCCATGACAATTGGGGTGCCAGCCCTGGGGATCCGAATCCGTAGAAGCCAAGCGGGATTTGCTTTGTCATCGATGAGCCTCCAAGTAACCGCACCGCCTCTCCAAAGATTGCCTGACCGCATGTGCTTGACCTGGAGAAGCAACTGCCCGCCAATCAGGGATTTGGGTCAGAGTCGGCGTAGGAATTTGGCGCCCAGCGGCCGGTTGCGAATTGGAAGACATGCCGGCCCCACCCTGAGCGTCAAGCTCATTCGAAGGGACTCGCCTCCTCTGTGCTCAGCCCTGTCAAATGCGTAGTACAAAGGTTGGGCACAACTTTCTCCCACACGTTAAGCACCTTCCAATTTTCTGCTTGCAATCCCCCAGCGAGCAATTGCCGTTCCATAAGGCTCAGTTCGAGGATGAGCAGGAGCCATCCTCGCTTCCCCCATCGACCCCCTGCTACGTTCACACTTTACCTATCGGCAGTGGGAAGCAGTGCGATTAGGGAAAGTGGCGGCTTCTCCCAGGCGTACTCCTGCCGGTTCGTGTTTCATTTCGAGGGATTGGAAAAGTGACGAATGACCCGCCGTGGCAGGACGAGCAAAGACAGCAGAAGTCAGAAGTGCTGTGACGAGTGACGAGTGAAAAGTGACGAGCAAGGGGAGCGGGTGTCCAGGGACAGCGGACCGGCGGACGCATTCTCCAACGGGCCAGGGACAACGAACAACGGACAACAGACAGCAGACAGCTTTCCCTGCCTACTGCCTCCCTCTCTCCGCCGGCTCGAAGCGAGCCTGGAAGAAACGCAGGTATTTGGGTTCGTAGATCATCTTCAAGGCGCGAGCCTGGTCGCGCTGCTCGTAAACCTCGAGGATCGACTCCGCCACTACATCCATATGCGCCTGAGTATAGACTCGGCGCGGCAGGGCGAGGCGCACGAGCTCCAATCGCGGGTGGCGCTCCGCGCCCGTCTGGGGGTCGCGCCCGGCGGAAACGATGCCGCGCTCCATGGTGCGCACCCCGGAATCGACGTAGATGTTGGCCGCCAGGGTCTGGGCCGGGTATTGCTCCTGAGGGATGTGCGGGTAGAAGGCCCTTGCCTCCAGGAAAACGGCGTGGCCGCCGATGGGCTTGACGAGGGGGATGCCCCAGTCCAGCAGGTGTCTGCCCAGATACTCGACCTGACCGACCCGCGCCCGGATGTGGTCGTCCTCGACACTTTCCACAATGCCGCGCGCCATGGCTTCCATGTCGCGCCCGGCCAGCCCCCCGTAGGTGTGCAGGCCCTCGTAGACCACCACCAGGTTGCGCGCTTCTTCGTAAAGTCCTCTGTCGTTGCTGGCCAGCCAGCCGCCGATATTCACCAGCGCATCTTTCTTGGCGCTCATCGTGCAGCTCTGAGTGTAGGAGCAGTATTCCTTCAGGATTTCCGCCACTTTCTTCGAGCTGTAGCCCGCTTCGCGCTGCTGGATGAAGTAGGCGTTCTCCACCGCGCGCGTGGCATCGAGCACGATGGGAATGCTGTAGCGGTCGCAGAGTTCTCGCAGGGCGCGCATGTTGGCCATGGATTGCGGCTGGCCCCCCGCCATGTTCACTGTTCCCGCAACGGAAACGTAAGGAATCTTCCCCGCTCCCACCTCGAGGATGAGCTTTTCGAGTTTCTCGAGGTCCACGTTGCCCTTGAAGGGGTGCTCGCTTGCCGGGTCGTGCGCTTCGTCAATGATGACGTCCACGAAGGTTCCACCCGCCAGCTCCTGGTGGAGGCGCGTGGTGGTGAAATACATGTTGCCGGGGATAAGGTCACCCGGCTTGATCATGATCTTCGAAAGGATGTGCTCGGCGCCGCGCCCTTGGTGCGTGGGAACCAGGTATTTATAACCGTAGTATTGGCAAACCGCTTCCCACAAGTGGTAAAAGTTGCGGCTGCCCGCGTAGGCTTCGTCGCCGAGCATCAAACCCGCCCATTGGATGTCACTCATGGCATTGGTGCCGCTGTCTGTGAGCAGGTCGATGTAAACGTCCTGGGAGCGCAGCAGGAAGGTGTTGTAGCCGGCCTCCACGATGAACTTCTCCCGCTCCTGGCGGGTTGTCATGCGGATGGGCTCGACCATCTTGATCTTCCAGGGCTCAGCCCAAGAGCGCCGGGAAGGTTTTGGGTAGGACATGCTGTGACTCCTTCGCGGATTCTTCACAAGGTGCGAAAACAATAAAGCAAGTTGTGGGCTCAGAGCAATGGGTAGTTGAAGGGTTTTGGGTTGATGGTCCGAAACTGGGGGTGGGCAGTATCGCCCATGCTACGCGGGGACCTTTTGCTCTTCGCGAGCCAGAACCTTCTCCATCAGGCGGGGGAAATCGTAGCTCAGAACGCGCTGGCAATTGCGGCAGCGCCACACCGGGTCCTGCGGATCGAGGTAGTTGAAGTTGACGCAGCCGCAGTCGCAGACGACCTGCAGTCCCTTGCTGCGCCCTTGAATCAGCTTCACATCTTGGGGCCCAACCGGAAATTTCATGTCACTGCCTCGCCACAACCTTATCCGCAGATTACACAGATTTCATAGATTGGGCAAGCGGCTTGACCAACAGCCACTAATGACTAGCCAGTGTTCCTCTTCCCTACCTGTCCTTCATCTGTGTAATCTGTGAAATCTGTGGATTGCGTCTTTCGCTAAGCGCGCTCGCAGAGCATCACGCGGTCCTGGCTGTCCACTTCGCGGAGACGGACTTCAATCACTTCCGTTCCCGAAGTTTGCAAAACCCTGCCCACATAGTTCGCCTGGATGGGCAACTCTCTGTGCCCGCGGTCGATCAAGACGCACAGTTCCACCCGCCGTGCCCGCCCGTGATCCACCAGGGCATCCAGCGCGGCACGAGTGGTTCGGCCCGTGTAGAGAACGTCGTCCACGAGGATCACCGTCTTGCCCTCCACGGAAAACCGCAGGGGCTGCTGGACCACGGGCTTCTGATCGCTTCGCAAGAGGTCATCGCGGTGAGGGGTGATGTCCAGCATTTCGACGGGGGGCGCGGTCTTTTCGATCTCTGTCATCTTTTTAGCCAAACGCTCGGCCAGCGGGACGCCGCGGCGGCGGATTCCCACCAGAACGACCCCTTCCAGGCCGTTGTTGCGCTCCAGGATTTCGTGCGCCAGGCGCATCAGCGTGCGGTCAATCTCCGAGGCCGACATCAACTGCGCCTTGTCGCGAACCGCCGCACTCTTGGGTTGAACGTTTCCAGCATTTTCCATGGCAGGCTCCAAAGCGTCTGATTATAGCATTCTGCCCTTCCCTGAGCGGTGTCATTCCGATCCGTCAGCCGACGGAGAGGAATCTCACTCTGCTTCCAAGTCGAGGAGTCGAGGGTCGAGAGGTTCTTAACTCCTCGACATACGACTCTCGCCCTGCGGCCCAAAGCCGCCTTCTGGCGACGGGTCGACTTCTCGACTTATTTGATACGCTCGGCGCAAACCACGGACGTAGTGATCCGCTTCCCGTGTGGGCTTGGGAATGCGGAATCCGTCCACGCACTGCCTCACCAACCCGACGGCGGAATCGAGCGAAACCCGATGTCCGGTAGTGACGTAAATGGGTCTAACGTCTTCCCTCGTCCGCAACACCACCCCAATGCGCTCACCTTCCAGCATCAGTGGGGTGGTCGAGCCAGCCTTCTTGCCGGGCTCCTGGTGCTCACCCACCAGCCGTGACTTGGCGCAGCCGATGGTGGGCTTGTCAAACAAGATGCCAATGTGGCAGGCGATGCCGAACCGGCGCGGGTGTGCAAGTCCGTGGCCGTCAATCAGGATAAGGTCGGGCTCGGTCCTCAGCCTGGCAAAGGCTGCCAGCAGTACGGGGCACTCGCGGAACGAGAGCAGCCCGGGGACGTAGGGAAAACGCAGCTTGCGCCGGGCCATCCGGCGCTCTACTTCCGCGAGACCCGGAAAGCGATAAACAATGACGCCGGCAAAAGCGACCTCGGTCTCGGGATCAAACGCCATGTCCGCACCCGCCACGAAGCGGACCTCTCCAAACCGGTCCTGCAATTCCACACGCTCGCGCAAACTTTCCTGAAGCCGAATCGCTTCGCGGGGTGTCAGGTTCCAACGGGTATCGAGCCGGAGTTCCATCGCCATTCCCATATTCTACTGCGGGATGCGCCCAGCCGCCGCGTCATGGTGAGCGCGCCCCGCACCGCACATTTCGTGCTACACTTCCGGTCCTGGCTGCCATGAGAATAACTGGAATTCCGAGGTTGGAGCCGTCTGTCATCCTGAGCCCCGACTAGTCGGGGCGAAGGATCTCTGTAGTTGTTTTTTCGTGCGATCGGCCCAAAACCAAATTAGGCCTTCACAATATGAAACGCCTCAACTTCGAATTCAAGGCGCGGTTGAAAAACGAGCACCAGGTTCGGGCGGCGCTCAAGAGATTGGACGCCCGCTTTATTGGCACTGACCACCAAATCGACACCTATTTCCGGGTCCCTTCCGGGCGGCTGAAGGTTCGGGAAGGCCGCCTCGAGAACGCCCTGATTTTCTACCAGCGCAGCAACCTTCGCCGCGCCCGCCAGGCTGCGGTTGAAATGACGCTTCTTCCGCGGCGGAACTCCCTCCGGGCGATCCTGGCGCGCTCCCTCGGGATACTGGCCGTGGTGGACAAGCGCCGGGAGATTTACTTCGTCAAGAATGTGAAGATTCACCTGGACCGCGTCCACCGGCTTGGCAAGTTCCTCGAGGTTGAAGCCATTTCACGCGCGGGTGACCTGAAGAAGATACGCTCCCAGGCGCGCCAGTTTCAAAAACTGTTTGGCATCACCGCGAAGGATATCGTCGCGGAATCGTATTCCGATTTGATCCTTGCCAAGAACCCCTCGTAGAGTAGAGGCTGCCTTCAGGAGGGCATCATCGCTGGTGTTTCCTGCCTGAATCCTGCACTTTGCTCTTGCCAGCAGCCTAGGCTCGTGATAGGCTATCTGAGTTGACGTATGAGCAACACGGCGGCACAGTGCGTTGGCAGGGTTCAGGATCGGCCTGCTTGTCACTGGGAATTGGCTCAAAATGCAAAAAAGATTCTATTTAGAGGGAACGAACCGAAGAATGTATTGCAAATAAAGGAGTTATCCGTTTTAAGGCTCAAAAACGAACCCAAATTTGAGCACCAAAAACGCAAATCAAACCCAAAAGTATGGCTGGAAATCGACAAATTTCGGCGCATTTTCGTGCCTGCGCGCAGGTTCCTGAACCCGCGCCCAAGCGGACTCTGGCTCGCACCTCCGGGTATTTGGTCTTTGCCGGGGCATCGGATCTTGAAAGCTCTACGCTCGCCTCCTCCCGCTAATGGAAAGAAAGCCGATGGCTAATACAGAAAAAAGCCCTATCCGTACGGCAGAACGATTGAAACCTGCGGGTGACATCCGCTAACCTGCAGGCTGCGTCGGGTCTTGGGAAAGATCAGGGCAAGATCTAAAGAGAATGGAAAACAAAAGCCCTAGCCGCTGGCGGGGAGGCTGGTTCCTCCCTGCGTCTGCGGCTGTCCTCATCTTCAACAGCGCATACCTCGCCGCCTTTGGCAATCCCACACTCTTTTGTGTAGCGAATGCGCTGCTGCATCCGCTACTGGGAATAGGCGTCGGCGTTCTTTTCGTTGCCTTTGTCCTCCGACATCGAGCAGCCTTCGCCGGTTTTAGGGCAACCGGCTCGTTCTTGCTATTAGGGCTGGCAGCGGCCTTCGGGGTGTACCTGGTTTTCGTGGGCATGACTCGGCCCCACAGCATGGCGCTTTATGCGCATGTGGGGTTGGCGATCCTGGGTCTGTTTTTCCTGCTTCTGCGATGGCGTGGCCAGGTATGGGCGGGCGCCGCCCGCCCACTTGGATTGACCAATCTCCAGGGGGCTGGCGGCACCCGCCGGGACACCGTAGGCCTCCAAACCGCGTGGCGCGCGAGCGCCGCAGTAGTTGTGGCTTCGGTTGCATTCTACGCCATCGTGGCAACTTATCACTATGTCCACTCCGATCCGCGAAATAGGATTCAGAACCCTTCCACCGCCCCCCTGAGCATGGAGAGTGAAGGTGGCGGCCCAGCGAGCTTGCTCTTCCCCAGCTCCGCGACCACCAGCGACGGCAAGACCATCACCTCGCAGTTCTTCATGGATTCCGAATCCTGCCGGCCCTGTCACACGGACATTTACAATCAGTGGCAAAGTTCCATGCACCACATGGCCTCCTTCAATAACCAGTGGTACCGGAAAGCCATCGAGTACATGCAGGACACGACCGGCGTTAAGCCCTCGCTCTGGTGCGGTGGTTGCCACGACCACGCGTTGGTCTTCGCCAACCAAATGCAGACGCATCCCATCCGGGAGGTCGAGGATACGCGTGAGGGCCAGAACGGCCTCGGGTGCATGTCGTGCCATTCCATCGCGGGTGTGAAAGACACGATGGGCCAGGGCGGTTTCGTCATGGATTATCCGCCACTCGACAAGCTGGCCTCGAGCCACAACCCGGTGCTCCATTTCCTGCATAACTACGCGGTGAAGCTCAACCCCAAGCCGCATCGCAATGCCTTTCTGAAACCTTTTCACAAAGACCCGCAACTGGTCCCGGAGTTCTGTTCCTCCTGCCACAAGGTTCACCTGGATGTGCCCGTCAATAATTACCGGTGGATTCGCGGCTTCAACGATTACGACAACTGGCAGGCCAGCGGCGTTTCAGGGCAAGGCGCGAGATCGTTCTATTACCCGCCCAAGCCATTGCAGTGCGCTGATTGCCACATGCCGCTTGTTCCCTCCAAGGATTTCGGCAACCTCAATGGCTTCGTGCATTCGCACCGATTTGCAGCGGCCAACACGGCGGTCCCAACCTCTTACGGCGACCAGGAGCAGGTCGAGCAAGTCGAGAGCTTCCTGAAGGGCGCCCTCAGCGTCGATATCTTTGCTCTGGCGGAAGAGCCTTCTGAAAGTGCGGGCCCGGCGGGGACGATGGCTGGGGCAGGCGAGGCGCCACAACTAGCCAGCACGTTTGCAGTGGGTGAAGAATCCTCAGCAGGCTTGGCGGCAGGGGGAGTGAGCGCGGCCGCTCCAGTCAAGTTGATGGCTCCGTTGGGGCGCGCCCCGGCTCAGGTGCGGAGCGGTGATACGGTCCGCGTGGAAGTGGTGGTCCGCACGCGCAAACTCGGCCACTTCTTCCCGGGCGGCACGGTGGATGCCTTTGATTGCTGGCTGGAGCTTCAGGCCCGTGACCGCAAAGGGAAGATCATTTTCTGGAGCGGCGAAGCAGCCGACAACGGTCACGGCCCGGTCGAGCCCGGCGCGCACTTTTATCGTTCGCTCCAGCTTGATGCTCACGGTAATCCCATCAACAAGCGTAACGCTTGGTCCACGCGCGCGACCATGTACGCCCACTTGATACCTCCGGGCGCCGCGGACACTGTCCATTTCCGCATGAGAGTTCCCGAGGATGCCGTAGATTCGATCACGCTGACCGCGAAGCTCAACTACCGGAAGTTCTCCTGGTGGAATACCCAGTGGGCATTCGCCGGTATCCGCGACCCCTCCCAGGCCAATCCCGATGTAACGAAGAATTACGACGATGGCCGTTGGGTGTTTCAAGGAAGCCTTTCCAAGGTTTCCGCAAAGTTCAAGGAGATTCCGGATGTGCCCACGGTCGTGATCGCGGAAGACGCCGCGACTATTCCGGTGGTCGCCAAGAGCTCTCCGCCCCTCAGCGAGACTGTGACCCTGGATCCCAGGGACCGCGAGCGCTGGAACGATTACGGCATCGGGCTATTGCTGCAAGGTGATTTGAAAGGAGCGGAGCGGGCCTTTGAAACGGTGACGAAGCTCGACCCCAAGTACGCCGACGGCTGGGTCAACGTGGCGCGCGCGCGAGTTCAGGAAGGCAATACCGATGCGGCGAAGCCCATGCTTGATAAAGCCCTCGAACTCAATCCCCGGCTCGGCAGCGCACATTACTTCGCCGGGCTTGCGCTCAAGGCTGACGGCAACTATCCCGCCGCCTTCGGCGAGTTCTCCAAAGCTTCTTCTCTCTATCCGCGCGACCGCGTGGTGAGGAACCAGATGGGTCGCATGCTTTTCCTCGAGCGCAAGTACCAGGAAGCGGTGGGGGAATTCGATAAAACCCTGACGGTCGATCCCGAAGACCTCGAAGCGCATTACAACCTGATGCTCTGTTATCGCGGCTTGCAAGACGACGCGCGGGCCGCGCGGGAAGAGAAGCTCTACCTGCGCTTCAAGGCGGACGAATCCTCGCGCGCCATTACCGGGCCCTACAAGCTCACTCATCCCGAGGACAACAACGAATCGCAGCCCATTCACGAGCACGTGTCGGTGGCGCTGGGGCAGGAGGTAGCGCAGGTCCCGCCTTTCGGACCTGCGGTTCTTAGGCGGAAAGCCGCAGGCAGTAAGCAATACGCAGAAAGCAGAAGTCAGAAATTAGAAATCAGAAAGCGGAAGGCAGAAGAGCCAGGGCGAGATTCCTCGCTGCGCTCGGAATGACACCGGGGGGTGGTGAGATTTTGCGGTTTTGTGCAGATTCCGGCCCTCTCCCCCCATGGGGGAGAGGGTGGACCGCGACCGGCGCTTTTACCAGCCGGCGCGGGCCGGGTGAGGGGGTCGTGCTGTAGGAACCGCGGACGATGACTAGCAAATCCAAAATCCATAATCGAAAATCCAAAATCGCAGTTGCCGTCACTCTCTTGGCCACTGTGGGTTTCTTGGCGGATTTGAAGCCTGCCGCGACCTCCGGGGGCAGTGTAAAGGCGCCGACCGCTGACAGCAGCGGGACGATTCGCTTCGAGGACATCACCCAAAAGGCAGGAATCAATTTCATTCATTACACCGGCGCCTTCGGCAAGAAATATCTGCCGGAAACCATGGGACCAGGTTGCGCGTTCATTGACTACGATAACGACGGCTATCCCGACATCCTACTGATCAACGGAAAAGACTTTCCCGGCCACAAAACCCGGCGCGCCACGCCGAAGCTTTACCACAACAACGGCGACGGCACGTTCACGGACGTAACGGCCAAGGCGGGCCTGGACATCGAGCTTTACGGAATGGGCGTGGCGGTGGGCGACTACGACAACGACGGCTGGGACGACATTTACATCACCGGCCTCGGCGAAGCGCACCTTTTTCACAACGAGCACAACGGAACATTCAAGGACGTCACCAAGACCGCAGGGGTGAATAACATCGGCTTTGGCGCCAGCGCTGCCTGGGTGGATTACGATAAAGACGGCAAGCTCGATCTATTCGTGACCAACTACGTGAGGTGGTCCGAAAAAGACGACCTCTATTGCACACTCGATGGCCGACACAAATCCTATTGCACGCCGGAAGATTATAAGGGCGACACGCCCCGGCTCTTCCATAACCTCGGTAATGGCCGCTTCGAAGACGTGACCCAAAAGGCAGGCATCTACGACCCCACGAGCAAATCGCTAGGCGTGGCGGTGATTGATTACGACATGGATGGCTGGCCGGACCTCGCCGTCTCGAGCGATACGGAGCGCAACAAGCTCTACCGCAACAACCACGACGGTACATTCACCGAACAGGCCGTGCAAGCCGGTATTGCCTTCAGCGAGGATGGCGTCGCGCGCGGGGCGATGGGGATCGACGAGGATGACTTCGACCACTCGGGCTACCCCAGCCTTGCCATCGGCAACTTCTCCAACCAGATGCTCGGTCTGTACCACAACGAAGGCAACCGCTTCTTCATCGACATCGCGCCTTCCTCATCGGTGGGCCGCGCCAGCCTGCTCTCGCTTTCTTTCGGCCTTTTCTTTTTCGATTACGATTTGGACGGCCGCGAAGACATGTTCGTCGCTAACGGCCACATCGAGCCGGACATCGGGCGCATCCAGCCGCAGGTGACTTACGCCCAGCTTCCCCTGCTTTTCCACAACGAAGGCCACGACAAGTTTCAGGAGGTCGGCAAGCAACTCGGGTTCACGCGCCGCTGGGTGGCGCGCGGCGCCGCCTACGCCGATATTGATAACGACGGCGCGCCGGATATCCTGATTACGAGTAACGGCGGGCCTGCTTACCTCTTGCGCAACGTGGGTGGCAGCCGCAACAACGCTATCCGAATCAGGACAGTCGGCACGCGCTCGAATCGCGACGGCATCGGCGCGCAGGTCCGCGTCACCTCGGGCGGCAACACCAACTGGCAGACCGTCCACTCCGGCTCGAGCTACTGCTCGCAGAGCGAACTCACCTTGACTTTTGGCTTGGGAAAAGCCATTCAGGCTGACAGCGTGGAAATCACCTGGCCCAGCGGCCAGCACGATACCCTCCGCAACCTTAAAGCCAATGCAACTTACGTCATCGAAGAGGGCGGGACGATCGTCAGTGCCAAACCGTTCAAGAGGTAACTTGAGTTTTCGAACCGGCCTGAAACTACTATAATAGCAATTTATCCCGAATCCGTAAGTTGGCCGGGAGTCCCCCCTCACGGGAAGAGAAAGGAGCCCTCACCCGGCTCGTTACGCTCGCCACCCTCTCCCCGAGGGAGAGGGCCGCTATCCGATGTGTTCTTGGCGCCAGCCCTCTCCCGAGGGGAGAGGGTGGCTTGCTGCCGGCGCTTTCACCAGCCGGAGCGGGCCGGGTGAGGGGTTATTTGGGAGAGGCTCAAACACCAGAGTGAAGCAATCGTCAAGCGCACTGGCGAATCTGATGGAACCCACGGCACGTCATGCCTATCGGTCTTCTTTTTTTTCACTGAGGGCAGATTCGGCCCAAGCTCTCACCCGGCGAACGCATTCACGCGCCCAAAAGCGGTCGAAGGGCTTCTCCGTTTGCACCACCCTGTCCTCGTAACGCAAGATCGCAGCAAAGGGTGTAAGAGCCGTGATTTCCTCGAACACCTCAGGATAGGAGATGCTGTTCCTGCGAAGCAGATCGAGAAGCTCGACAAGGTCGTGACTCCATCGATAGCGAACCGCGGCGAGGGCAAGCACTGCTTTTAGCATTTTCTCGATTGCCTGCTGGGCATGGAATCCGATGATTTCGTCCGGTGAGTCCGGATCAGGAATGAGCTTGTCCTACGCAAACTCATCCTGCGCGGCTTTTTGGAGGAGAAGTTCGGCAAGCTCACGCGAGTGTCGCATGGAAGACGCACCCCTCCTGTGCGGCCTCGCAGAAAACCGTCCCCGGTGTATCCGACCAATATTCAAAGGTGTTCTTGCTTACGACCAGCACATCGGCTGGAATCCCGAGGGGTCGTAACACTTCCCGTAACCGAACCATCTCTTCATGCCGCGAATCCAGTGTGGGTTCAATGACCAGCACGTCGAGGTCGCTATCCTCGGTGATCTGACCACGCGCGCACGAGCCGAACACAATGATAGTCGAGCCCGGCGCCGCTTGCCGCAGCAACTCAACCGCTTCGTTGATTGTGGCTTCGTCGATCATGACACGACTAACCTGGCAGACGGCGTGCCCATCCCTGGTTACGCTCAGAGCATATTTCTGCCCCGCTCCCTACAGAATACTACAAGAGTATTAGGTTGCGGAACGGTAACCGCGGAAAGCCGGCGGCATGCGTTGTGCAGGAGTTACCCCGCGAACCGGAAACTACCGGGCTCGAGGCCAGCGCGCAGAGCGAGGTCGTGCACCAGCAACTGGATATGGACGGAATCAACCAGGGTTCCCAACCCCATCTGAACCGACTCAACAGGGATGAGGCGCACGTTGGTGAGGTCGGCAAAAGGCAGGTCGGCGTAAAGCAGGACGCGCCCGCCGTGCTTGCGGATATCCCCCGCCAGCCTGAGCAGGCCATTGGCGGCTTTCTGCTTCGGCTTGGTTTCGCCTTGCCGGGCGAAGACAATATAGCGATGAGCGGGGTCGACGATCTCCATCGGACCGTGGCGGAACTGAGCCGCACTCATCGGTTCCGCGCCCATTTTCGCCACTTCCTTGAACAAGAGCGCCCCCTGGTAAACCGAGGCGAGATCTGCTCCGCGGGACAGCAAGGCGATGTAGTGTGGTTTGTTGAAGAACTCCACGGTGGGCGGGGTCAGCTCGTCGTGGCGGTCGATGATTTTCTCCTGGGCCTCGATGGCGTGCATCAACGCCTGGGTGAGAGGATACAGCGGCTTTCGGGCAATCGCCACCGCGAGGTACATCAGGACGGCCACGGCGCAGGTGTAAGTCTTGGTGCCCACCGGCGCCGGGCGGCCGGCCATCAAGGGGAGCAAAAGGTTGGCTCGCCGGGCCAGCGAGCTCGTTTCCATGTTGCAGACGGCCACCAAACCGTCCTTGTTCGGCAGGGCGTCGAGCAACCGGAGGACTTCCCCCGTTTCACCCGACTGTGAGACCACCACCAGGAGGGTGTCTGGGCCAAGGATCTTCAAATGATGGTCCACCAGTTCGCCAGTCTCCCAGACCAAAGCGCGGATAGCATGAGCAGTCAGATAGGCCTGGGCGGGGTAGGCCGCGTACATGGACGATCCCATTCCGGTGAACACGACGGTGGGCGGCCATTGCTTCACCAACGCGCGCAACGCCTTGGAGGGAATCGCTCCGGGGCTTGTATAGAACTTCCGCAAGCCCGAAAGGACCGCCGGCTGCTGAGCAATCTCTGCCATCAAAGTGGTCATGGTGATTTGTCCTGTCGTCAGTCGCTAGTGGTTAGTGGCTGGTGGCTAGACAGAAGCTTAGAGGTCGAGGAGTCGAGAAGTCGAGGGGTCCGGTCAGTGGTGGTTCGTGGCAAGTGGTTAGGCTGGCCGTACTAAGCGCTAACCACTAAGACCACCCACCGCTGACCCTACTGGCCACTGACCACTAACCACTGCAAATTATACACTGTTTAGCACTTGCGCTCTGGGGGTCGAGTGAGGTTTCATAGCTGTATGAAAACCATCCGATGCTTCTGCTTGGTTCTTGCGGCGCTCTTGGCGCCGTTCCTACTGGCCCTGTACGCTCAAGGCACTGAAACGGCGGCAACCAAGAGCAAGTATCTTCTATACATCGGCACTTACACCGAAAAGAAGAGTAAAGGCATTTATGCTTACCGCTTCGATCCAGTCACGGGCCAGTCGAACTCGCTGGGACTGGCAGCCGAGAGCGTCAATCCTTCGTTTCTAGCGATAGAGCCCAGCCGGCGATTCCTTTACGCAGTGAATGAAATATCGAGGTACGAGGGGCGAAGCAGCGGCGGAGTCAGCGCCTTCGCCATTGATCCTGGGACTGGCAAGCTTACCCTTTTGAACGAGGTGCCGTCAGGCGGCGCAGGGCCCTGTCACATAGCGGTGGATAAGACCGGGAGATACGTGCTGGTCGCCAACTACGATGGCGGAAGCTTGGCTGTGTTCCCAATTCTGAAAGACGGCCGCCTGGGAGAGGCCTCGGCCTTTGTGCGGCACAGCGGCGCCAGCATCAACCCTCAACGCCAGGAGGGGCCGCACGCGCACTCGATTTACCCGTCACCTGACAACCGTCTCGCCATCAGCGCAGACTTGGGGCTTGATGAGGTGCTCGTTTATCGATTCGATGCGGAGAAGGGGACGCTGGCGCCAAACAATCCCCTCTTCGCCAAAGTCAACCCCGGCGCAGGGCCGCGGCACTTTGCCTTTCATACGAGCGGGAAATTTGGATATGTGATCAACGAATTGCAGTCCACCGTCAGCGTGTTTTCGTATGAGCCGGCCAGCGGAGCTTTGCACATGCTGCAGACTATCTCAACGCTTCCCAAGGACTTCGAAGGTGAGAGCGCGGCCGCCGAAGTGCAAGTGCACCCATCAGGAAAGTTCCTGTATGGGTCCAACCGCGGGCACGACTCCATCGCCCTGTTCACGATCAACAGTCGAAAAGGGACTCTCACGCCCAATGGGTACGCTCTCACGCTCGGAAAGACGCCGCGCAACTTTGCGGTCGACCCCACTGGCTCGTACCTGTTCGCGGCCAACCAGGACTCCGACAGCATTGTGCAGTTCCGCATTGACCCGAACACCGGTCGCCTGACCCCAACCGGCCAAGTGCTTGAGGTGCCTTCGCCCGTCTGCGTGATATTCGTGCCGATCGAATGATTGCCCAGACTAATTCTATGGGACTTTTCTATTTGCTACGCCACGGGGAGACAGAATGGAATGCTGCGAACCGGATTTGTGGGCGGTCCGATGTCCCGCTATCGGAGGTCGGGCGCCGGCAGGCGAAGAGGTTGGCGGAGCGCCTGAAGCCCATCTCCTTTGAGGCGCTCTATTCAAGCCCGCTGCAGCGCGCCATCGAGACGGCCCGCTTCATCTCTGAGCGAATTGGCCTCGAACCCGTCGTGGACGATAGACTCGTCGAGCTTGACTACGGCCAGTGGGAAGGGAAAACGCTGGAGGAAATAAGGAAGAACGACCCCAAGACTCTGCGTGCTTGGGAGGCCGACCCTGGCAGGGTCGCGCCTCCTGGCGGCGAAAGCGGCCTTGAGGTCCAACAACGCATCGTACCCTTCCTGGACTCTCTGGCGGCCAAGCACCGCAAGGGTCAGGTGGCGGCGGTGTTCCACAAGACCGTTTGCCGCCTGGCGATATGCCACGTCCTAGGAATGCCTCCCTCCGACTATAGAAGGAGGCTCGTCATGGAAAATGCCGCGCTGAGTATTGTTCAGTCCCGAGAAGATGGTTGGCAGCTCATTACTTACAACGACACCTCGCACTTATCAGCTAGCCAAGGTGGCCACATTTCACTGCGCGAAGAGTTCTGATTCAAAAGAAGTTATCACGCGCTTCGCGCCCTACGGTAAGCATGCCTCTTCGACGAGGACGGCGTGGAGTTCGCCCGGGCCATGGACGCCGCGGATGAGGATCTGTTCGATATCGGCCGTGCGGCTGGTTCCAGTGATGAAAACAACCGAACGGCCGGGTAGACCCCGGTCAGGATGGCTCGCCGCGTGAAGCCTTTCCAGGACTTCATCGAGCGAGGCCACCAACTGACTCCGCCGGTACAAAGCTACATGCACGGGCGGGGCTAGCGAGGCCAGTTGGGCGCCTTCCGTCAGACTGGTAACCACCAAGCTGCCGGTTTCCGCCAGCGCAAATTCCACGCCTGTGATCCCCACAGTCGCGGCGAGGCTGGCCTCGGCAAAGGTCCGCAGGGAAGCGTCCCCGGCTCCAGGAGAATCTCCGCCCTCAGAGGTCTGCCAAACGGAGATGCCTTGGCCCCAGGCGCGGAGCAGGGGCTCGAGGTTCAACTCCGCCAAAAGTGGATTGCGGGAAAGGACCACGCTTTTGGCCTTGGCATGGGAGAGGATGGTCTGCAGAATTTCTTCCAACCCTTGGCGATTAGCGGCGCGGTGGGCAATGCCAGCCACTTTTGTCAGTTCTGCCTCGAATTTCGGCAGCAGTTCCTCCGGCGGGATGATAGGCAGTATCCCGGTCAGCGGCGAGGCTGGCGGGAGGGTGCCCTCACCAATCACAGAGGATCCATCCAAGGGACGGCCCAAAGCCTTCCGAATCCGGTATATTATCTCTTCGCGTCTTGCCAATCGTAACACCTCCTGCGGCCAAGTGGCTGGAACGCAAGCCGAAGGATTGTATCACGGCTCTCAAATGCCCGGTAACCTGAGCGAAAAATCATGGATACAATAAATAAAATAATCGAAAAACTGTGCAACCTTAGGGCTACTTAAATCATCTGTTATCGCGGGCATTTGGTTAAAAGGCTTCTGGAGCAGAGGCCGGAAGGGTGGTTGACAATGCGTACAGCAGTAAAGTCTCCAAGGAAAAATTATCGAACCTTATTGTTGAGGAAGCGGAGCGAATTATTGGCATCGGCGAAAGGCGCGCCCGAAGCGCTGGCCACAAGTGTGCAGTCTCCGGATGTTGTTGAATTTGCAGTAAAAACTGTCGAGCAGGATGTGACAGCGGTGACCGCAAGTCTGCGAAGCCAGCTATTGAGAGAAGTCGACCACGCGCTCGGTCGTTGCGCCCGCGGGACGTATGGCGCGTGCGAAGGATGTCACGGGGAAATCTCTCCCCATCGCCTCAAGGCTATCCCCTGGGCTCGGTACTGCCTCACCTGCCAGGAACTGCACTCAAGAAATTAGGCGTCCCTCATCCCCACATTAGTGGTCTGACAAAGCCAACTTCTGAGTAAAAGTGTCGAGTTTCTCGGTGGGCGCAAAGACCTTTACCAAAATGCGGCCCGGAGCCGCAACCAATTTGAAACTAAACTGCTTATTTTCAGATAATTCCGAGTGCTAGCAACAAGAATCCTTGTGCCACGTGATCCAAAGAAGCACGCGTCCCCCGCATGCGCCTCCGCATGACAAATTGGATCCGGGTTGTCAGCGTGTGGCACGCTTCCTCCCCCACTCGCCGGTGAAAAGCTCTTACCACAGAGGTCACGGAGACCACAGAGCGCCGGCACCGGGGGCCGAAGGGGCGGGACCCCCCAAGGTCTTCTCCGCGTCTCAGCGCCTCGGTGGTGAGCCTCGTTTTTGGTTGCGGCCACACGGCCGCGCTATACTACTCACTACGGACAACCCCGCGGGCGAGATGTTTGGTCGGTCGCCGCGGCGACCATGTCCGCATGAACAGGGAAGGCGTTCACACTATGTCCAAGGTCCGAGTTCGGTTTGCACCCAGCCCCACAGGTTACGTCCACGTGGGGAATGCGCGCACGGCGCTTTTCAATTGGCTTTTTGCGCGGCACTACGGCGGGGTTTTCGTTTTGCGCATCGAAGACACGGACGTCGAGCGCTCCAAGGAAGAGTACGAGCAACAGTTGCTCGAGGACCTGCGCTGGTTCGGAATCGATTGGGACGAAGGACCGGACAAAGGCGGAGCGTTTGCGCCCTATCGCCAATCCGAGCGCAGGGAGACCTATCGCAGCTTTGCCGCACAACTCATTGACCAGGGCCACGCCTACTTCTGCTTCTGCACGGCAGAGCAACTCGAGCAGGAACGCCAGGAGGCTTTGAAGGCTGGGCTTCAGCCCCGCTATTCCGGACGCTGCCGGAAGCGTCCGCGCGAGGAGACGGCGCGCAAGGTTGCGGCGGGCGAGCCTGCCGCGATTCGGCTGAAAATCGTGGAGAGTGCGTTTTCCTGGAACGACCTCGTCCACGGACCGACCAGTTTTTCGGCTCAGGTCATTGGCGATCCCATCCTGGTGCGCTCGGACGGGAATCCGGGCTACAACTATGCGGTGGTGATTGACGATCACCTGATGGAGATTACCCACGTCATTCGCGGCGACGATCACATTTCCAACACCCCGCGCCAGCTCGCCGTTTACCACGCACTGGGCTGGGAGCCGCCACAATTCGCGCACCTCTCGACCATTCTGGGTTCTGACCGGACGCGGCTTTCCAAGCGCCACGGCGCCACCTCGCTCCAGAGTTTCCACGAGCTGGGGATTCTTCCCGAAGCGTTGCGGAATTACCTTGCGCTGCTCGGCTGGTCACCGGCGGATGGAAAAACGGAAATTCTGGGCCCGCAGGAACTGGTTGCACAGTTCTCGCTGGAGCACATCACCAAGAGTCCCGCGGTGTTCGATATGGAGAAGCTCTACTGGTTGAATCGCCACTATATGAAAGAATGCCCGCCGCGACGCCTGGCCGAACTCGCGGCCCCATTCTTGGAGAAGGTGGGCTTCTTGGACGCGCATCCAAGCTCGGACGTCCTGGCTTGGCTTGCGCGGGTGCTGGATGCTGTCCTCAAGAACATCAGCTCGTTGTCCCAACTGCCTGACGCGGTGCAAATCATTTTTGAATACGATGCTAAGAAAGCAAACCAGGAACCCCAGCTCTCGGCGACGGCGAGCGCGCGCGCAGTGCTGAACGCGTTTATCCCGAAGGCGCTGCCCGAAGGCGAACTGAGTTATGAGCGATTCCGCGCGATCACGAAGCAAGTGCAAAAAGAGACTGGAGAAAAGGGAGGAAATTTGTTTCATCCCATTCGCGTCGCCCTAACGGGTGCAGTCTCCGGCCCGGAGCTTGAGAAGCTGATTCCCATTTTCGAAGAGGGAGCAAAGCTGCCGCTGGCCCGGCACGTAAAGAGCGTTGCCGAGCGTTTAAGGGAATTTGCGGAGGCGGCAAAGTCGCAGTCTGTGATCTGATGCGGACGGGATTTCCATCTGCGCCACTCTTCTCATTTTTTTGAGGTGTTCTGCGCCCGCAACATCACGGCCCCTGTGTTTTCAATGGGTTAGAAGAATACTGGAGATATGCGGAAAAGCGCATAAATGTGGCATTTTGGCACACTTGGCGGCTTCCCCGGTTGATGATACGCTACTTGAATAGCCTCTGGACGACGCCTCGCGCGCCGCTACGCGCCGCTTTCCGTTCCTTCTGGTGGCGGGCGCGGGGAGTAGGGGCCAGCAAGCTGGTCCTTTGGAGTGCGGCGGCTTGCCGCCGCTTTTCCCCCGCGAGCTTGCTCGCGGTCGCCCTTGGCCGAACGCCGTCCGGCCCTACCCCGCATGACCAGAGCCGATTACTGGCTTGCGAAATTCTCGAAGTTGCGGGTCGACCGCGCGCTTCGTTGCCTCCGCACGCACCGGATATGCTAACCGTCCGAATACAGGCAATTGACGGTGCGAGGACTTTCACCCCGCAAGATTCGCAGCCTTGTCGGCTGCTCCCCTCTGTCTACGCTTCAAGCGATATCTCGCGATGTCGCCTGCAAGACTCGAGGCCAGGATGGATTCGCTGCTTTCCTTTCCTGTAGGGCTCTTTCATCCCCTACAACATGCCGGTTTATCCCGGCGCTCTCCGAGTGGCCGGCGATTCGCCCGGAACCACGAGGCGGCACATCGGTGGGATGGGCGTTTCAAGACCAACTGGATTGTTTAGCTCCTCCCTACGACGGCTTTCGTGCCGCGTTTCAATAGGAAACGAAGCGTCGCGCGGACGAACCCGAGTCTGGCAAAGTCCGCCGTGGTCCTTGAGCCCCAAAGAGGCAATCTAACGAACCCCAGCCGGGCAAAGTCCGAAGTGGTCTTTGAGCCCCAAAGGGGCGATCTAACGAAGCCCAGGCCAACGGCCTGGCTCAGCAAGGCGCCCATCAACCTCGAGCCCTGAACGGGCGACCTACCCAATCCCCCAGACCAACCTTCGCCATCCGTCAGTGGACGGATCTGGCGACAGAGGCACTGAGACACAGAGAAGAACCGGCGGATCCTCCGCCCCCCCAGGCTGCCAGGGCAAACGGACGGGCGGACGGACTCCCCTCCTGATTCAGGAGGGGGACGGCGCGTTCGCGTCGGGGGGTGGTTACAGAATTCGGGAGGGGTCGGCGGCTTCCCGCCGGGGGTGGTTACGAGATTCAGGGAGGGACCGGAGGCGTTAGCGGCGAGGGTGGCTACAGGACCCTAATTCCCAATTCCCAATCCCTACTGGGAGGCGGCGGAAGCAATGTGGTGCCTGTCCCGGTTTTTCCCCACCTTTTGCAGAACCAAGGTCCCCGTCGCTACCGAGATTGGGAGCTGCGCGGCGCCCCCGATGCAACGTACTCGAAAATTCTCTGTGCACCCTTGCGCCTCAGAGCACTGTGTCGTAAAGACCGATATTATCCTCACCTTCGTGTTTATTGATGCCGGTGTAGATTAGGCTTGCGTCCTCATACCGCTTGAACTTGTACACGGCGTCGTTCATGAGGGCGCTGTTGAAGACACCCAGGCTCACGAGCAACTCGAAATCCTTGACGGTGAGCCCTGTGACCTTCGTGAACAAACCCGGTTCGAGTTGGGTAATCACATCCCTCAGCGTCCGCTCGCGGTAGTCGGTGAGGTACATGAAGATAGGAATCCTCGTGGCGAATTTGATGAGCTTCTCCTGAATCTCCTTCCGCAAGTTCTTGTATTCCTTCTCCTCAGCGGTTAGTTCCTTCTTCTCCTCCGCGGACAGTTCCTCGTCGTTGGCTTCCTTGCGGGCCTTCTTCACGGCCTCCGATTTGTTGATGATGGTCTCGATCTCCTGGTTCAAGTTCCGGAAGCCCTCAATACTCATTAGGGCCCTCATCGCCTTTTCGTTATCCATAAGTCGCCGGAGTGTACCGTTGTCAACGTTCACCAGCAACGCGCTTTCCCAACGGCGCGCCAGCAGGGTAGCCGTTGTGCCGCTCATGGCCATGTCAAGAATCCCTGCCGCGTCGATCTGCTTCATGGAGCTGCCGTCATAGGCGAGGACTGGCAGAAAACTGATGAATTCCTCTACCTTCTTCTCGGGGTTTGATTCGTTGACGTCCAAACGGCAACTGTAATCAGCGATCTGCCGCAAGGCCCGGTCCGGTGCAAAGTCGAACACGTAGCACTCTTCCTTAATAATCTGCTCCTCATTCGGCGAGGCCCCATGCGGGTTCTTCAGCGTCCAGGGCGACTGCACCCGGAAAGCTGCCTGGAAATAAGTTTCCGGGCTGGAAGAGTTGCGCAGCATGAAGATTCCAGTCCAGGGTCGGACGGTCACCCCCGTCGTCAACTTGCCGCACGAAAGCGTGATCGTCTTGGTTTTCAGCGGATCATCCATGGCCTCTTGCACGGGCGGGAGGGCCGCGACGCCGATCCCGGCGGCAGTTCCCGCCGCAACGACCACGTTGTAGTCGTGATAAAACCGGTTCAGTTTCTTCGCCAGCAGGTTGCGCATGGCGTGACACGCCGCCACGCTGGGCAGAAACCAGAATGTGTGCGAAAGCACGTTCAGGAGCCGCACGTCAGAGAACGGCATCGGGGGCTTTTGCGCACCGAGTTTCAGGTTGTCAACGCTGGTCGGCATGAACGCGCCCCGAATCAGGTCAAGCCACTTCTGAACCTCGTCCTCATACTTGAACTTCGCCTTGTCGCCGAGGCCTTCGGCGGAGAAGAAAACGTTCAAGTCGAACTCGTTGAACTCTCCTTGCATGGCGATTTCCCGGATCGCGTCCGGGAGTTGGTAGGTCAGGAGCACCATGCGGGGCAATGCGGCGTATGGGTTGTCCGCGCCTTTCCAGTCCCGTTTCGCCCGCTGTTCGTCGGAGTAGGTCCAGTTGAAGATTTGCTCCTCAATGAACTCGCCGGATGCGATGGCCCGGAAGGGAGTGCCAGACAGGTAGAGGTAGGCGTCGGTGGTGATCGGCATGATGTCTTCGTCGAAGATTTCGATGCCTTCCCCCTGACCGAACTCCGCCTCCTTCTCGTCCTCCGCTTCGAACAGTTCCTTCGCGTCCTCGCGCCATGCGCCGTAGTGGTACTCATCCAAGATCACACAATCCCAGTTTGTAGCATGCACCCATTCGTTTTTCGTTTTGATGCCGCCCGTGCTGGGGTTCCGGCCCAGGTAGTCTTGGAAGGACCCGAAACAGACGAAGGGCTTCTTCTTGCCGGCCTCCTCATAGGTCAGTCCGCCTGGGGAAATGAATTGCCAGCCTCTGAAGTCCACGTGGCACTTCAGGTCCTCCTCCCAGGCGCTTTGCACCGCCGGCTTGAAGGTTAGGACCAGCACTTTCCGCCAGCCCATCTTTTTTGCCAACTGGTAGGCGGCGAAGGTCTTTCCGAATCGCATCTTCGCATTCCACAGGAAGTGCGGGGGCTTGTCCCGGTTGCCACTCTCCCTGCGCCAACTGGCGAAGTAGGCAGCGGTCTTCTCGATTGCCGCTTCCTGCTCCGGCCGCATTCTGAAGTCCAGCGAGCGGTTCTCCTCGTTCAGTTGGCCGGTTTGCACGGCGATAATGGCCGCCTTGACCTGGTCAACTGTGCACCGAAACCACTCTCCATCCGGGTTTTTGACGCCGTTGAGCCTGAGCATCCGGTGTACGTCATGGTCAGTGAACACCGTCCCGTCACTGCGCATGGCGGATTCTTCCAGAACGATCCGGTACGGCGGCTTGCCGGGGCGCAACGTCGGATACTGTTGGGCCACGCGGGTCTGCGCATCCACGGTTGTATAGCCAACTTTCAGCAGACTCGCGTACTGCGGGTTTGTGTCTTCGAAGGCGTAGATAGTAGGCCGCGATTCGGGGCGAGGAGGGAAGAAGTCGTTACTCATCGCTCTCCTCCATCGGGCGGACAACCTTTTCGATGAACGCGATCTCACTAGCGGAGATGCCGTATTTCGCGTAGAGATCCTTGTCCGTCCACCGCCTCGTCCACTTCTGGGTTGGCACGAAGGTGTAGACCTTTCGTGTTGTGTCCTGCGAAGGCTTGTGAAGAAGAATCAGGAAGCGAGTCAGCCGACAGGAGAGGTAGGACAAGACACTCTCAGCCTCAGTCTTCGAGTCAAATGGCCCGATATACATGTACGTCCACGACGATATGCTTCCGGGCTCTCCGATGAATGGCGTGCTGATGACCCGGTGTGGGTAGGTGTCTCTGTTGCCGGTACCGGGAGCAGCGCGACCTATAAATACTTTCCACTTGTCAAATACGGCTCGTTCCTTCGCAATTGACGATCTTGCGGCGTATCCGACCCCACCGTTCCTGTAAACCTTGAGGTCACTCCCTGACTTCTTCTCTTTGCCCCTGAAGGTGCTGTCGAGCCCAAATGCGCCTATCGAGCTGACCAGCTTCATAAACTGCTTCGCCTGCGGGAGCTCCAGAGACTTGTCGCTGCCCGTTTCCACAGCAACGACCTTCTTGAGGATCGACAACCCTTCGTTGAACCGAATGAAGACGTCCGCACCTTTTTCAAGAAGCGGGCGAGTGGCTGTCGAGACGGGCCAGTCCTTGAAGTGAGTGGCGACTCGGCAAGGCCCGCGATTGTCGCGGTCCCAGAGGAAGTAGCAGACGCCGCCCTTAAGACCCACTCCGGGGAACACGTCCGACGCGCTGAGCCAGTCGTCAATCGAGCGCACGTGGTCGTCGGTGAGCATCGACTCCCTGAACTCATCCAGCCCCATTCCGCCAGCAAACCATCGGGACGGGATGATCATTGTGAGAAAGCGCGGTCGCAGTCTCTTGGCCTGCTGAACAAACAAGTTGTAGATCGGCTTGGCCTGTCGGCTAGGACCTCCGGTGTCGAGTTGGTACGGCGGATTGCCGACGATGACATCGAATTTCATGTTGAAGATTTCCTCCGGCTTGTCGGTATGAATGAAGGCGTAGGCGTGGCTTTCCAGCTCGGCCCCTCGCTCGTAGCTCTCCTGATTCGCGCCGCAGTGGGCGCAATTCCCGTCCTCCCAAGTGTGCTCCACCCGCCCGAACCAGATATTTCCTTCACCATTATCGAAAGACTCGCAGACGGAATACCTCCCGTTGGCCGTCTTGGAGCAGTACACGGAGCGGCGGGATAGGAGGGCGGTCAACTCCGTGATGGCGAGTCCAAAAAGTTGCTTCCTAAAAATGTGGTTCATCCGTTTCTGGCGGTCAGGAATGTGCTTCTCTAGACCTATATCGAGCCGCTTGGCGATTTCGCGCAGAAACACGCCCGACTTGCAGCCAGGATCGAGGAATGTGACCTTCTTGTCGCTCCAGAGGTCCGCAGGCAGCATGCCAAGAATCCGGTTCACCAGTTGCGGTGGCGTGAAAACCTCGTCACTGCTTAGGTTGGCCAGGCAGGTTAGAACGTCGGGATTGTAGCTATTGTCCGACATGCCCTACCTCCGTGAAATGGACCGGAGGGTAATCCTTCTCCGGCGTGGGAATAAACACGTCTTCGCCAAGGTCGGAGAAGAGCGTCAACTGCTCCTCGTTTTCCAAGCCAGGGAATAGAGGGGTTTGCATGGCTTTCTCATGCCTGAGCAATTCGCTAAAAGTGAAGTCTCTCCGTTTGAGCATGCTCCCGTTGACCGGCGACCATTCGGAAAATACGATGTTTCCGGGCTTTTCGCCGACAGTCTTAAGCGTCAAGGCATCACCCCAGATGATGTTGCGTTCAAGAACGAACCGCACAGCGGCGCGACACGCTTCCTTACATTTTTTCTTGAATAGGCGAGTGTACGCGGAATCGAATACACCAAAAAGTCGCTTTTGACATTCGCGGACATTATCCGCCAAGATATCGATGCCGTAGATTGAGGACACCGCAAGCACGGCATAACGCTCGTACTCAAGCTGCGACCGGCCGTAGCGTGCTTCGACTACACGCAGTTTCCGCTCAAGGATCTCCGCCAGAAAGTTCCCTGTTCCGCAAGCCGGCTCGAGGAATCGAGACTCAATCCGCTCGGCTTCCTGCTTAACGAGGTCGAGCATGGCGTTGACCTCCCGCCTGCCCGTCAGCACTTCGCCGTGATCTGCGACTCGCTGTTTAGATTTGACGTGTGGCTCCATGGAGCATGCAACCACGCATGAGTGGGGCTATTCTGCGCCTAGGCCGAGCGAGCTTCTTGTGGCCCTAATGAGCGTACCACGAAAATCTGCCCCGGAGCTACAGCCGACGGCGCAGGGCAGCTAGCGCGCAGGTACTCGTTTGGTGCATTCCTATGCGGCCCTTCTTCGCGCGCCCGCGCGAATCAGCAACCGGACGCGAAGAAGGCAGGGACAAGCGACGAGTGGCAAGTTGACAGCCCGAGCCCCGCGTCCCGTTTCCCGTCACGCCGTGCTTTTGCCGCTACGTCTTGGCCTCCTTGATCCTCGGCTTGATGAAATTATAAAGCTCACGGCGACCCTGCCTTTCTTTGCTTGCTTCTATGTGTGCTTTTGCATTTTCAATGAGCGCTTCCCTTTCCTTTTTCCCTCGGGGCAGGTATGTGTACCGTCCACCGCCAGGGTCGTAGCTACCCTTCCATTGGTTGCATCGGTAGCAGGAAACCACGTAGTCTCTGCTGCGGTCCTCCCCACCAACTCGTTTGGGGATGAAATGATCTAAGCGGCGGCTTCACGCCGCCACGTGACGAGGTAAACTCGCCACCAGGAAATGGCGGGGTGGACCCGCCGCTACTGAGTGCCATGCAATAATTCAGCACCGAGGAATGTTCGACGCTGGACGTGACGATGTGGCGTTTGGCCGGGTTCGCCTTCAGCGCGGCCGCGATGGCAGCATTATTGCTCTCGGTTGCGCACGAACTGAAAATGACATCCATCGGGTGCGCCCCGATCAATTCGGCTACTTGCTCGCGCGCCGTCTCGATCACCGACTTCAATTTCGCGCCGAACTTGTACGCGCTCGACGGATTGCCCCATTCCGTCGTGAGGTACGGCATCATCGCTTCCAGCACCTCAGGCAGAATCGGCGTCGTCGCGTTGTGGTCGAGGTAGATCACGACGCCCATCGTAGCCACAGCTCACCAAAAGCGCAAGCTTTAGGCATGCTGAGAAGATCAGGACGCGCGAAACGCAGACGCGTTCTGCGAATCTCCCCACGTCTCAAGGGCAGTGGTCAGTCGTCAGTGGTCAGTTGAACCGGCAAGAAAGCGCCAGGCCGTCGCGGTCAACGGGTAGGTAAGTGACGCGGTAACCCGGTTCGTGTAGCGGCGGCTTTACGCCGCCACGTGGCGGGGCAAACTCGCCTCTACGAAATGGCGGGATAAACCCGCCGCTACTGAGTGCCATGCAGTAATTCAGGACCGAGGAATGCTCGACGCTGGATGTGACGATGTGGCGCAGGGGTTAGGAGTTCACAGTCCACAGTTTACAGTTCACAGTAAGTAAGCGCAGACCTGTTTCCCAAGGTCTGCGGCTTTTTTCACCGATCACAGCCAAGGACCGCGGACCTACAGAACAGGTCCGCGCTACACGCTGAGGGTATTTGAAAGTGGCGGCGTAAAGCCGCCTCTACGTCAAACTGGGACACGGCCAAGAACCTCGCCCAAATTGCGGGTTCCGGTTTACAATGGTCGGGATGACTACACGGGACAAACTAATCGTGGCGCTGGATCTGCCCAGCGGCAATGCTGCAACTCGAATGGCGGAAAGGCTGCGCGGCCATGCGGGAATGTTCAAGGTAGGCTCGGAACTTTTCACCGCCGAGGGCCCCGTGCCGGTCCGTTACCTGGTAACCACGGGCCATCGGGTTTTCCTCGACCTTAAATTCCACGATATCCCAAACACGGTGCGGGCGGCGGCCCGCGAAGCTGCGGAACTCGGGGTCAGTATGGTGAACGTCCACGCATCGGGTGGACGGAAAATGATGGAAGCGGCGCTCGAAGGAGCGCGCTCCGCCCTGCACCATCCGGTACAGGGCTCCGCGCTGCAACCCGTCAGCCGAGGGGTGCAGGGCTCCGCCGGGATTGTGGTCGGGGATGAGGCGCGCCCAAAGGTGCTGGCGGTAACCATCCTGACCAGCCTCGAAAGCCAGGACCTCGAAGAGTTGGGCATTTCGGGAACGGCGGTTGAAGCCGTGATTCGGCTGGCTCGATTGGCGCAGAGTGCAGGACTGGATGGCGTGGTGGCCTCGCCGCGCGAAATCTCCGCCATTCGACAGGCGTGCGGCCCCGAGTTCCTGATTGTCACACCAGGGATTCGGCCCGCCTCCGCTGCCACAAACGACCAGGCCCGCATTGCGACCCCGGCGAGCGCCATCGCAGCGGGAGCGGATTATCTGGTTGTGGGACGACCGATTACCGGCGCGCCTGATCCGGTTGCTGCGGCGGATGCGATTGTTGCAGAAATGGAGAGCTCCCTCCTCGGATAAGGGGGAGCCATTCACTCAAAACAAGATTCACCACAGAGGTCACAGAGTTCGCAGAGAAGAGGAGTCTCTCTCTGTGTTCTCTGTGCGCTCTGCGGTGAGTTTTTCTTCAAGGGAAATATCTCATGACCGAAAACGAAATCCTGCAAATCTTTCGCGAGAACTCGGCTCTGCTCGAGGGCCACTTCATTCTTTCCTCGGGCTTGCACAGCGACCGCTACATACAATGCGCGCTGGTGTTGCAACACCCCAAAGTCGCCGAACAACTGTGCTCCGAACTCGCCGCGAAGTTGCGGTATGTGGGCGCAACAGTGGTGGCTGCGCCGGCGCTGGGCGGAATCCTGGTGGCTCACGAGGTCGCCCGAGCGCTCGGCATTCGGGCGCTCTTTACGGAGCGGCAGGACGGCAACATGACCCTGCGCCGGGGATTCAGCCTGGCTAGCGGTGAGCCGACGCTCGTGGTGGAAGACGTGATGACCACAGGGCTCTCGACGCGTGAAACGATGAGATGTGTCGAGGAAGCCGGAGGGAAGGTGGTCGGCGCCGGGGCGCTGATCGACCGCAGCGGCGGCACGACTGACCTCGGCGTGCCCAAGGCGGCGCTGCTGACCTTATCCATTCAAAACTACAATCCCGCCGAATGTCCTCTCTGCAAGTCCGGCATCCCCGCCGTTAAACCTGGCAGCCGCGGCAAGCCAGTAGGCAGTAGGCAGTAAGCAGAAGGCAGAACCACAGGGATTGCCGATTGTCGATTGCCGATTGTCGATTGAAAAGGCGGTGTGGCGGCTTATTGCTGATTGTCGATTGCCGATTGTCGATTGATGGAGCAGAAAACCGAAATTCGACATTCGAAGATCGAAACTCGAAGTTCGAAAATGGAAACTCGGCTCCGATAGGTCGCAGTGGCGTCTTTCCCCGAGTCTCGAATTTCCAGTTTCGAGTTTCGAGCGTCGGCCATCGGCAATCGAAAATCGACAATGATTACGTGCGGCGATAAACGACCTTTCCAGCGACGACAGTCGCCACGGCAGCACCTTTAAACTTCCATCCATCGAAGGGCGAATTGCGGCTTTTGGAGCGGCCGGCGGCGGCCTGGTAGCTCCACTCGAGCTCGGGGTCGAAGATGGTGATGTCGGCCGGCCCGCCCACGCTTAGGCGGCCATAGGGCTGGTTGACGATACGCGCCGGGTTGGTGCTCATCAAAGAGACGAGATGCCATATCGAGATCTTGCCGGTGTGGACCAATTGAGTAAGTGCCAGGCCCAGCGCCGTCTCCAAACCGATGACGCCGAAGGGGGCGTCGCTCGCCAGAGGCTTGGCTTTGAGTTCGGGGGCGTGAGGAGCGTGGTCGCTGGCGATGGCGTCAACCGTTCCATCCATAAGCCCTGCCACAATGGCTTCCACATCCTGGGCGCTGCGCAGCGGAGGATTCACTTTGGCATTCGTACCCTGTTCCAGCACGGCTTGGTCGGTGAGCGTGAAATGGTGCGGCGTCGCCTCACAAGTCACGCGGATGCCACGGCGTTTGCCCAAGCGCACCAGCTCGATGGAGCGCGCGGTGGACACGTGACATACGTGCAGGCGGGCGCCGACAGACTCCGCGACGATCAGATCGCGGGCCACGCAAACGTCTTCCGAGGCGCCGGGAATGCCTCGGACCTTAAGCTGCTTTGAAACCGGGCCTTCGTTGATCACCCCGAGGGCGCTCAAGCTGGGGTCTTCGCAGTGGTCCAGCAAAGGGGCATTGACCTCACGCGCCACTTCCAAAGCGCGCCGCAATAAGCCGGCATTCTTCACCGGCCGTCCATCGTCGGAAAAGGCCACCGCACCGGCCGCCGCCAGCGCCCGAATATCGGTAAGCGATTCCCCCTGGCTTCCCATGGAAACTGCGGCGATGGGAAGCACGCGGGCCAGGCCGATGCGCTGCGCTTTGTCGATCATGGCGCGCACCAGCTCCGGCCGGTCGATAACCGGCTTGGTGTTGGGCATGGGAGAGACGGCGGTAAAGCCTCCAGCCGCCGCGGCTGCCAACCCCGTCTCCAGCGTCTCGGAGATTTCACCGCCGGGCTCGCGCAAGTGAACGTGGATGTCGACGAAGCCCGGTGAGACGACTTTGCCGGCTGCCTCGAGGATTTCGTCAGCCGCCTCGCTGATTTGGGGCGCGATTTGGCGAATCACGCCATCTTCCACGAGCACGTCGAGCTGGCCGTCCAATTGATCTTCGGGAGATATTACGTGACCGCCTTTGATGAGTAACGATGACATCGGAGTCCTCTCTGGAGTGCGGCAGCTTGCTGCCGCTTTGATCCGGCGAGCTTGCTCGCCGTCCCAACAAAGCGAGGCTGTGCCCGGCCAGCAAGCTGGCTGCCAGGCGGCAGAAAGCGGCAGCAAGCTGCCGCACTCCAAAGGCAAGCTACGGCGCACCCGAAAACGGGAAAAGCGGAAGCAGGTAATCCTTTACAGGCTGATAGCTTCTCCGGTGCTCGGGACAAGGACCGTAGAAAGCGAGGGCTTCAAGGTGTGTTCGCGTTGCGTAACCCTTATTCCTTGCCAGGCCATACTGTGGGTACAAGCGATCAAGTTCCCGGAGATGCGCATCGCGGGCCACTTTGGCCAGGATGGAGGCAGCGGCAATGGAGACCGAGAGCGCGTCGCCGTGGACCACCGCGCGGTGAGGAATCCCAAACCCGGCGGGCGTATGAGAGCCCTCGAGACGCATGGCATCTGTAAGGATGAATTCGGGCGCCGGGTTGAGGGCCAGCACCGCGCGGATCATCCCCTGCCTTGACGCCTCGTACACGTTCAGGGCATCAACCTCAGCCGCCGAAAGGGAGACAACCTGGAAAGCGAGGGCTTTCTTAGTGATTTTTAGGGCAAGCGATTCGCGCTCAGAGGGAGTGAGTTTTTTTGAGTCATCCACGCCCGGGATGCGTTTGGCGGGATCGAGAATGACGGCGGCGACATAGAGGGGGCCGAGGAGCGCCCCTCGTCCCACCTCGTCGCATCCCGCGACCAGACGCCACCCCGCGCGGAGGGCCTGCATCTCCAGCCTCCGCGTACACTTGAATTCGACGAAGCTTCGCAAGACCCGCATGGTGTGAGCCACAACCGCTGTTCAGGCTTCCTGTTCGGTTCGGACCTCGCGTAGTCGCGCTGCCTTGCCCCGCAGCTTGCGCAGGTAGTAGAGCTTGGCGCGGCGCACCCGGCCGGAACGAACCACTTCGATCTTATCGATAATGGGTGAGTGCAAGGGGAAGATGCGTTCCACTCCCTGGCCGAAGGAGGTCTTGCGAACCGTGAAGGTGGAGTGATTCCGGGCTCGCCGTTGGCCGATGACTGTGCCTTCGAAGACCTGAATTCGTTCCTTGTCGCCTTCTTTGATTTTGACGTGCACACGCACGGTGTCTCCGGACCGGAACGAGGGCAAGTCTTTCTTCATTTGCAGTTGTTCAACCTTTTCGAGCGCGTTCATAATTTCTGTTCTCCCAAACCTGAAATAGCGACCGGTTCGCACCCCTCGCGCTGGAGGGTATCCAGCCATTGCCGGTCTTCTTCGCTCAACGGAAAGCCGGCCAGCAAATCGGGCCGCCTCCGCCATGTTTTCTCGAGCGCTCGCTGGCGGCGCCAGCGGCGAATCTCTTCGTGATTCCCCGAAAGCAGGACCTCCGGGACTTTCCAACCCTGGAACTCTGCGGGTCTCGTGTAATGGGGAAAATCGAGCAGGCCGTGTCGGAATTCGCGGCAGCCTGCCTGCCTGGTCGTGAAGGAATCCTGGGGGGCGGATTCTTCGTTGCCCAGAACCCCTGGCAGAAGGCGGACCACCGATTCCATAATCAACGCGGCAGGAAGTTCCCCACCACTCAGCACGTAGTCCCCAATCGAGATCTCGTCGGTGGCCACGTGCTCCGCGATGCGCTCGTCCACCCCCTCGTACCTGCCACAAATCAGCACCAGGCGATCCTGCCGCATCAACTCCTCGGCCACCGTTTGGGTAAAGAGCCTTCCCTGTGGCGTAAGCAGGATCACGGGAAGGCGCCGGCCCGGCAGGCCAGCTTCGAGCGCGGCGACGGCTTTGAAAACCGGGTCGGGCTTAAAAACCATTCCGGGCCCGCCCCCGAAGGGCCGGTCGTCCACGGTTCGGTGGCGGTCCTCGGTGAAGTCGCGCAAGTCATGCAACTGGATGCTGGCCTGGCCGCCGGCGATGGCGCGCTTGAGCAGGCCGTGCTCCAGCATGCTGTTGAAGAAGTCCGGAAAGATGGTGATAACGTCAAACGTCATGCATTCAAGTCCAACAAGTCCTCGGGCGGGTCAATGAAGATCGTCCTCGCTTGCGTGTCGATCTTCGTGCAGATGGCCTGGGCCAGGGGAATCAGAACTTCCCCGCGCGATGTCGCCACGTGAAGAACATCAACACCGCCCGTGGGCTCGATTTCTGTTACCGTGCCCACCTCCACTCGCCTTCCCCCGCGGTCCGTAACGACCCGGCACCCTTGGAGTTCCCAGAGGTAATAGTGATTCGGAGGAAGTGGCATTCGCTCTTCCGCCGGAATCAGCACATGCCGGCCTCTCAAGCGAGAAGCGCTATCGATGGAATCGACACCCGAAAACTTGATCACTACCCGGCCCTTGTGGGACCACACATTCTCTACCTTGATGAGGTGGGGAACCTTTCCAGGATTCTCCAGCAACACCTGCCGGAGTCCTTGGAAGCGGGAGAAAGAATCCGTCAGCGGTTCGGCCAGGACTTCCCCCCGGCGGCCCTGTGGACGAATGACGCGAGCGACGGCAAGGAAACGATCTGGCACGTTCTCGGCCAAGTTTGCCCCATCCCTACGCGCCGCCCGGAGCGCGGGTGTCTCGTCCGCTGCGGTGCGGGCACCCTGCCCACTGCTAGGTGCGGGCGAGACGCCCACGATCCAGGAGCGATTCCGAGGGACCTCCTACTCGAGAATCTCCAGGGTGTATCGCTTCTTCAGCTTCATCCCCGCGGCATTGAGAATGGTGCGGATGGAGCGCGCCGTTCGGCCTTGCTTGCCGATGACCTTCCCCAGGTCTGAAGGGTGCACGCGAAGTTCCAACACCGTCACCTGCTCGCCCTCTACGGCCCGTACCGACACCTGGTCAGGATTGTCGACCAGCGCCTTTGCGATTGCTTCGATCAGTTCCTTCATGTGGCCCTCCCTAGTACGCAGTCCCTACCTGAATCCCGAAATGGAAAGGGTGTGTTAGAACAAATGATTGCAACTCGCACCGGCCTTAACCCGGCAATCGCCCGAGTGTCATCAGCTCTGGCTCGGGACTTCCGGCGCCTTCTTAAGCAGGCTCTGAATCGTCTCGGAAGGCTGGGCGCCCCGGCTAATCCAATAGTTCGCACGTTCTTTATCAAAGACCAACTCCGGAGGATGCCGACGCGGATTGTAGTGACCAAGTATCTCCAGAAAACGCCCATCGCGTGCCTTCTCGCCATCAATGACCACAATTCTGTAACTGACCTTCTTCTTGGCTCCTGTTCGGGCCAAACGTATCCTTAACAATCGTCCCCCTTGACGTCCAAATTTTGCGGGCTACGAAACCCGCCTCTCCTGTCATTCCGAGCGAAGCGAGGAATCTCGCCTTGTTTCGAGAGCGAGATTCCTCGCTTCGCTCGGAATGACAATACTCACAGCAGCATCCTTCAGACGTTCACACCGCCCTCCCCCGCCGGCACCTTCAGCCGGTTGAGTTGTCGGCCCAGGAAGTTCTGGCTGAACGATTTCATCATTTTGCGCATTTGGAAGTACTGTTTCAAGACCTGATTCACCTGCTGGACGCTCGTGCCGCTCCCCTTCGCAATCCTCTTGCGCCGCCGCCCGTTGATAATCTCGTGATTGCGGCGCTCCTGAGGAGTCATGGAGTTGATGATGGCCTCGATGTGGGTCAACTCCTTCTCCTCCACACGCGCCTTACCGGCGTTTTTGAAAATGCCCACCTGGGGGAGCATGCCGAGCATCTGGTCCATCGGCCCCAGGCTCCGCACCTGGCGAAGCTGGTCGCGAAGATCCTCCAGCGTGAAAGTATCCGTCTGGAGCTTGCGATGAACCTCCAGCGCCTTCTGCTTATCGATCTTCTCTTCCGCCTTTTCAATCAGGGAAAGAATATCGCCCATGCCCAGGATGCGCGACACAATGCGGTCCGGGTAAAAGACTTCCAGCGCATCGTATTTCTCGCCCACGCCGATAAACTTGATGGGCTGGCCGGTGACGTGATGGATGGAGAGCGCCGCGCCGCCGCGCGCGTCCCCGTCGAGCTTGGTCAGGATCACACCGGTGGTTCCCAGCCGCTCGTGGAAGTCCTGGGCGCTGCGCACGGCGTCCTGGCCGACCATGGCATCGGCCACCAGGAGCACTTCGCTGGGGCGCAGACGGGTGCGCAGCTCGCTGACTTCCTGCATCATCTCTTCATCGATGTGCAGGCGCCCGGCAGTGTCCACGATCAGCACATCATGCCCGCGGTCCGCCGCGTCCTTGCGCGCCGCCAGCGCCAGATCGAGGGGCGAATTAATTCCCAGCCCGGCAAAACAGGGAACCTGGGTTGCCTTGGCGATCACGGCGAGTTGTTCGCGCGCTGCGGGACGATAAACGTCCGTTGAAACCAGCATAGGTCGCCGCTTTCGGCTGGAGAGCCAAAGCGCCAATTTGCCGGCCGTGGTCGTCTTGCCGGAACCTTGCAATCCCACCAGGAGAAAAACCGTGGGGTATTCTTTCGAAAAGGTAAGAAGCGAGGCCTCGCGCCCAAGAATTTCAATGAGCTCGTCGCGAACGATCCGGACCACTTCCTGGCCCCCCGAAAGGCTTGACCGAATCTCTTCGCCCAGGGCTTTCACACGGACTCGATCGAGTAGGGCTTTGACCACGTTCAGGTTGACGTCGGCCTCGAGCAAGGCAAGTCGCACCTCGCGCAGGGTTTCGTCCACCACCTCCTCGTTCAGAGCTCCCTGAACGCGCAAGGACTTGAAGACCTTCTGGAAACGACCTTGTAAAGCATCAAACATGGTGACTTCAGAATACTCGCAGGCTGATGTGGCGCCCCACGACCCACAGCCCGGGCAAATCTTTACAAGCAACGCTGGAGTTTTATTCTACCTCTGTAAACACGTTAAGGGAAGCTTGTTCTTCGCGAGGCGCTTTGGAGTGCGGCAGCTTGCTGCCGCTTTCCCTTGCCGGAAGCTTGCTTCCGGCAGCGGCTCGAGCAAGCTTGAGCCCAAAAGCGGCAGCAAGCTGCCGCACTCCAAAGACGGCCGCGCTACTGCACGGCCATCAGCTTCTCAATTTCTTCCACCGTGCGCGGCAGGCGGCGGGTCAGATGTTCATAGCCATCCTTGGTGATGAGGATGTCGTCCTCGATGCGCACCCCGATTTTCTCTTCGGGGATGTAGATGCCCGGCTCTATGGTAACCACCATGCCGGGTTCAAGAGGCTGGTTGTAGTTCATAGGGTCGTGAACGTTCAGGCCGACCGAATGCCCGAGCAAGTGGATGAAGTACTGGCCGAGCGGTTTTCCATTGAGGTCTTTGCCGTGGGTATTGATGTAGGTGTAGGCGATATCGTGGAGGCTGTTCTTGCCTCGCCGCAGGCTCATGCCGGGTTTGGCGGCGGCCATGGCGGCGTTCTGGGCGCCCAAAACAATCTCGTAGATTTCGCGTTGGCGCGGCGTAAAGTGGCCGTTGACGGGCAGCGTGCGCGTGATGTCGCTGGCGTATCCGCTATAGGAACCCGCCACGTCCATCACTACCACGTCGCCATCCTTCATTTGCTGATCGTCAGCATCGTAGTGCAAGACCGTTGAAAAGAACCCTGAACCGACGATGGGTGGGTAAGCTGGCCATTCGCATCCGCGCCGCCGGTACTCGTACTCCATCCGCGCCGCTGTCTCGTACTCCCAGACGCCCGGACGGACCGTTTTCATTGCCGCCAGGTGCCCTTCGATAGAAGCGTCTGCGGCTTTCTGGATCAGGGCAATCTCGCCCGGCGATTTCACCGCTCGCTGGCGCTCTACGTACGGGCGCACGTCGGCAAAGTTCGCCAGCGGGGCCATTTTGCGCAGCTTGGACACAACCTCCGCTTGGAAATAATCCTCGCCGCTTTCAGGCTGAGGAGTCAGCTCCGTATAGATTTTGGGCAAACTCTTGAGCGCTTCCAGAAGTTCTGATTGGAACAGGGAGGTCGCCTTGAGAGTGGGGAAGCCGCTGCGCGCGCTCGCGTCGGCATCGTCGGGCCCGAGCTTCGGCCCTGTCCATTTCTCCTCGCGGAAGTCGTGCGCCGGTATGAAAAGAACTTCCCTCTCCAGCTCCAACGTGGCGCCGGGCTGCGGAGCCTTCGGGACCAGCAACATTATGGCTTCCGGTTGGTTCCAGCCGGTGAGGTAGTAGAAGTTCTCGTTCTGATGGAACGTCGTCACGCTTGCGGCCACGTCCGCGTCCCGGTAACCGAAAAGCACGATGACGCCGTCACCGCCAGTTTCGCGCACCAAGCGTGCGCGCCGCTCATGAAAAACCGAAAGTGGTTCGCGCTCCCAAGCCAGAGCGGGGAGCATGGAAGGCGGCAGCAAGAGTGCCAGCAACAGCAGATAGAAACTTCGCGATCGAGTTATTTGCACGGAGACCTCCGAGGGATCGGGGGTAGTGCCGGAGCTTGCCCCGGCCCGTCCGTCCCGCTATGGCGGGAGGTGGCCCTACAGTCGAACACTACCTGACAGACCGCCGTCGCGGAGAGCGCCCCGGACAGTCTCAGACTATGTCTCTTGTGAGGCCGGACGCGGTCGGACTAGGGCGGGTAGTGAACTCCAAAGGCGCCGCAGAGGCGTCTGGAAAAGAGACATCATCCCCATATAGGAATAGCCTATAAAGAAGAGCAGCAGGAAGGGAACGGTCAGGTAGTTTTCAACGCGGAATGAATAGGCGGTAGTGAAGACGAAATAGGCCGCCATGCCGAGCTCAACATAGGGTTTCCAGCCGCTGCGGTGGCGGACATACTTCTTTTGTTCCCAACCTTCTTCCTTCAGTTCGACGCGGTACTTGGGGGTGCGGACAAATTCCGACTGCTTCCCCAACAGTGCTTCGATCACCGCCATGGAGTTGGTGACGGCAAGGCCGATGCCGGTGGCCATGAGGAAGGGCACGAATCTTATGCGCTTCCACCAATCCCGCGGATAGAGCTCGCGTTGGGCTACCATGTAGAAACCCGAGACAGAACATGTGGAGGCGAGGAACAAGGGCAGGTCCAAGTACAGCATCTGGAACCAGCCCTGGTAAAAGCGCACGATCATGGCGGGCAGCAGGATGACGGAAAACACTACCATGAAGGGATAAGCGAGGTTCGCCGTGAGGTGGAAGGTGGCCTCGAGCTTGATGTACAGCGGCTGTTCGCTCCGCCAGATGCGCGGAAGTAATTTCTTCGCCACCTGGATGAGGCCCTTGGCCCAGCGAGCCTGCTGGGTTTTGAAGGAGTTCATCTCCACGGGCAATTCGGAGGGGCACTCGATGTCCCGGTCATAAATAAACTTCCAACCCTTCAGTTGCGCGCGGTAGCTCAAATCGGTGTCTTCGGTGAGCGTGTCGTGTTGCCATCCGCCTGCATCCAGGATGGCCGCGCGCCGCCACATTCCTGCGGTGCCGTTGAAATTAAAGAAGCGGCCGGAGCAGTTCCGCCCCCCGTGCTCGATGACGAAGTGGCCGTCCAGCAGGATGGCCTCCACCTCCGAGAGGTTCGAGTAATGGCGGTTCACCCACGTCCAACGGCCCTGGACGACCCCCACTTTGGGATCGGTGAAGTAGTCAACCATCTGGCGGATAATGGGCGGGGGAG
>Ga0326727_10005233_pt1 | contig 37444 bp, 33 predicted proteins | sample MB2enrmetagenome_FD_207643 | JGI IMG/M metagenome (GOLD analysis project Ga0326727, IMG submission 207643) | Lab enriched peat soil microbial communities from McLean, Ithaca, NY, United States - MB29MY | ecosystem: Environmental > Terrestrial > Soil > Wetlands > Peat | place: USA: New York... | reverse complement strand
CACGGTCGTTTAGCAGCAACCAGTCTACTCAGCCGAAGGAGCCGACGCTGTCATGCAATCATCCAATTCGCGCGATTTATCGCGAATGGGTGGGAGCTCGACACACTATTTACGGGCCGGATCAATAAAATGGGCCTGATGGCACATTTTCTGGGCATCGCGCCCGACCTTACCTGGCGCTGGATCTGGCTGGTGGTGGCCTCGTTTCTGGCCGGCGTGCTCAACGCCGTGGCCGGCGGTGGGTCGTTTCTGTCGTTTCCGGCCATGATGGGAATGCGCATCCTGCCGGTGCAGGCCAACGCCACCAATACTGTCGCCATCTGGCCGGGGCAGCTCACTTCGGTTGCCGCATACCGCAACGACGTGAAGAAGAACCTGGCCTTGGCGGTGCTGATGGGGCTGGCCGGGCTGATCGGCGGCACGGCCGGCGCGGTGGTGCTGCTGAACACGCCGCAAGTGACGTTTCTGCACCTGGTGCCGTGGCTGCTGCTGGGCGCGGCTTCAATCTTTGCGGTCAGCGGGCCGGTTTCGCGCTGGCTCGAGCGGCTGAAGACTGCCCGCCACCGGAAGGCCGGATCGGGCGTCGTACATGCGCCGCGCCGGGCGCCGTTGTTCCTGGCCACCGTTGCCGTGAGCTTTTATGTAGGTTACTTTGGCGCCGGAGCGGGTTTTCTCTTCATGACCCTGCTGGCGCTCTCCGGCTTTGAGGACATCAACGAGATCAATGCCCTGAAGGTGGTGGCCAACCTGCTTGCCAACGGCATTGCCTTCATCATCTTCATTGCCGATGGCCAGGTGGTGTGGCGCTATTGCCTGGCGGCCATGATTGCCGCGGGTATCGGCGGGTATATCTCGGCCAGCGTCGCCAGACGCATTCCGCAGCGCGTGCTGCGCGCAAGCGTCGTGGTCATCGGGCTGAGCATGGCGGCATGGTTCTTCTGGAGATCGTGATACGTGAACCGTGTGGAGATCGTGATTCGTGAACCGTGGGTCGTAGACCGTGATCAATTGTTCGCAATAGGGCGGTTGCCTGCGGGCGCCGTTCACGAATCACGAACCACGAGCCACGAACCACGAACCACGAGCCACGAACCACGAATCACGAACCACGAATCACGAACCACGAATCACGAGCCACGAATCACGAGCCACGGTCCACGAGCCATGGTCCACGAGCCACGGTCCACGATACACTGTACTCATGAGCCACGAGGGCATACGCTTCGCGTCGAAAGAAGAACAGGCAAAGCAGGAGGCGCAGAGCCAGCCGCTGCCGCGCATCGCCGTCACCCCCGACAAAGTGCGCGTGCTGCTCACCGAGGGCAAGGGGCTTGAGATCGATTGGCAGGATGGGCACCGCAGCGCGTGGAGCTTTGCCTGGCTGCGCGAGGCCTGTCCCTGCGCCACCTGCGTTGAGCAGCGCAACCTGGAAGGCCGCAAGCCGGGCGAGGCCAAGCCGAAGAACGCCGCGCTGTTGCCCATGTACACGCCCCCGCCCAAGCCGGCCAGCGCCCACGCCGTGGGCCGCTACGCCATCCAGTTCAACTGGCAGGACGGCCACAATGGCGGCATCTACTCGTGGGATTATCTGCGCCGCGTCTGCCAGTGCCAGGAGTGCCGCTTCACCCAGGAAGAGGCCGCCGGCACGCCGAACTAAGTCTCATCTCAGGAATTCCCAGCACAGACACGTTGTCATCCTGAGCGACGTTCGGCGCGTTTATTGTGCCGAACGGAGTCGAAGGACCTGCGGTTAGGGCCACAATTAGGACAGCGGCCGATCCGAGTGGATTAAACTTGGTAGCACGTTTTCCAACCTCGAGGCCGCGATGCTGAAGAGAAGCATCTCCTTTCTGGGACTTCTTCTTGTTTGTATAACTCCGCGAACATTCGCTGATATCGCCGCGATCCATCCCGGCGCGCTCCCACAGGAGACCGCGGTGCTGGGTGCGCTCGACGACGTGAGACTGCTCGAGCCGTACTGCCAATACTGGACGGCCGCGATGTTATGGCAATTTGACATTCCCAGACAGCAGGTCGTTGATCGGCTGAGCAAAGATCTAGGCTTTCTGGTGCAGGCGGTGAAGGCGCATCCGGAGAACGCCGAACTGGCGCTTCTCGCCGGGCTTGTGGCGAACTACGCGCACAACCTGGAAATGAACGAATCGTATGACACAGCGATGAGGATGTTCGACGCAGCCGGGAAGCTGGCTCCCGACGATCTGCGGGTTGGATGGCTTCGATCGACGCTTCATTGCCAGTCCACCGAAATCGAAGAGGGCGCCAGCGGCTTTCTCGCGCTGGAGGCCGCCGGGGCGCAGGATCGGCTACCCGCAAGCTTCTGGGACGATTACATGGAATGTGCCTTGCTGTCAGGCATGCCGGTGCACGTGTTGCGCGCTGCCAGCTACCTCGACAAGGCGCATGAGCCGCAATCGAATCGGGGGAAGGACTACGTTGAGTTTGCTCGCCAGCGTATCGTGCCCTTCGACCCGCAAAAGGAATACGAGGCGAGTGCGGTCTGGCTAGGACCAGAGCCGGCAGGAAACATCGAAGTTCTGACCGGCGAGAGCTTCGGAGTCCAGATAAGGGTGCACGCTGATTGGGGGAAAGAAGGATTCCAGTTGAAAGGAGACAAGGGCACGTCAGTCTTCTCAACTGGCCCCTACCCGGCAAAGAAAGGCACGCTGAGGCCAAGCATTCTGCTACTTGTCAAACAAGCGAAGCCTGGGCAGACGCTTGAAGAATTCGCCGCGAGCTTTGAACGAGACGGAACCTTCGTGCCGTACACGCCCGCGCGCTGTCCGGCAGAAAGATGCATTGCGGAAAAGGGCGTTCAACCTGGCATGTACCACGAGAACGGAGACGGACACGGACGAATCGTTTGCTTTGAACGTGAACAGCCGGTGTTCCCAGGCCTCGTCTTTGAGTCTCCGTCCGCGCTCCCTCACAAAGAGGGGAAGGAGGGACCGGAGACATTCAAATTCGCCCCGACTCAGCAGAGAATGCCCGGAAAGCTCTTCTATCTCGTCTTGCTGGATACGGCAGCCTCCATCGAAGAGCCGGCGCTGAAGGATTTCGACTTCTTTCTGCAGAACCTGACGGTGGAGTAAGTCGGACCTCTCTGCGCGAACAACATCCGCGTCCCGGCGACCGCCTGCTCACTGACAACTGACAACTGACCACGGCTCACGATCCACGTTCCACGGTCTTTTACAATCTCCTCATGAGAATTGGCTTTCTAGGCCTGGGCAATATGGGCACGCCGATGGCGCTGCGATTGATTGGCGCGGGCCACGAGCTTGCGGTATGGAATCGCACCGAAGGCAAGACCGAACCGCTGCTGCGCGAGGGCGCGATTGCCGCGGCCACGCCGGCCGAGGCTGAATTGGGCGCGGATGCCGTGATCACCATGCTGTTTGACGATGCCGCGAATGAGGAGGTGCTCTTCGGCGCGAACGGCCTGCTCGACGCGCTCGAGCCCGGCGCGCTGCACATCGCCATGAGCACCATCAGCGTGGCGCTGAGCGAGCGGCTGACGGCGGAGCATCGAAAGCGCGGCATCGATTTTGTGGCTGCTCCGGTGTTTGGCCGGCCCAATGTCGCCGCCGGCGGCAAGCTCTGGATCGTCGCCGCAGGCGCGACCGATGCCATCGAACGCGCCCGGCCGGTCTTCGCGCCGCTCTCGCGCGGGGTGACGGTGATCGGCAGCGAACCGCCGCAGGCCAATGCCGTGAAGCTGGGTGGAAACTTCCTGATCGGCGCGATGATTCACTCGCTGAGCGAGGCGTTTGTGTTTGCCGGGGGGCAGGGGATTGAGCCCGCGGTGTTCTTTGAAGCGGTAAATAACGCGCTGTTTCAATCGCCGTTCTACGCGGCCTACGCCAATGTGATGCTGAACCCGCCCGAACACGCGGGCGCAACGATCTCGCTCGGCGCAAAAGATATGCGCCTGTTCCGCGAGGCTGCGGCCAGCCGCAGCACGCGCAGCAGCCTTGCCGACAACATGGCGCAGATTTTTGCCGAAGCGCGCGCCGTGGGCCTTGCCGATGAGGATTGGGCCGTGGGCCAGTACCGGATGGCGCAGCGGCGGGGGAAGGCGTAGCGTCGCGAATGTTATTCTGGCCTCACCCTCGATGAGGCCCTCCTCGAAAATGCGACAACTTTCTCTCGCAGTATCAGCTCTGATCCTTTCCTGCTGTTCGATCTCTCACGCCCAACGGATTGAAGTCACCGTCCCCGCGGCCGCTCCGCTGCACGGCCACCTGATTCTGGTCTTTTCAAAAGACGCCAGCTCTGAGCCGCGCATGCAGTTGGAGGAGACCTATACCTCGGCTCAAGCGTTCGGAGTTGATGCGGAAGGCCTGGCGCCCGGCCAGCCGCTGGTAGTTGATGCCGGGACCTTCGGTTATCCGCGCCGCTCGCTCGCCGATCTCGATGCCGGCGACTACCAGGTGCAGGGCGTCTTCAACGTGTACGAGCAGTTCCATCTCGCCTCGGGCAAGACGGTCTGGCTGCCGCCGGACAAGGGCGAGGGGCAGCACTGGAGCACCAAGCCCGGCAACCCATACAACAAGCCGGTCAAGATTCACTTCGATCCCAAATCGCAGGCGACCATCAAACTTACGCTCGACCAGACGCTGCCGCCAATCGAAGGCACCGACCGCGACCCGATGGTGATTGCGGCCAGGAATCCGGCGGCAAAATGGCTCAAGTACATGCGCTTCAAAAGCGATGTGCTCAGCACGTTCTGGGGCCGCGATGTGTATTTAGGCGCGTGGATCCTGCTGCCCGACGGCTTCGAAGAGCATCCGGATGCGAAGTTTCCGGTGGTCGTCTACCAGGATCACTTCGATCCCGGCTTCCGCTTCCTTACCCTGAAGCAAATCCCGCCCGATCCCAAATCGCCCAATTACGAGCGCGAGGAGAGCAGCTACCGGTTTTTCCAGGACTGGACCTCGGGCCGCTTGCCGCGCGTGATTCTCATCTACGTGCAGAATGCCAACCCCTATTACGACGATTCGTATGTCGTTGACTCAGCCAACGTGGGCCCGTACGGCGCCGCGATCAATCATGAGCTGATTCCGGCAATTGAAAAGCAATATCGCGGCATTGGTGAGGGCTGGGCGCGCGCCACCTACGGCGGCTCAACGGGCGGATGGGAGACTCTTGCCACGCAGGTCTTCTATCCCGACATGTATAACGGCGCGTACGTCGCCTGCCCCGATCCCGTTGATTTTCACGCCTATCAGAACGTGGATCTCTACCACGACACCAATGCTTTTGTGCGCAAGGGCGATTTCGGCCAGATCCCCATCGCCGGCGACCGCATGCCTGACGGCACAATCATCGCGCTCACTCGCGACGAATACGCGCTTGAATACGTGCTCGGCACGCATGGCCGATCCACCGAGCAATGGAACATCTGGCAGGCGGTGTTTTCGCCGGCCGGCGATGACGGATACCCGGCGCAAGCCATCGATCCGCTCACCGGAGCCATCGACAAGCAAGTGGTTGCCTGGTGGCACGACCACTACGACCTGGCGGCGATCCTCAAGCGGGACTGGCCCACGCTGGGGCCGAAGCTCGAGGGCAAGCTGCACTTTACTGTCGGCGACGGAGACACGTACTTTCTGAACAACGCCGTGCATCTGCTCGAGGAGCAGCTTGACGCTACGCGCGACCCGCACAGCGATGCAACCTTCCAGTACGGGCCGCGCATGCCGCACTGCTATACCGGCGGACCGGCGGAGTACACCATGCAGCAGAACAACGCCGGCTGGACGCAGCGCGTGCTGCCGTTGATGGTGGCGCACATGCTGGCCACGGCGCCGGAGGGAGCGGACGTAAAGAGCTGGCGTTATTAGGGTGTTGCGACATCGATTGCGCCGGTGCGCCGGTGCGCTGGCGCACATTGGGCCTGTGATGAATGGCCTTGTAAGACCCGGACTTTTGGTTACGATGAAGCCATGAGCCTACTAGGAAAGATCGTCTTTATTACCGGTGCGAGCGGCGGGATCGGCGCAGCCACCGCGGTAAAGTTCGGCGCCGAGGGTGCGCGATTGCTGCTGGCGGCGCGGCGCCCCGGCAAGCTGGCCGAAGTGGCTTCAGCTGCCCTGGCGGCAGGCGCGCAGGCAGTTCACTCCATCAATCTCGACGTGCGCACCCGGCACGCGGTACAGAGCGCGGTCGACGATCTGCCTGCCGAGTGGGCCGAGATCGACGTCCTGGTCAACAATGCCGGCCTCAGCCGCGGACTCGAGAAGCTCTATACCGGTCGCATCGAAGACTGGGAAGAGATGATCGACACCAACGTAAAGGGTCTGCTGTATGTGGCTCGCGCGGTGGTGCCGGGCATGGTGGTTCGCAACCGCGGGCACATTGTCACGCTGGGTTCGGTGGCCGGCGAACTGGTGTATCCGGGCGGCGCGGTGTACTGCGCCAGCAAGGCTGCCGCGCAGTTTATCAGTGACGGCCTGCGCCAGGATCTGCTGGGTACGCGGGTGCGGGTGACCTGCGTGAATCCCGGACTGGTGGAGACCGACTTCAGCCTGGTCCGCTTCCACGGCGACCACAGCAGTGCGGCCAAGGTCTACAAAGGGCTTACGCCGCTGTACGGCGAAGATATTGCCGACGCGATTCTATGGGCAGTGACGCGCCCCGAGCATGTGAACATCGCAAGAATCACGCTCACCACCGTCGACCAGGCCAACAGTATTCTGATTCACCGCGAAGAACAATAGCGATGGAATGCGGCAATGGCTGTGGGCCAGCCGCGATTCGGGCAGGTTTCCGCCAGGCTAAACCGAACTATCCGATCGCGGCGAGTTGCGCCTCAATCTCGGCCAGCGCGGCCTCCAGGGCTTGCCGGCGCACCGGATTCGACGTCTTCTGCGAAAGAATGTTTTCGCGCTGTAGATTGAGCGCCTGCCTGTGGCGTTCGCGGGCAGCGCGTTCCTGCGAAGCCATTCGCTGCCGGTCGTTGATCGAGCCTGAGCCTTCAAAGACGTTTGCCATTTGTTCCTCCACCGATTTACTTTCCCAACCTCGGGCCATATCTTCATTCTACGAGGGTTCGATATCGTCGATCCCACGATCTGGGTGCGGCATCCACTTGGATATTGAGGTTATGCGCTATGAAAGTGTGGCAAATACCGGGCTTTGGCGTTGATTCGCTGGAGTTTGTTGAGCGGCCGGCGCCCGTGCCCGGCCCCGGTGAAGTGTTGGTCAAAATCCATGCCGTTTCGTTGAATTTTCGCGATCTGCTGATGGTGAAGCGCCTCTACAACCCCAGGCTGAAGTTCCCGCGCGTACCGTGTTCCGACGGCGCCGGCGAAGTGGTCGCCGTGGGAGAAGGCGTGGCAGCGTTCAAGCCCGGCGACCGCGTGGCCGGAATCTTCATGCAGAACTGGCTCGAGGGGCCACTGACCGCGGCCAGGGCGCGCGGCGCTCTGGGCGGCGATATTGACGGCACGCTCGCCGGGCAGATCGTGCTCAGGGAACAGGGGCTGGTGCCGATTCCCGATCACCTGAGCTTTGAAGAGGCGGCCACGCTACCCTGCGCCGCGGTCACGGCGTGGAATGCTCTGGCCGCGGGCGAGGTAAGGCCGGGCGGGACCGTGCTGATCCTGGGCACAGGCGGGGTATCGATATTCGCGCTGCAGTTTGCCAAAATGGCCGGAGCGCGCGTGCTTGGAGTCTCAAGCAGCCACGAAAAGCTGGAGCGCGCGCGTGCGCTTGGGCTCGACGCCGGACTGAACTACCAGGTCATGCCGGACTGGGACCGCTGGGCCATGGAACAGACTGGCGGCGAAGGCGTTGACCTCGTGGTGGAGGTGGGCGGCGCAGGAACGTTGCAGCGCTCGCTCAAAGCCGTTCGCTTCAGCGGCGTGGTTGCGCAAATCGGCGTGCTCTCGCAGGCAAGCGAGCCGTTTCCAGTGCCGCTTATTTTGCACAAGATGGCGCGGATGCAGGGCATCTACGTCGGCTCGCGGGCCCATTTCCTTGAGATGAATCGGGCGATCGTTCAAGCGGAACTGAGGCCGGTCTTTGAGGTCTTCCCGTGGAGCGAGACGCGTGAGGTTTTCAGGAAGATGGAATCGGGAGGACATTTCGGCAAGCTGGTGCTCGCCGTGGACTGAACAGGCTGCTGAAAGACCCTGCCAAAGGGCGCCAAGTGTCAGGGCACGTGTTAAACGGCCGTTTGAAGCACGTAAAGTATGCGCTGTCATCCTGAACGCAGTGAAGGATCTGCGCTTGTTCTTCACACCTTGAGCTCCGCCAAACTTCCGAATCGGCGGCATCCATGCGGATTCGCCGCCTTCCGGAATGTTGACGGGTGCACAGTAACTTGAACTGAGCACCCGTCGGGCAGTCGTCATTCTCGATCCAATTTGAAGCGTCTTCGAAACCAGAAGACCTGACCACCACCATCAAAACTTCAACTTGTTATTTCGGCTGCGCCAGCCCCGCAAGAACTTCAGCAATCTTATCGAGTATCTGGTTCCAGCCCTCCATCTGACCGCTGTTCTTTGCGCTCTCCGCGGGTTCATTTCCAATGAAGGTGAGTTTCGTCTGGCCGTTTCCGAGATCCTCAAAGAGTGTCACGTCGTACGCACCCTCTACGGCCTCATGTTCTATTCCAAATTGCGCAGGGTCGACCTTGTTTCCCTGCGGATCGGAAAAGTACATCAGGGAAACGATCTTCTCGTGCGGAACAATCTCGTGATATTCAATAGCATTCCAGAAATCCTGCCCATCCGGCGTTCTCATGCAGAAGAGAGATTTTCCTCCCACGCGAAAATCCATCTGGCAAACAGGCGCGGTAAAACCCTTCGGCCCCCACCACTGCATCACGTACTTCGGGTCTGTCCACGCTTTCCAAACCAGTTCGCGTGGGGCATCGAAAACTCTTGTCACAACCATCCGCTCTATCTCGTTAACCGTGTTTTGTGTCATCTCTGACCTCCTCTTTTTTCATTTGATTGACTACCACATCGAGCTTGTCCAAGCTCTCTTCCCAGAATCGGCGATAGTAAACCGCCCAGTCGCTGACTTTCTTTATCGCCTGCGGCCTGAGCGTGCACACGCTCTCCCGTCCACGCTTGGTCTTCATCACAATCCGCGCCCGCACCAGGTAGGCAATATGTTTTGAAATCATCTGTTGCGAGAGTGCAAACGGTTCCGTCAATCCATGGACAGAGGCAGGCCCATGGCTGAGTCGTTCGATCATGGCCCGCCGGGTTGGATCGGACAAAGCCGCAAATGTTGTGCCCAATCGATCCACAACCAAATGGTAGTGGATTTTCCGGCAATGTCAAGCGTGATTTTTCGATTCCCCGATTTCTGTTCCCTCATCTCTGAATCCTGATCAACGCGTCCCGGACGCCGCTTTGTATTAGGGCACGTGTTAGCCGCCGTTTAAAATACGTAAAGCACGCGCTGTCATCCTGAATCGCAGTGAAGGATCCGCGGTTGCTTTTAACACCTTGAGCTCCGCTAGACTTCCGAATCGCCGACCGCACACCCGGAACTGGGCTAGACTGTTCGGTACAAGGGCAGAAAGACATGGAGAGGTTCCTGCTAGGCCGCTGGATATCCCTGATGCTGCTGCTGCCTCTGGCGCTTCCATATCAAGTCGCGGCCCAGACCAGCAAACGCGATAAGGCTTGGATCGCAGCAGAACGAGCGGCCCTCGACATAATCGCTGCAGTTGCCAAGGATGCAAACCGCGTGGTTGTCGTCGAGTTTAGGGGTTACGGCACTTTTATGTTGCCGCCCCCGATTCATATTCAAAAGAAAACGCCCGAAGCGGATGCCGAGAAGACTCTCAGATCAATGCTTGCGAATGACAAGCGATTCCAAGTAAAAACGGATCCGGATGGAGTGGTAAGAGTATTCGAGTCTGGGATGCCAAACGACGTCCTCAACATCCGCGTGAAGCGCGTGGAACTCTCAGAGGAGCAGAGGTTTAACGACAAAGATGCAATGAGTGCCGTGCTCCAAGCACCTGAGGTTCAGACCTATCTTGAGGCTCACAATATTGTTCAGCCAATCGACCTCGGCGGTTTCATCAATCCATCGGACCCACGTCTGCCGCATCTCGAAGCTGCAATCGAGAACATGACGGTGCTTGATGCGCTGAAGCACATGCTGGTGGTTTTCGGAGAAACGGGAGTCTACAAGGAAGCCGTGGACACAAGAGGTCGTCGTGTAGTGTCCATCAGTTTCTGCGCTGCCAATTGAAATCCTCAGCATTCCGGTCGACCGTCATCTCGAACCTTTGCTGGTCCTTCGCCTTTCCTGACATGGCTGGGCTGGTGGCGTGATCCGGTTTACTCGAATGTTCCCACTTGGCGACGACCCTCCCGGAACGGGTCTGTTCGGATTACAATTCGACTTTGCGGACGCCATCAACGATGAAGGTGACTATGACGCATTGGGCTTGGCGGGCAGGTCTTCTCTGCGCTTTGGCCCTCCCGGTAGGCGGTCTACGGCCCAAGGCTCACCTTGTACTCGTCTCCAATCCAGATGAGTGCGCAAGAACCGCAGGGATGCTCGTCTATTCCGACGTGTTCATGCAGAAGGAAACAGGCGACCTTCTGGGATACGAATTGGCCGTCAAGCGCCAGGGCGATTCAGGCGCAGACGCTCTGCTCTATGTCTACGAGGGCGGGGAGGCCGGCGAGGGCATACCGCTTTCGGGACAAGTCTCAAAGAACCTGCTGACTCTGAAAGGGACTTGGGTGGAGCACCTTATCGCATATCCCTCTAAGGAAAGAATCACTGAAGAACATTCGGTGAAAGTCTTCGGCACCCTGAGCACTGCGACCTTCCGCGGCGAACTAACCATCAGCGGGATGGAAGACCATCAACATGTCCGGTTGAAGCGCGTGAAGAAAATCTGGCCATGCTACGACCAGAATGTCACCCCCTGAATCCGGCGCACTTCCTGGATTACCGCCTATTCGGAAATTTCGGCTAACCAAACCTGCTCAAGACGATTCATGCGATCACCAATAGCACAAAATCGGCACAAGAACTTCCGGGCGTTCTGCCTGCCCATGAACTCAAGGCGTTCCGGACACCGCTTTGTATCAGGGCACGAGTTTACTCGTGCCGAATCGCCAATAAAATGAGTCTGGGCTTTAGCCCCTGCTGCCCCTCTCTCTCCATGCCGGATCATTTTTCACCAACCTCTGAGGCCGACGGGGGCGCCCTGGCTCTGGAGGGCCCAAACGAGCATAGCCCAGGGTGTACCCTTAGTTCGCAACCGCGAACCAAGGGGGAACCCTGGGTCGAGTCGATATTTCAAACCAGCAGCCCCGTAAGGGCGGCGCGAGACGTGAAGCAGAGATCGGAGGAGATTCAATGAACCTGCGCAAGAGCCTTGGAATTCTTTTCGCTTTGGTTACCTCAATTGCCTCGCTGGGCGCTGCTCAATCGACGGCGCCCACGGCTGGAGCGACCGCCCAATCTTCCGCTCCGGCTGCGCCTCCGGCCAGGCCGGATTGGCCTACCCGCGACCCGCATACGCCGGGATACGTGAAGGCCAGAGAACTGCCCGACGGCGAGAACGCGCCGCCGGCCAGGGACGGCAACTTCATCCTCGGGCCCACGCACCCGGCCGCGCCTGAGGCCACCGAGCACGACGGCGTGCCCAGGGGCAGCGTTTACGAGTTCACCATGAGCTCGGCCGACAGCAAGTTCTACCCCGGCATCGCACGCGACAAAGGAACCTTCGGGACGCCCGATCCCGATAATCCCGCGAAGCTGATCGTCACCACCAGCCATGCGGCGCCTTACACGCGCCACGTTGCCGTGTACGTGCCGCAACAGTACGTGCCGGGTACTGAGGCTCCGTTCATTGTTGGTACTGACGGGCCCGACCGGCTGCTGTTCACTGTTCTCGACAACCTGATCGCCGAAAGACGAGTGCCGGCCATGGTCGCCATCTCCATCGGCAACGGCAGCGGCGATGCCCAGGGCAGCGAACGCGGCCTGGAATACGACACCATGTCGGGCAAGTACGCGGAGTGGGTCGAGAGCGAGGTTCTGCCGCTGGTCGAGTCAAAGTACAACGTGAAGCTCACCCACGATCCCGACGGCCGCGCGACCATGGGCGGCAGCTCAGGCGCGTCGTGCGCGCTCATCATGGCCTGGTATCACACTGAGCTTTATCATCGCGTGCTCTCCTACTCGGGCACGTTCATCAATCAGCAGTGGCCGTGGAATCCCGAGACGCCCCACGGCGCGTGGGGATTTCACGATCGACTGATTCCCTCGAGCTCGCGCAAGCCGATCCGCATCTGGATGGAGGTGGGCGACAAGGATCTCTACAATCCCAACTCCATGCGCGACGGCATGCACGACTGGGTGCTGGCCAACGAGCTGATGGCGAAGGTGCTCGCCGCCAGGCACTATCACTACCAGTATGTGTTTGCGCGGAATGCCGTCCACGTCGACCAGGCGGTGAGAAAGCAGACGCTGGCCGAGGCCCTCGAGTATGTGTGGGCGGGATACGGGAAGTGAAACAGGGCTTCAAGGGCAGCGAGTCAGCAAGTCAGCTTTGCGGAAGCCGGCACATTACGCAAAGCTGACACCAACAGCGTCTATTCAGGGGGTAACAATGCAGGAACATCCGAGGCCTCGATTGTTTGCTCTTCTTCAACCAGTTCGCTCTTGCCGACCGTCAAAAACATCGGCTTGCATATGATCTCGCGGACGATAAAGTCGGTCAAAAGTCGTTCTGTGGGGGCCGTCCTTACGAGAATAGCGGTATCTGAGGTCATAGAGATCACATGATCCCCAAGTTCCAAGCATCCTGCATCGCAAGCCATAATTGCTGCTTGCACGCAAAGGCTCATGCTCCCACCGAAAACACTCAAGGCATTCCCGATCAAAGTCAAATCTTGTCCCAGTATTCCATGATTCTTGTAATGCGCGGCGATTGGGGTGAAAGGCAAGTGGGCGCGCAGCAGTGGAACACGATTTTCCTCCAAAAGCGCCCGAATTTCCGGACCAATTTCGATCTGCGCCCCATCCTTAAATCGTTGGCCGTAAGGAAACGTAACGGCGATGATCTTGATCGCCCTATATGTGGACTGAGAACAAAACTCCTCGATCGCAATCTTCGGTCCCTCGCCAATGCCTGTAAAAATGACGATGGTGTCGATGCCGCGCAACGCCGCTGCCTCAAACGCGAGACGCATACAGGAACGGAGGTTGGCCTTTCCCTCTCGGGGAAAGTACGCAATAGTGGCGACGAAAGGCTCCTGATTCATATACTCACCGTAAAGCCCATAATGTCATCAAAGCCCCTACCTGACCTGCGGAATTCAAGCACCGCGCGAACAAAGTCGAACATATCAGCGTCGTCAATTATCATTCCAGCCACTCGACTCTGTGGAATGTGGTCGGCTTCGTCGTGAAAGTGGATGTGCGGACCGTATTTGTCCCGGTCAATCCGTATGATGGCAGGATGACCCACTTTGTCGCGGACAGGAAACCCCTCGGAATCTCTATGTGCATTCGTGGGACCGTAATGGAACGAGAAGTGCTCGCGGTATCCTTTTAGAACGCGCCCAGCCAAACGGCGACCCACCGGATACCATCTCTCCTGCAACTTCGCGTGCATTCCATCTGGAAAGAAAACCGCCCAGTCCATACGCCAGGGCGGAGAACCGGGAAGCTCTGTTGGTCTATGTCGGGGACCAATTTCGCTACATCCCGGCTCTAATACGATTGCCGCCCGCTTCGCAGCGAGTTGGGCGGCATAGGTAGCGTAGTACATTTACGCAGCGAGTCGGTCCATGGTGTCGGTGCAGGTCTTCAAAGGCACCGCATGCTCAAGGTGAGCATACGGCGAAACCACAGCTTGTTCCTGAAGAAACCTGATCTGCTCCGCGCGATAGAGCCACTCAACCGCGTCGTCTTCGTCGATCCCCACAACGCATCCATCCCTCTTCAAGAATTCCGAGGTGGACATGTTGTAACGCTGCTCATACGCAGCGAGGTCGCGGCGAATTTCATCGATTGTGGGCGGGGCAAACTGCTCAACGGGCATCACATGTACTCCCAATCTGTAGTGACGTACGAACATTGGTACGCTACAGGTTTTGACGCGAAAACCTCCAATTTGATGCGCAAATCTGCTAGGAGGTGTCTGCAAGCTATCGATTTTATCGGCAGATTGCGGAAATGCGCCAGTAATTATTATGCCCTATTCGCAACAAATAATTGGCTGCAATGTCGCACTCAGGTACAACTTTAGCAGTATCTATAGGATTTTATTAATCTTGTCTCATCTTGGCCCTCCCCGAGCGGGCTTCTTTTTCGACATGAGTTTCTTGACAGCGTCCTCGGCCAAGGCCTGCGCAACCCACAATTTTCACAAGCCCCCCGGCTTCAAGCTTGGGCTTCGTCGCCTGCCCGTGTGCAGCCCGCCACGCGGTCCGCACGGGGAAGAAGTCAATAGGGGCGCAGTTTGCCGCATTGGATTCCAGGCGTTTGGCACCCATTCATGTTGCAGATAATTACCGGCCGCCGGCGCACAATTCTTAGATAGGAAAGGATCGGGTCCGGGCAGATGAAGAACAGCGAAATCTCAGTCAGCCGAATGGTCCGCCAGGTTGGGCCAATCTCTCGCCGAATCGTTGCACCAAGAATCGTTTCTTCAAAAAGCACGCAAAAACTGTACAACCGCAAGCCCCTCCAACAGAATCAACAGCTTGGCGCCAGAGTGCTGCACAGTTTTCATGCAGAAACTGTGCAGATTCACACAGAATCTGCACAGCAGTGACGAAAACCCACGCTATTTCACGTTAGAGCTGTGAAACTCCGCTCCTGATCTCTTCGCCTCTGCGAGAAATGCAGGCCAGCGGTGTCAGCAGAGTTAGGAAAGGCAGCCGATCAGCGGGTCAGCGGCGCTGGTCAGCGCGGCCTCGATCTGGCGGAGGTGCTTGAACGCTGGCTCGCCGAGCAGGGTGAAGATGAGAGGGTGGCAGCCTTTGGGGAGTTCGGCGGCGGTGGCTGCGTCGCAAACCACGCCGATGGTGGCCTTGAGGCCGCGCTTCCATCCGGGGCGAGCGGCATCGCGTACCAGCAACCCTTCAGGCGGCAGGCCGGCGGCGATGAGCATGGTGCGGGCGATGCGCTGAAAGTCAGCCCAGCGGGAGACAATGCCGACCAGATCTTTGGCGTGGTCCGGCATGTAGCGGGCGAGGTGCGCATAGAGCTCGGGCGCGACGGGATGGATCTCCAGGACAGCGAGCTCGGTTCCGGCGGGGAGCAGCCGGCGCACGTTGGCGGCCTTGCTGGGCAGCACGCAGGGCAGCGCGCGGTCGAGAATCTCGGGGTTCGAGCACTCCTCGGGCGAGCAACCGGCGACGGGCAGGGCGAGCTCGGGCTCCATTTCAAAGAGCACGATGCGGCGCAACTCGGGGTCGGGCTCTATGAGGAGCCAGCGCGCGGGCGGCTCAAAGCTGAGCCAGCGGCGCAGGCGCACGCGCAGCACGGACTCGGAGACGCCGAGGCGCCGCGCCTTGGCGGCCATTTCGGCGATGAGCTGGTCGAGAGCGAGCTCGGGGGTGAGCGCGGCGGTAGGGCGGGTGCTGCGAACGAAGACGCCGCTGCCGTGGCGGAACTCGACCCAGCCCTCGGCCTCAAGCTGGCGATAAGCTGCGCTGGCGGTGTTGGAGTGGATCTGAAAACGGCGGGCGAGTTCGCGGGTGCTGGGCAGGCGATGACCGGGCGGCAGCTCGCGGGCGAGGATGGCGAGGACGATCTGCGTGGTCAGCTGCTCGCGCAGCGAAACCTCGCCGGTGTGGTTGAGCCAGAGGCGCATGGATGCTGTGGACGGAACTTCAGTGACAAGAATACGCCTGCGGCGGGCGATGAGTGACTGGGTTCCTACGCCCGTACCCGGAAGGTCCCCAGCGGGCTGTCATTACCCCTGCAATCGCGTTCCCCACCGTTACGCGTGGAGCTACCATCTCGAACCCGCCAAGGCGGGCTCTTTGGCGCCCGTGCGCAGAAGGCTTCGGGCAGCAAAGGTAAAAGCAACCAGCAATAGGATAGCGCCAGGTATGAGCAGGCTGCCCTCGGGGCCGTCGGCGCCGCCGCTCAGCAGTGGATTTCCCGCGGGGGTGGTGGTGAAGAGGTGGCCGTGGGGAACGAGGCCGCTGTCAGCCGTGCCGTAGAAGAAGGTTTCGCCCCAGTCCCAGGCGGCATGGCAGCCGATGGCCCAGAATGCCGAGCCGGTGAGGCGTACGCTGGCGCACCATGCAAAGCCGATGGCCGCGGCAGCGAAGATGCCGATGGCGTTTTCTCCGTGGTTGAAGGTGTGGATGAGGCCGAAGCCGGTTGAAGTGACCCATGCAGCCTGCCAGAAGGCGTCGCTCCGCGCCTTAACTCTCTGGTGGAGTATGAAGCAGGGGATCAGGCCCAGCGCCGCGATGAGGTAGACGCCCCAGTCGCTTTGTCCCGCGGAGCCTTTGAGCCAGGGCCAGGCGCACAAACCGGCAACCGCGGCAAGCGCCCACCAGAAGTTGAGGCCGCGAGTGAGGGTCGAGAGAAGGTAGCAGCGGAAGATGCCTTCTTCGACGCATCCGACGAGGAGAAATGCGCAGCCCCAGATTGCGGCAAAACGAAGGACAGCGATACCCGAAAGCGCGCAGGGGCCGAACCGCAGCCATCCACCCAGGCCAAGTGTGCCGATGAGCGCCGAGAGAGCAATGAAACCCGACGCGGCGCCAAGGAGGGTACTGGCCAGGCGGCGCGGGCCGGCCAGGTTGTAACTCAGAAGCGAACGGTGTTCAACGGCGGCGACAGCCGCACCCGCGCCGAGCACGGAGAGAAACGGGATGAGTTCGACAATGAGGGTGGAGACGGCATTCTGGCCGCTGTTTTCATCAACCAGATTGGCGGTGAAGAAGATGGTGCCGAAGACGATGCGCAGAATGTAAAACACGCAGTATGCAAAGAGAATCGACCAGCCGGCGCGCAGCCCATGAGGCCCGACGAAGACGCGCACGAGGATCGGCGGCGAGGTATCGAGTCGCCGGGGGCCGCTGTCGACCTCGGGTTCGCGGTCGGACGGCGTCTTTCCGGCCGGTGTGTCGGTTGCCGGCTCCATATCGTCTCCCTGAGCGTGTTCAGGATGACTACAAGGATAAGGGAAGGAATTGCGGCGAGGGGATCGTCTGCGAGAGATGTGAGTGCGCCGGAACGGAAACAACAAAAGGTCAGTGCTCAATTAAGGAGCGCGACCGACCCCGGCTTCTAAGTGTGCGGAGGCCTTCGTGGAATATGGTTGGGGGGGCAGTTGGAAGAACACGGAGCGGCCCAGGACGATGAAATGTTCCTAGGCCAGTGTGTTGCTGACGCTCTTGAATACAGTGCTGACAGCCGATGCAACTTCTTTGGTGCCGCTAACTGCAGCCAGAGCAATCAGGGCAACCAGCAGGGCATATTCGACCAAATCCTGCCCGTCTTGGCGACTGAGAAGTGATTGGAGCCGGACGTACAAAGTGAGAAAGAGCTTGTTCACATGAATCTCCGATGGTGGAATTCGGTACGCAGACGATTCTAATGTGAATTACCAATAAAGCCAATGGCCCAATCGTGTAAATCAAGAGGAACGATAGTTAGTTACCTTTCAGTTACTTATTGGGGAATTCTCAACGACCGCCGTCGATGAGGAATTGGAATCGGGTTGACCGTATACAACTGTTTACACTTTGGTTGAAGTCGAGCGGTTCCGGGCAGCAACCGAGCCAGAAGCAGTTAACCGGAGCGCAAAGATGAACACCGGGAGCCATGCAGGCGCGAGTACCGGGCGCAATGCAATCAGATTGAAGCCGGAGGCGATGAGTTATTTTCGACTTGCCGCACATGAGCTTGAAGAGCCCGTTGAACTGCGTGTTACCTGAGAAGACAGAGGCGGCCGGAAAAACGAAAAACGCCAAGATTGGGCTAAAATCCAGCGTTTTTGCTCGTTTAAAGCCGGACCATAAAACAGGTCGACGGATTAGACGTTAATCTAAGAAATCAGGTGACACGCCGTGGAATTATGCTGCTCGGGCGCAAATAACTCTGCATCTTTCATTTGTCGATAAGAGGTCTGGCCACTCATCGGCGGATCGGAGTGAGTCCAGGATGGATGACTGCGATCGCTGACAAGGGCAGGGATTCGCCGGCCGGTGCGAGCCGGGTGAGGGCTGTGAGTTTATTCCCGGGAGGGCGAAGTGCCGGGGAAATCCTATTTACTGAAATGTAACGGATGATCTGGCCGAATTTGGCTCTCGGGTGCGGTCCGGAGGACCCTTGCAACACTCGCTTCAAATCCGTCCTATCGATAGCGGCGCGTGGCTTTGATCACCATGGAGAAGACGCCCGACTCATCGCGCGCCACCACCAGCGAGACGTGGCGATTGATGGCGACCTCGGCCTGGAGCAACTGCTGGCCGGTGGTGTTGACGTCGGTGGCGTAGGTGAGCGTGACGCTGCGGCCGAGCTGCTCCAGCACGGTGACGCGCGAGGTGGAGTTGCCAAAGGGGCCCAGGTAGTTGGGGTCGACCTTGACCGAGCCGGCGCCGAAGAGTTTTTGCACGCGATTGCTGACGGTAGCGTTAAGGGCTCCGCCGAGGAGGGCATCGGTGCTTTGGCTGGAGATGGCCTGTTCCTGCTGCTGGGTGTAGAGGCGCTGCTGGTTTGCAGTGTGGCCGAGGGCGAGCAGCGAGACCACGTCGGCCTCGGGCAGCGGCGGGTCGCTGCGATAAGTGACGGCCAGGCGGCTGGGTGGGCCGAGCAAGCCGAGAGTGATGTCGAAGTCCTCAACGTGCGCGGTTGCGGTGAGGTCAATGACTGGCTCAATGCGCACCGGGTTGGTGAAGGTGATGGCGCCGCGTTGCAGTTCGTAGCGGGTTCCGGCGATCATGGCGCTGCCCTGGGTAATGCTGACGCGGCCGAGGAGGGAAGGCGAAGCGAGCGTGCCGCGCACGCGCAGATCGACATCGCCGGCCAGCTTGGCAAAGGCGTTCTGGAAGTTGAGCTGCGGCGAGGAGATCACGAGCACATCCAGGCGCACGTGATTGGACGGGGCGTCGGGCGAAGTGACGGTCTGGACGGAGTTGGTTTGCTGGGCGAGGGCCGCGATATCGAGATCGGCGCCGGCAGTGAAGCGCGTGATGGTGACATTGCCTGAGAGCAGCGGGCTGGACTGCGAGCCTTCGAGGCGCAGCGAGGCATCAGCCAGCGAACTGACGCCCTGCGGGTAACGGATGCGGATGTTCTTGCCGGTGACGGTGAGGTTTGAGTAGATGCCGTGCTGGTAAGAGAGCGAGCCGCCAACGCTGAGCAGGCCGCCGCCGCTCATGGCGGTCAGCGAGCGAACCTCAAGCCGGTTCTGGTTGAACTCGAGCGTTCCGTGGAGCTGGCTGAGTCCGTTGGGCAGGTCTTCAAGCGAGAGCGAACCGTTGTCGAATTCGATGCGGCCGTGCAGGGCCGGCTGCTCCAGGGGGCCGTGCGCCTCGAGCTGGAAGGTGGTGGTGCCGCTGGCGGTCAGGTCGGGGTCGAGAGTCTCGGCCAGTTTGAGGTTGATAGAGCCGCTGGCAGCGAGATCGAGTTGGCGCCTGCCCTCAAAATTGATCTGTCCTTCGGCGTGGAGGTCGGTGTTTTCGCCGGTAACGTGAAGAGGGTCGAGGTGGACGCGGGAGTTGGCGAGCGTGGCATGAACGCCGCCCGGGCTTTCGAGATGAACGCCGGCGAGCGTGACCGCGAGTTGCCGCAGAGTGGCTTCTCCGCGGAGTTTCGATGGATTGCGGAGAGGGCCCTCGATCGTGATGGTTCCGGCCAGCGAAGACTCGCCCTTGATGGATTCAAAGTGGATGAGCTGGAGCACAGCGGCGATGTTGAACTGAGAGAAACTGACCTGAGCCTGGGTCGGATAATCGCCGCTCAGGGTGGTCTGGCCCTGGAGAGCGAGTTCGGCACCCTGCAGGCGCGAGGAGACCTGGTAATTGAGAGCGCCGGCGACGGTGTGAGCCGTGAGGCTGAGGTCGCCGAGCTTCTGGCCGCTCAGGACAAGGTCCGAGAGCGATGCCTGGGCATCGATGAGGGGTTTCTCGAAGGTGCCCGAACCCGAGACGCTAGCGGTGAGCCGGCCGTCGGCGTCGATGTTCTGGCGATGCAGCCATGCGACGCGGCTGAGGTCGATTGCGGCGCCGCGGGCTTCGCCCTTGAGGCTCTTGTCGCGCAGGTTGTAGCTGCCTGAAGCGATAATCGTGCCGGCGTCGATGACAAGGCTGGCGGAAGAAATGTTCACGGTGGGGCTGGCAAACGTGCCCTCGAGGCGCAGGCGTTTGAGCGGCTCGCCATAGAAAGCGCCATTGCTTAGCACTACGGTCCCCGTGCCGCGCAGGTCGTGGAGGGGACCGTCGGCTTCAATGGTTGCGTCGAGAGTGCCCGAGACTGGAATGGCTGCGGGCAATAGCGGGGCAATGTCGTCGAATGCGAGCCGGCTGGTCTGGGCGTGGAGATGGAGAATTGAATCGGCGCTAAAGCCAGGCTCCGGGCTGCCGGACGCGTCGAGGGTGCCATTGAAGGCGATGCGCGATTTGTCGCGAATGGCCAGGGCGCGCAGCACCGCGATGCGCGCGGCGGCGTAGCTGCTATCGGCCTCGAGCGAATCGAAGTGGATGAAGCGTGGCTGGGCTGAGGGGTTTCCAGAGGCGGGCATCTCGGCCTGAAAGTCGGCGGCCTTGATATGCCCGGCCAGACGCGGACGCACGATCGATCCTGTCCAGGAGCCGGTGAAGTCGGCCTGGCCGGCAAGCGAGACGGGCAGAGCCGCGGCGCCGGAGCGGCCGTTGCGGTGGAGATCGAGATCCCGAAGGACGGTGTCGAACTCGGCAAAATTGCGGGAGTGAAGTTCCACGTCGAGATCCGTTGGGCCGGTGAGCGGGTAAGCGCAGAGCCGGCCGTGGGCTGAGATTTCGCTCTGGGGCAGATGAACCTCAAGACTGCGGACTGCGACCGATCCGTCGCGTTGCGTATAGGTCGCGTCAATGACGCCGGTGGCGGGGAGTTCATTTCCCGATGCGGAAGAGCCCGGCTCGGGAGCCGAAAGCGTCAGGTACGAGTCGACGACAACAGTACGGTCTTCGCCATGGGTCCAGACAGCATCAGCCGTGCCATTTACGCGTGAATCCAGGCCGAGCCTCTTGAAGGGCGGCAGGCTCACCATGTCGAGAATGGTATCGAGCGCAACGTTCTTGAATATGGCGGTGACCTTGCCGTTCACGGGAATGATGAGATCGGGCGGATGGACAGCCGCCACGACAGGGCGAGCGGGCGCGGGATTCGGGGTCGGGCTTTGGGTCTTGCCTTTGAACAGGCCGTGCAATGAGAAACCGGCCGCATGAGTGCGTTGAGCCGGCGGAGGCGGTTGCGGCCCGGGCAGCCACGGCGAAAGATCGACCGATCCATCCATCTCCCCACCTTGCGGCAGGCGTGCGGCGACGTTATCGATCAGGAGGCGGTCCTGGGTGCCGTGCACCGTGCAGTCGAGTGTGACGCCGCGCTCTTCAACTCCGGTGCCCACGTAGGCGCCTTTGTCGATGTGGACGGGCCCGTCGAAGTGGAATTTACCGGCTTGACCGATGGCCGTGAGATCGAGTTTCGCGAGGCCTTCAGGCGCGAATGGATAGCCGGTGATGGGATCGAGCAGGCGCATGTCGAGCTCGCCCTTGACCCGCGATTGCCAGTTGAAGTGGGTGAAATCGTCGAGATCGCCCGAGACCTCAAAAGAGTGGTCTTTGCCGTCGCGGCTGTGCGCGGTAAGGCGCAGGCTGCGCAGATAAGCCGCATTGCGGGTCAGGTCGACGGTGGCCTGCAGAAAGCCGTGGACCGGCGGGATTCTGGTTCTGGGAACGGTGCGCGAGAGATTAAGATCGGTGGCGCCGATTTCGACATGATAGCTCTCGGGCGAGTTCGGCAACGCGGCAACCCAGCTGATGCGCAGCGAAACATCGCTGGCGGTAAAGTCGAGAGGAACCCAGCGGCTTTGGTAATCGAAACCGGCAGAGCGGATGTCGTAATCGAAGAGGCCGCGCTCGACGGTGATACACGATGCTTTCAGATCGAAGAGCTGGTCAATGGCGTGCGGGTTGCTTTTGGTTTTGCGCTGGGGATGCGGCTGGTTGGTTTTGCCATCGGGATAAACGATGAGGTGGAATTGGGGCTGGACGATGTCGAGATCGCGCAGCAGAATGCGCGGGTTTGCGATGTCGAAGACGCTGATGGCGATATGAAGACGATCGACCTGCGCGTAAGGGGCTTCGCCGGGCGATTCAAGGCCGTGGATGACGAGGCCGCCGATGTCGGCTTCGAGATGCCGCAGGTTCCAGTGGAACGACTCGATCTCAACGCGCCCGCCGGTGAGTTTTTCAAGGTTGCTCACGATGCGGCCGCGCATTACGTTCTCAAAGTGAGCGGAACTGAGATAGAAATAGGCGCCGATTGTGGCCAGGCTGAGCAGAACCAGCGCGCCGGCGATGGTGATGGGCACATGGCGGGTGAAAAAGCGGCGCAGGCGGCTCGTCACGCGTGGGGTGGGGGACGCATTGGGCTCAGTATTCATTGGCCGCCTCCCGAGCCGGTTTTGCCGGGTATTTCAAGGTCGGGATCGAGAATCTCGACGTCGCCCTGCTGACGCAGATTGGCGAGCCAGTTGTCAAAGAGCACATTGACCTGCTGTTCGAGGAGAATCTCCTGGATGCGCGGAGCGACCTGCTCGAGCGATGGAATGGTCTCGCCGGGCTTGTACTGCGGAAGCAGCGTTTTGTTGTAATACCGGGCAACCTCTTCCTGCGAGATGCCGATGCCCTGGCGGAATCGCAGCTCAATGAATCGCAGAATTTCAAGCCGGTAGCGGAGATAAGCGTTGACCCGCTCAGGCGTGAGATTGTGGGCGGCAAGGAACGCCTTCCATCCGGCATCGGTGGCGCAATCCTCATGAACGCATGCAGGCAGTTCCTTGCGAAGCTCGGCCAGCCGCGCGTCGACCTCAGATTGCGACGGCTCAGCGGCCTGCGCGTCCTCCTTGCGAATCTGCTGCTCCATGAGCGAGCGGCTGATGAGCTGTTCGAGGGCGCGCTGGCGGGTGAGTTCGCCCTGTCCGAGGTCGCCCGCGTTGAGCACTGAAAGCCGGATCTCTTCGTCGAGATCGCTGGCCAGAATGACGCGCTGATTGACGAACGCGACTACGCGGTCGAGGACGACGGGCGCGGATTGCGCTGCCGGCCCAGGCGGAGCCTGCGCTGTTGCCGCTGCCGCGCAGCAGAGAATCGCAAGCCAGCACAGGCCGGCCGGGAGCGGAACGATTTTCATCCGGATTGGCAAAGGTGTGCGCATCAGAAGGCCTGACCCAGTGAGAAAGAGAAGTTGAAATGCGGCGCCTGGCCGAGATGAGGATCGGTGGCGTAGCCGGGAATTGTACTGCCTGGGGGCGTCGCGATCGAATAGTTGATGTTGACCGGGTAGATGGGCGGATTCAGGTTGTAACTGAAGTCGAGGCGGACGGGCCCGACCGGCGTGTGATAGCGGAGGCCGATGCCGGGCGCATGCGAGAAGTAATTGAAGCTGCACGGGCCTTGCTGGCCGGTGGAGGTGTTAGGGCCGCCGCTGGGCGTGTAGCCGGTTGGATAGTCTTTAGGGTTCGCCACCGCGTTGATGCATGCATCGCGGTCGGGCTGGTGGATGCGAATGGCGCTTTGCCAGGCATCGCCGGCGTTGGTGAACACGTTGCCCATGTCGTGAAAGAGCACGAGACTGAGGGTGTTGCCGAACCAGGGCAGATTGGGCGGAGGCAGGCGGAGTTCAGTGCTGTTGACGAGCGCGCCTGCGCCGCCGATGGGGAAGCCGGTCTCGGGATCGCGCGGGCCGGCGGCGTTGAACGAGAATCCGCGCAGCGAAGTGGGACCGCCGGAGAAGAGCCGCTCGGGCAGAGGAATCGCTCCGCCGAATCCTGAGCCGAATGCGCGCAGTTGGCCGTAGCGGGTATTGCGCGCGATGACGAACTGGCCCTTGTCGAAGCTGTAATAGCTGGAGTTGGTGGTGTCGATGCGATTGAACTCAGCCTCGGCGCCGAATTCGTGGTAGGAGAGGAACTCCTGAAAGCTCGTGTAGGTCCCGCGGTGCGCGTCCATGGGCTGATCGCGGGTATCGCGAATCCAGGTGAAGGCCGGGCCGCCGACGCGCGTGGCGGCGCCCAGATCGGAGATCTCGCCGGGATAGACCTGCAGCGTGCTGGCCGACACTTTGACACGGCGAAAGTCGATCTCGTAGATGAAGGTGTTGGCTTTAGAAAGAAACCAGCCGGAACGGCTGAAGTTCTCGGTGCCCCGGAAAGCGCCTTCAATGCGGGATGCCACGTAAGTGGAGACGTCTTCGCTGTTGGCGTAACCGGCCGAGAATCCGAAGCCGAAGTTCTTGATGCCCTGGAAATGGGGAATCTGGTAGAGGAACTGGAGGCTCTGTTCGAGCAGACCGTAGGTGCCACGCAGCGATGCCGACTGCTCGCGGCCAAAGACGCCATTGCGCGTGATGTCGGCGATGACGCGGGGGCTGACGCCGGTTTTGCCGTTGGGATTGCAGGCAACTCCGCCGGCGATGGCTCCGGCGCAGTTGCTCTGTGGCTGGCCGGTCTGGGCCTCAAATCCGAAACCGTAGGTGAGAGTCCAGCGGCGCGCTTCAGTCAGTTGCAGCAGTACGGTTTTTTCGGGTTCGGCCCCGCCGGGGTTCTCGATTGCGGTGTTGACCTCGTTAAAGAGAGCGTAGTTGTAGAGATTGCGCTGCGTGTCGAGGAGCGCCGACTGGTTGAGCGGATTGCCGGCACGAATGGTGATGGCCTGTGCAACCGTCGAAGGCCGGGTGTAGGCGAATCCCGTGGTGAGCACCTTGCGGACGAAGACCTGCTCGCCTTCAGTGATGCGGAAGGTGACGTCGATCTTGTGCGCATCGGCGGATTCGATGGTCTGGCCGATTTCGACTCTGACTTGCTCGAATCCGTGCGAGAGGTAGGCGTTGAGCAGCGCATCGCGGTCGCCGGCCAGATTCTGCGGCGAGAATAACTGGCCGGGAATGGTGTTGAGCAGCGGCGAGAGCTTTGGGGTTTCGATGTGCGCGTTGCCCGCAATCTCGACCACGCCCACTTTCATCTGCGCGCCTTCATCCACGTTGTAGGTGACGGTGAGCGGCTCGGATTCGCCGGCTTTTAAGGGTGGGGCCGGAGGGTGGTCGGCCTGAACCGTTTCAGGTGTGTTGGTCTCGGCGGTGACCTTGACGCTGGAGAATCCGTTGGCCTGGTAAACACCCTCGATGGCGGCAATATCTTGAGAGACGAGCGCCTGGCTGTAAGAGCCGTGCCGGTCAAGGGCGCTGGCCGGATGAACGCTGAGCGAGTCCATCAGCGTTGCCGAGTCGAAGTAGCGGTTGCCCTTGATAAGCACGTGCTCAACGCGGCGGCGCGGGCCGGGCTGCACGGTAAAGACAATGTTGAGCTGGGCGCTGGCTGAGCCGGGTGCTGCGACGGATTGCTGTTCGTGCGTGACCCTGGCATCGTAATAGCCGAGGCGCTGAAAGTAATCGCGCAGGCGGCGGTTGCCCTCGTTGAGCAGATCCTCGTCGACCGCGCCTTCTTCGTAAACCGGAATCAGGCGCCTGATGCGCTCCGGGCCGAGGCTCGCTCCTTCAACAATCACTTTCACCAAGGGCCCGCGCACCGCCGAAAAACGAAAGTTGACCTGCCGCGTTGCGGGATCGTAGGTGGCGGATTCGAGCTTGACGTCGGCTTCGAGCCAGTTGCTGTGCTGGTAGTGGCGCAAAACGCCGTCGAGAGCGCGGTTCACGGTGTCGCGGTCGACGCGCGCGCCGGCCCTCAGGTGCGCGTAACGCCGGAACACGGCCAGGCTGATGCCGGGATCTCCGGTGATCTCGACTTTGCCGACGCGGGCCTGCGGGCCCGAGGTGACGTGAAAGACGATGTCGACGAGCTGATCCTGAGGGTACGGTGTCAACTGCTGTTCGATTTTAGGTTCGTGGAAGCCGCCCGCTGCGAGAGTGGCGCGCATCTGTTCAAGCGCGCGGGAGAGCTTCTCCCGCGTTAGCCGTGTGCCGGCGGCGAGTTGGCTGGCGCGCTCGAGCTGGGTATTCATGGTGGCGCCGATAGCTCCATAGACGCCGACCGTGCCGATGAACGCTCGCGGCGCGCCGGCGAAGGTGAGTTCGACGCCGCCGGGAACACGCAAGGCTTCAACCTCGATTTCGTCGTAGAGGCCGGAGCGATAAAGCTGGCGAAGGCTGCGCCTGACGTCTTCAGGATCGAGAGGCTGGTTTACGGTCTGGGCCAGGTTGGCGGCGGTGGCTTTGACGCGCGCCTCTGGAATGCCGGTGAAGGAGATACGCGTCACGGTGAGGCCGGCAAACGAAAGGATCGCGCCAGGAGCCGGAGTGAGGAGCGTTTGCGGAGATGGGAAACCCGGAATGAATGGCTGGGCGAATTGGATGGGCGCACCGGCGGGATTCGCGGTCGGAGCCGGCGCGGAGTTCAACGGTGCGGGAGCCTGGGCGGAGACGGCTGAAGCTCGAAAAAAAGAAAAGATGCAGCTCAGCAGAATCCCAAAACGGACGGCCGCAGGAAACAGATCCTGTTGCCGGCGTTGGTGGCCGCGCTTGCCCTCCGGCTTTCTCCGCAAGACTTTATTCTCCCAACCAGAAGGGAATCGAAAAACCGTCCCCAAACCTTGGTCGCCGTCCTGCGCACGGGCTAAACCAACGGGCGCAAGTACCAGCGACAGGCGTTTGCAGTCAAGATAAGCTGCAGTGCTGCTTTCGGTCACTATTTTCTGTAAACCGTGAATCTGCTGACCCGAATCCGTGCGCCAGGTTGCGTTCAAACGGCCAACGATCGATGCCGGCGAGGCGTCAAATTTACAATTTGAGTCCGGATCCCGCTTTTTGAGGCAACCTTGCCGGCAGCAAACGACTTCACAATCCAGAGCCGGTTATTTGCGATCCCGCGAAGCGCGAAAGTAAAAGACCGGCTCCAGGGAGCACCGCAGATCTTTGCCTGCTACCCCTCTTATACTAACGAGGATGGAAGCCAAGCGCACGGGAAGCGGGTTCCACCATAGAACCTGAAGGAAGCGCATGTCCGATTCCATAACCCCTACCGACCGGAATCCTGAGCCGAAGATGCACCGGCGCGAAAACGCCGGCGCGCCGGGCACACCGTCCCCAGGGCGGCAGGTAAAAGCAGTCGACTCCGCGGAAGCGAATGTTCTGGCCTGCGCCCAGGCGGGTGACCACCAGGCCTTTGCCCAGCTGTACTCGCTGCATAAACGGCGCATCTACTCCCTCTGCCTGCGCATGGTGGGCAACGTGACCGAGGCTGAAGACCTGACGCAGGAGGCATTCCTGCAACTGCACCGCAAGATCGGCACATTTCGCGGCGACTCGGCGTTTTCAACCTGGCTGCACCGGTTGGCGATCAATGTTGTGCTGATGCAGCTCAGGAAAAAAGGACTGTCGCTGATTTCACTCGACGAGGCGATGGAACCGGCACCGGAAGAGGGACCCGGACGAAGCTTCGGCGCGCCGGACCTGACGCTTTCGGGGACTATCGACCGGCTGGCGCTGGAGCGGGCCGTGGCCGACCTTCCAGCCGGCTACCGGCTCATCTTTATCCTTCACGACGTGGAAGGATTCGAACATAATGAGATTGCCGCCATGCTGGATTGTTCGATCGGGAACAGCAAATCCCAGTTGCACAAGGCGCGTCTTAAGCTGCGCGACGCGTTGAGGACCAACCCCCGGCAGGAGGCGCGCCCATGACAGACCGGCCTGGAAATATGAGCTGCGAGGAGTTCCAGTCGCAACTGCCTGAGCTTATAGGTTCGGGAAAGATCGACGCGAACCACCCGCACCTGAGGGATTGCGAGCTTTGCCGGACGCTGTTGGCCGACCTCGAGACGATAGCCGAGGCCGCCAGGCAGCTTTTTCCCATTGAGGACCCGCCGCCCAAACTGTGGGACAAGATCGAGTCGGCACTGAAAAACGAGGAGGAATCCGGAGTGGATGGCCCGGACGAGCCCGAACCAGGCCCCGAAAAGCCAAAGGACGAAGAGGACTCCGAGGCGGGGCCGGAAAAGCCAAAAGAGTAGTGACGGGCCTTTGGACCCTTGCCGGGCAACTTTTGCGCCTTCCTATGACCGGGGACAGGTTTGAGGCCGTTCCCTGCTCATTTTCTGCAGTCAATCAGCCGATAGAACCCTCGAATGCAAGACAAGGCGCTGATTTAAGGAGGCAGGTGCAACGAACCGGGGTTCACACTGCCCGGCGCGGTCTGGATATGGGCGATCAGGAACCGTTTGTGCCGGAAAGGCGTACCGGAGGCATAGCAGGGGCAGTTCGGAGCGGAAAAGAGGTCGCGGAGGGACGACAAAGATGCATCCTTTTCAAATCTTCGTGATCTAATTAAGGAAAGCTGATAAGAGGACACTCAATGCCAAACCAGCCTTCGAACCCAACCCAAGCCCGGGAACCCGCCGGAAAGGCGGTTGTGACCAATCGCAAAATCCCGGTGTTGCCGGTGCGGGAGACGGTTCTTTTTCCCCATGCTGTACTTCCATTGACAGTGGGCCGGGAGAGCTCAATCCAGTTGATTGAATCGCTGGGCGAGGAACGGACCATCGTCGTTCTGGCCCAGATCGATCCGCGCCAGGACCTGCCCAAACCCGAGGACATGCACACCGTAGGCACCATTGCCACCGTGCACAAGGTGGTGCGCATGCCCAACCAAAGCCGCTTTGTGTTCACCGAAGGCGTGGGCCGCGTGAAGATCGTGAGCTACGCGCAGACCGAGCCATACATGGTAGCCGAGGTTGAGATGGTGGAGGACGTTGAGCCCGCCGCAAGCTCGGGCTATGAGGCGCTGGTGCGCAACGTGGTGGCGCAGTTCCAGCAGATCGTGTCGGAGTCGGCGACGCTCTCAGACGAGCTGCGCGCGATTGCCGGGAGCCTGGAGGATCCGGCGCGGCTGGTGGATTTCGTCGCCTCATCGCTGCCCTTCCTGACCACGGAGGAAAAGCAGAAGCTGCTCGGAACGGCCGAGGTCTACGACCGGCTCGACCAGCTGAACAAGCTGCTGGCCAAGGAGATCGAGGTGCAGCAGTTGCGCGCCAAGATCCAGACCGAGGTGCAGGACCAGGTGCAGCAGTCGCAGCGCGATTACTATCTGCGCGAGCAGCTCAAGGCCATCCAGAAGGAGCTGGGCGAGCAGGACGAGGGGCAGCGCGAGATTGAAGAACTGCGCGCCAGGATTGAAGCCGCGGGAATGCCCGAGGAAGTGAAGAAAGAGGCGCTGAAGGAGCTGACGCGGCTATCGCGCATGTCTCCCATGGCGGCCGACTACTCGCTCACCCGCAACTACATTGAGTGGTTGGCGGTGCTGCCGTGGTCGAAGAGCTCGGGCTCGAAGATCGACATCTCCAAGGCGCGGGAGATTCTGGACGAGGATCACTACGAGCTGCGCAAGGTGAAGGAGAGGATTCTCGATTACCTGAGCGTGCTGGAGTTGAAGCCCGACATGAAGGGGCCGATCCTCTGCTTCGTCGGACCTCCGGGCGTGGGCAAGACCTCGCTGGGACGCTCGATCGCGCGGGCGCTGGGCCGCAAGTTCCAGCGCGTCTCGCTGGGCGGAATGCACGACGAGGCCGAGATTCGCGGCCACCGGCGCACGTATATCGGCGCGCTGCCGGGCCAGATCATCCAGAGCATTCGCCGGGCTGAAACCAACGATCCGGTGATCATGCTGGATGAGGTTGACAAGCTGGGACGCGATTTCCGCGGCGATCCGGCGTCGGCGCTGCTCGAGACCCTCGACCCGGAGCAGAACAACACCTTCCGCGACAACTATCTCGACGTACCGTTCGATTTGTCGAAGGTGCTGTTCATCTGTACCGCCAACATGCTCGATACGGTGCCGCCGCCGCTGCAGGACAGGATGGAGATCATTCCCCTGCAGGGCTACAGCGAAGAAGAGAAGGTGCACATCGCCCGGCGGTACCTGATTCCGCGCCAGATCAGGGAGAACGGGATCAAGCCGGAGCAGATCGAGTTTCCTGAGGAAGCAATCCGCCACCTGGTGCGCCACTACACGCGCGAGGCCGGTGTGCGCAAACTGGAGCAGGTGATCGGGACAGTCTGCCGCAAACAGGCGCGCCGCGTTGTGGAAGGCAAGACCGAAAGACTTGTCGTCACGCGCGAGGTGGTGAAAGAGTTCTTGGGCGGCATCCAGGTGCGCGTGGATACAGAGCTGACCGAACGCGTGAAGCGGCCCGGAGTTGCCGTGGGTCTGGCGTGGACGCCGGCCGGCGGCGACATCCTCTTCATCGAGGCCAACAAGATGAAGGGCAAGGGAAGCTTTATCATGACCGGTCAGATCGGCGAGGTGATGCAGGAATCGATGCAGGCCGCGCTAACCTGGGTGCGGTCGAATGCGCCCATGCTGGGACTGACCGAGGACTTCAACAAGGACATCGACCTGCACATTCACGTGCCTGCGGGCGCGATTCCCAAGGATGGTCCTTCGGCCGGCGTAACCATGGCCACGGTGCTGGCATCGCTGCTGACCGAGACCCCGGTTCGCCAACTGACCGCGATGACCGGTGAGATCACGCTGAGCGGCAACGTGCTGCCGGTGGGCGGAATCAAGGAGAAGTTCCTGGCGGCACGCCGGGCAGGAGTGGAAACCATCATCCTGCCTGCTGAGAACCGCCAAAACGTGGAGGAAGATCTGACGCCGGAGATGATGGAGGGCGTGACCGTGCACTACGCCCAGCACATTGAAGATGTTCTGGCTGTGGCGCTGCCCAACCTGAAGCCCCGGAAAGAAGCTAAGTCCTCGCCCGAGCTGGTGGTGGGCGGCCAGGCAGCTTAGAGGCTGCTATTAGTTTTCGCGCTGCCCGTGGGAAAGCTAATAGCAACCTCTAACCCCGCATCGGGCGATTACTGCGGTTCCAGCATTGCTATACCTGGAGCTAATTAACACAAGTCGTCCCGACCCCAAGGAGGGACGACCCTGCACAAAAGCCGGATAGGGTAAATCTATCCTGGAACCGCTCTGAGAAGGCCGGCGAAGCTGCCGGCCTTTCGTGTATTGCTGCCTACCTTCGCCCGCCTCCCATTCGTCGCTCCATTGACAGAAGAAGTACCAGCAGGAAGGGAACCAGGAGAAAGACCACGATGAGCGTCGTGTGCCGGGTCAGATCCGGAAAGTCTCGCGCGATACGGGCGCGGTGCTTCGCCGACCATGCCTTAAGAAGGCCGATATTCGCATCGTGGGCGTGCAGTTGTGCTGCCGCTATGATCAGTGCTGCCAATCCGTTCGCCGCAATGCCGCATCCGGCCAGCGCCATTCCCACTTGACGATGCAGCCCTGTCCCCACGCCGATCCACAGCGCCGCGAGCGTCACCACCAGGAATTCGACCAGGACAAAGCGGAGCCCATTCAAGGTATTGTGTTCCCGAATCATCGCCAGCACGGCGGCTCTCCGGCTTCGCGGCATGAATCCGAGAGTAGCACTTTCCCTCGGGGTATGGTCCGCTTCCACTCTTAGCAAATGCGGCAGTCCGAATCCCCAGGTTGCTGCGTCTAAGCCTCCAGCAGGCGGTATTCTTCTTGTCAACGATGCAAGTTAAAGTAATTCCCTTCGGGATGTTGAAAGACTGGCTGAGTTCCGGGACCACTCTGATTGAGCTTGATGAAGGAGCGACAGTCGCCGATCTGATGCGGAAGCTCGTCGCCGATCCACGGCGCGGCAGCGGGCTTGAGCAGCAGCTCGCCAGGATCGCCGTGGGAGTGAACGCGGAATACGCAACGGCGGCGCGGGTTCTGCGCGATGGCGACGAAGTTGCCCTGTTACCACCCGTCTCGGGGGGCACTGCGCGTCCAGCGGACTCTTTTGAGCAGAAATCAGGCGCGCCAACGATTGCCCTCACCCGCGAGCGCATTGATGCCGATCGACTCGTTACTTCGGCCAGGAGCGGGGAAGACGGCGCGGTGGTGGTCTTTGACGGCATTGTGCGCAACAACTCGCGCGGCCGCGCAACGCTCTATCTCGACTACGAGGCGTATGAGGAAATGGCGCTGGCCCAGATGCGCAGTCTGGCGATGGAGGCAAGGGAAAAACTCGGTGTGCGGCAGGTAACGATCGTGCATCGGCTGGGCCGGCTCGAGATTGGCGAAACCAGCGTGCTGATCGTGGTCGCATCGGCGCATCGCGCCCAGGCTTTCGACGCATGCCGGTGGCTTATCGATACGCTCAAGCAGACGGTGCCCATCTGGAAGAAAGAGACGTTCGCCGATGGCGCGGTGTGGGCTCCGGGCGAGCCGTTTCCGCAGGAGATGGCTGTTTTTCCCGAGGAGGAGAAGCATGAATCGTAGCCTCCGGGTAAAGAGTTGTCATCCTGAGCGGAGGTCGCGTTTTCTGCGGCTCGAGTCGAAAGCCTGCCTTGAGCAGAGATCGCGTCAGCGATCGAATTCGAATGGGGGTCTTCGGTTGTTTTTCGCGAGCCTCCTCGCGGCGTTTCTCTTCGCGCCAGCCGCCTGCGCACAGGACACCACGTTCAAAGTTGACGTGAAACTGGTGAATGTCTTCGTCAACGTGACCGACGCCAACGGCGCGATTGTGGGCGGGCTGAAACGCGAGGATTTCAGCGTCTTCGAGGATGGACGGAAACAGGAGATCGCGGTTTTCGAGCGCCAGTCAGAGCTGCCGCTCAACCTGGCGCTGGCCATTGACACATCGGGCAGCGTGCGCAAGGACATGACCGAGGAGGCAGGCGCCGCGCGGCGTTTTGCACACGCCATTCTGCGGCCGCAGGATGAGATGAGCGTCTTCCAGTTCGCCACCCTGGTACAGCAGCTGACGCCGTTTACCAACAAGCTGAAGGAGATCGATCACGGACTTGGGCAACTGCGCGGCGACTGGGCTACGGCGGTCTACGACGCCGTGGTTGAAGCCTCGCAGAAGCTGGGCGTGCGCGAGGGGCGCAAGATCCTGGTGGTTGTCTCGGACGGCGACGATACAGCCAAGAGCTCGACATACGCCGATGCCCTTGAGGCGGCGCTGCGCAACCAGGTGACGATTTACTCGCTGATCGACGTGCCTATCGAAGCCAGCGCCGGCCGCGACATCGGCGGCGAACATGCGCTGATCACGCTCGCCGAGCAGACGGGCGGCAAGCATTTTTACGTGGGCGCGGGCGGGCTCGACAAGGCCTTCGCGCAGGTGAGCGACGATCTGCGCACCCAATACCTGATCGGCTACTATCCGAAGAATCAGGAACCTGGGCGCGACTTTCACCGCATCACGGTGACGATTCCGCGGGCGGCGTCTGACGTCTTCAACGTGCGCCACAAAGTGGGGTACTACGCCGATTCGAGGGGCGGAAACAACTAGCCTGCATTTCTCACACGATGCGCCTCGTAAGTAAGTCAGTGGACGGCTTCAAACATCGTTGATTTTCCTGTGCGCTTTGGTGTGAATGCAGAGAAATCTGGCAGCGTTCTTGGTCCAATATAAACCCTTTTGGTTCAATCAGTTACGACGAAGAATCCGAGGCACGCAAAAAACGCGAATCCAGCGCAAAAAGAGCGGAATTTGCACCATAAGTCCTTTAAAACGAGTTCTCCTGCGGAACAAATGTAACAGCCTTTTTGTTACATTGTGCGACCTAACCGGTGTTGATTTCTTCTGCTTGATATCAAACAAACCCTATTTAATTTCTGAGTACCCCGGGGGTGGGGAGGGGTAGGCTCTTTGAGGCAATAGGGAATAGGGAGCAGGAAATAGGCGGCGGGGCAGCAAGCCTGAGCCGGTGCTTGTGCAATTGTTTGCATAGAGAGATTATGGGCGCATAGTGCGTATTGAACTGCAAAAGGCAGGCGACGAAACCGCACGTTGAACTGGCAGGCTTGTGAAGGCTAGAGGCTAGGGCTCTCGCGCCAATCAGAACGCGAGAGCTCTAAGCTTCTTCAGGATTACCCAATCACACCGCACATGCGCGCCGGGCTGATTCGAGGTTGCATCTAAAATAGAAATATGACACCCCCACTGCCATCGCGCCGGCGCTCCAAAACGCCTCCTCCCGGTGAAACCGGACAAGAAAGCCTCTACCTGCGATCGCTGAGCGAACGGCAGGTGATTGTGGCCGTAAAGCTGCGCGACGGCGAGACAGTGCGCGGGTGGATTGAGTATTTTGACGACACCATGCTGCGCCTGACCCGCGAGAACCAGCCGAATCTATTCATCTACAAACACCAGATCAGGACGATCAGCGAAGTGGGGCGCAAGAAGGTGGTCCGCTACAACGATCCAGGAGCGCTGCCGCGCGAGGCGGGCTCATGAGCGGCGCCGTGGAGCAGACCGATACGCAGCTGGCGGCAGTGGCGACGCGCGCGGCAGGGATTGCGCGCGAAGCCGGAGCGCGGCTCAAGGAGTTTTTTGCCGCGGGCGTTGAGACCGAGTACAAGGGCGACGTTGACCTGGTGACGGTGGCCGACCGCACGGTAGAGAAGCTGATTCGCACGCGCCTGGGCGAGGTCTTCCCCAAGCACGGCATCTACGGCGAAGAGGGAACGCGGGAGCGGCTTGAGGGCGAGTACCGCTGGTACGTGGATCCGCTGGACGGAACCACCAACTTCGCGCACGGGTTTCCGCAGTTTTGCATCTCGTTGGGACTGGAGCACCGACCGGCGGGCATCAAGGCCGACGAGGATGGAACGCTGGTGGCCGCGGTGATCTACGACCCCATGCGCGACGAGCTCTATACTGCCGAGCGCGGGGGCGGAGCGTGGCTGAACGGGCGGCGGATCGGCGTTTCGCGCACACCGTTGCTGGCCGAGGCGCTGGTGGCCACGGGATTCCCGAGCCGGAAGCGGCATGCGAGCCCGAATGTGCATTTCTACCACGAGTTCACGCTGCGTTCGCATGGGGTGCGGCGGGCGGGCTCGGCGGCGCTGGACCTGGCCTGGATTGCCGCGGGCCGGATGGAGGCCTTCTGGGAGTTCAACCTGAATCCCTGGGACACGGCGGCCGGCGTTCTGCTGGTTATTGAGGCGGGCGGCAGGGTGACTACCTTTTCCGGCGCTCCCTTCAAGTTCGACAGCCGCGAGATTCTGGCTTCGAACGGGCTGATCCACGGTGAGCTGGTGGGACTGTTTGAAGCCATGTTCGCTGGGCGGGATCTGGAGCCGATTCCAACTCCGCGCGAGTTCGCCGAGCAGAGAGCGGCACGCGGGGCGAAGCGCGAGTGAAGGGCGAACAGCGGCTGCCGCAGGCCGCCCGCGGAATCGATCTCAAATTGCAAAACGATCTTATGCGGTCATGGGCGCGGACGCTGGGGGCAATATGCTACTATCAGCGTCGAGAAGTTCCAGATCCCCGGAGAGAAAAACGATGGCATACGTGATTGCAGAACCCTGTATCGGCACCAAGGACACCGCCTGCGTGGACGCATGTCCTGTGGATTGCATTCACCCCAAGAAGGACGAAGCCGGCCACGGCGAAGCCGATCAGCTTTTCATTGATCCGGTCGAGTGCATCGACTGCGGCGCATGCGTACCGGCGTGCCCGGTGTCGGCCATCTTTGCGCAGGACGACCTGCCGGAGAAGTGGGCCCACTTTACCGAAAAGAACGCCACGCACTTCGGCCGTTAACCGGCGAGCGGCCGGCCGGCGCTGAAGGCCGACGCGGTGCGGAGCCCAAGTTAAAGTCATCACCTGATGCGCATCCTGCCGCGGGGCGGGATGCGCATTTGTATTTTCGGGCGGGTTGACCGCAAGGTGCGAAGATAGGAATCGCGATGGCCGTACTCACCTCAGAAGCCGTGGTTTTGCGCACCTGGCCGCTGCACGAGGCCGACCTGATTGTGAGCTTTTTTACCCGCGACTACGGCAGGCTGAAGGGAGTGGCCAAGTCCGCGCTCAAAAGCCGCAAACGGTTCGGCGGCGCGCTGGAGCCGATGACGCTGGCGCGGGCCTGGTTTGCCGAAAAGCCCCGGCAGGAATTGGTCCGGCTCGATCAGCTGGAGATTGTGCGCTCGCCGCTCTCGGCGCCTGTCGACCACGCGCGCATGGCCGTGCTGAGCTTTTTTGCCGAGGTGCTCGACGAGGCGCTGCCCGAGCACGACCCGCAGGACGCGGTCTTCAGGTTGCTGGTCTCGGTGCTGGAGCAAACCCAGGCCGCGCAGTCAGAGAGCGGGCAGCCCCCGGCGATAACCATGCAAACCGCAACCGGCGGGCCGTGGATGGCGCTCACCTATTTTTCGCTGTGGATCACCCGGCTGATGGGCCTGCTGCCCGACCTTGCGCACTGCATGGCCTGCGGCGAGCCGCTGCGTGGGGCGGAGGTCTACTTTCATCCCTATGCTGATGGGTTGGTTTGCGCGCTGCACCGGGGTGGCAATGCGAGCACGCTTTCGGCCGACAGTTGGCAACTGGCGCAGCGCATGTTGCGCGCGCCGGCTTCGGCTTTTGCCGCCGAGCCGTGGCCGCGCCGCCGCGGGCAGGACCTGCGGCGCTTCACGCTGCAAGCTCTCGAGCGGCACCTGGAAAAGAAGCTGCGCAGTGGCGAGGCGCTGGCGCGGCTGGGCGGGTAACGCGGCCGGGGACGGACGCATTGCCCGCAAACAGGAATCCTCCTACACTACTGAAATGGAAGTGCAGTTCAGCTCGGAGATTGAGGCACGGCTCGCCGAGCGCGCGGCGCGGCAATGCCTGAGCCCCGACGAGCTCGTACGCGACGTGGTTGCGCGTTACTTTCAGGAAGAGGATCGCTTTGTCGAGGCCGTGAAGCGCGGTGAGGCTGCTTTGGAACGCGGCGAGTACCTTACGCACGAGCAGGTGGGCGACAAGCTCCGGCGATTTCTCGATCCCTGATGGAGATTCGTTGGTCCGAACCGGCCGCCGACGATCTGGAGCGGATTTGCGAATGGATCGAGCGTGACAATCCAGAGGCCGCTAGGCGGGTTGCCGCCACAATTTATAACGGCGTTGGCAAGCTCAGGGAATTTCCGGTAAAGGGCCGCGCGAGCAGCCGTTTAGAAGGCAGGCGCGAACTTGTTTTTCTACCCCTGCCCTACATTGCCGTATATCAGATCAAGCAGAATCACATCGAGATTTCGAGAATCTTCCACGGCGCGCAGGATTGGCCGTAGGAGGCCGCCGCGGGCAGGACCTGTGCCGGTTTACGCTGCAAGCGCTAGCCCGCATTTCTCACAGGTTCATTGCCGATTGCGGCGACGATAGATAGGAAAAGTGTTGGAAAGGCCGTCTTTTCATGGCATAACTGCGTTATCGAGACGTGGTTATGGCCGAGGAAGGGC